>Ga0335069_10009341_pt1 | contig 13964 bp, 10 predicted proteins | sample Lox_Sample_11_FD_206714 | JGI IMG/M metagenome (GOLD analysis project Ga0335069, IMG submission 206714) | Soil microbial communities from Loxahatchee National Wildlife Refuge, Florida, United States - Lox_Sample_1.1 | ecosystem: Environmental > Terrestrial > Soil > Wetlands | place: USA... | reverse complement strand
ATCGTCGTGGACGGACGGGGGAACGCCTACCTTAACAACCAGGGCTTCGACTTCCCCGGCGGCCAGTTCGCCCCCGGAACGATCGCCCTGCTCGAACCGGACGGGTCGGCCCGGCTGGTGGCTTACAGGATCGCCTTCCCTAACGGCATGGCCATAACGCCTGACAACTCGACGCTGATCGTCGCCGAGTCCTACGGCCAGAAGCTGACCGCGTTCCAGATCGCCGCCGATGGCAGCCTGTCCCAGCCGCGGCTGTGGGCCGACCTCGGCGACGGCGTGCCCGACGGTATCTGCCTCGACGCCGACGGAGCCATCTGGTACGCCGACGTCCCCAACATGCAATGCGTGCGGGTCCGCGAGGGAGGGAAGGTGCTGCAGACGCTCCACCTGGACCGCGGCTGCTTCTCGTGCGCGCTCGGCGGCCCGGACCGGACCACCCTGTTCATGGTGGCCACTCAATGGCAGGGTACCGACCGGATGACTGACAAGTCGCGAACCGGCCAGCTGCTGACCGCCCAGGCGCCAGCCCCCGGCGTCGGCTGGCCCTGAGCCAGCGCCCGCCGGGGGCCTGGCGGTCCCGGTCAGGCCGGCGCGACGTAGGGGAAGCTGCTGGCCCGCTGGTCCTTGGCGACGGCCGGCTTGAGCCCGGAGGGCACCGCCATGTTGGTGACCAGGGACAGCATCGCCTCAGGCGCGTTATCGGCCTGCGTCCGGCCGTTGCGGACGGTGAACCCGTAGGTGGCGGGCGTGCCCACTACGTAGGGCAGCACGTCGGGGAACAGTTCCCGCGCCACGGCCTGGCCGTAGCCCTCTGGGTCACCGGAGGTCCCGCTGGCCGCCACCACGGCGGCGACCTGGTCGCCGATGTACTTGGCGGCGCCGGCGACATCCTCGGATGGGTGACGGGTGTTGGCCGGGTCGGAGAAGTCCGTGTCGTTCGGCCAGAAGATCGGCCACATCATGGGGTGCCCGGCCCGGTTGATCTGGCGCCAGCCGCCGGCGTCGGTGGCCAGCTTGGTGGCGCACCAGATGCCGGTGCGGGCGCCGGGCCGCAGCTGCGGGTGGGAGTGGGAGACCTCCAGCACGATCGAATCGACGGTGGTGCCGGCGAAGCTGTTCTGCGCGCCCTCCGGGCGCCACCCGGACAGGTCCGGCGCGGTCCCGCTGGCCACCGCCCCGTTGATGAGGGCGAGCAGCGACAGGTCGATATAGAAGGAGTCGGCGATGCGCCCGGCCCACAGCCGCGCACCAGGCCCGGCAGCCGTCTGACCCGTCCGGCCTTCCAGCACCAGCTCGCCGGGCGCGGAGTCCTCGCGTGCCTGGTCGCCGGTGACAGCGTGCAGCCGCAGGGCCTGCCGCCCCCGGGAGTCCGGCTCGCCGAAGGAGACCCGGTAGGTCAGGGCCTCGAAGCCGGCGCCGTCGAAGTGGACCTTGAACTCATAGCGGGCCTCGGGGTGGAAGCCCGGCTCGGAGTGAAGGCCGTTGACGTTGGAGTTGACGTCCATGACCAGCACAGTGCTGTCGGTGCCAGGGAAGACGTACAGGTCATCGAGGTACAGCTGGCCGGTCTGAGCCGCCAGCGGGGTGTCAAGATGATGGGACATGTCGGGGTTCCTTCATTCGCTCGGCCAGATGCACTTCTTCAGCCTGCCCGGCGCATGACGCCATGGGTATCAGCATGCCGACTGCACTTTGCGGCCGGCGACCCGGGTCACTCTTCTGGTTCGGCCGCGTCGGCCCGGGCGATCAGGTCATGGAGCTGGTGGCGGGCGGCGATGCCGAGCTTGGGGTAGGAGCGGTACAGGTGCGAGGCGACGGTCCGGGGGGACAGGAACAGCCGGTCGGCGATCTCGGCGTTGGTCAGTCCGCGGCCGGCCAGCAGGACGATCTCGCGCTGCTGCGCGGTGAGCTCGGCCAGCGCGTCGGGGACCGGCGCGTTTTCCGTGGTCACGCCGCAGGCGCGCAGTTCTGTCTCCGCGCGGCGGATCCAGGGCGTGGTGCCCAGGTGGCGGAACGTCTCCAGGGCGGCCGCCAGGACGGGTTTGGCGTCGTTGATGCGCCGCTGCCGCCGCAGCCACTCCCCGCAGTCCAGCTGCAGCTGGGCCCGCTCGAACGGCCAGGTGTCCCCGGCGGGATCGGACAGCGCCTGGCCGAAGTGAGCCCCGGCTCCGGCGGGCTCGGCGAGCAGGCCCCGGGCCCGGGCGGCGAGTTGCCCCAGCCGCGGGTCGTGCGCCGGGTCCACCCGGGCCAGCGCGCGTTCGGTCAGCATCCGCGCCTCCAGGCGGCGCTCGGCCCGGACCGCGGCGGCGGCCAGGTCCGCGATGGCCAGGTAGGAGTGGTGATTGTGCAGCGGCGCGCCGTCGGTGCCGAAGAGCCGGCTGAGCCGGGCGTAGGCGGTCAGGTAGCTGCCTTCGGCCAGTGCCGCGAGGCCCGCGGCATGCCAGGTCCGGGCGGCGGCCGCGCGGTGCTCCGCCGGGTCGATGGCGGCGAGCGCGCGGGCCAGCAGCGGCCGTACCTGGTCATGGTCGCCGCGCATGGCCAGCACGGTCGCCGTGGCCAGGTCGGCCGAGACGGCGATCGTCTCCAGCTTGTACGCGGCGGCCGCGTCGGCGGCCTCGCGGCCGACGGCGAGCGCCTCGTCCCATCGCCCGCTGTCGATGCAGGCCCACTGCAGCGCGGCCAGCACGGGCGGGCTGGCGCCGCGCACGCCCGGGGCACCCAGCCGGCCGAGTACGTCCCGGAAGAGCCTGACCGCGAGTTCGGTCTCGTCCATGAGCCAGGCTGTCGGGGCGAGGTTGCGCAGGTCCATGCCGGTTCCGCCGGCCAGCCGGCGTACGAGAGCGATGGCGTCTGCCTTCGGACCGAACGGATGGGTGACTGCCCTGATCCACACCCGCTGCGCATCGGCGAAGCCGGGCGGCCAGCCGGCGGGCAGCAGCACCGGCTCGTGCATGCGGCCGAGGGTGCTCAGCACGGCCTGGTAGGCGGCCGGGGTTCCGCAGTGGTAAGCCGCCGTGCCGGCCAGCCCGATGGCGTCCCAGGCGGCGACCGGCTGCCGGGCCGATGCCTCCGCCGCGACCTCGAGCAGCGTGGCGAGCGCCTCGGCGTGCCGGTTGGACCAGATGAGCGCCAGCCCGTGAGCGCCCGGGCGTCGATGCGCAGGTCCGGGTCCGAGGTCACCGCCGGCACCCGGGCGGCCAGTTCCCGCACCCAGTCCGCCTGCCCGCCAGCTCGTCGGCCGCGACCAGCAGCGGGCGGTCCTCCGACAGTTGCGAGAGCAGGGTGAGCACGGCGATCCCGGTCAGCAGCGCATCAGGCGGCGTCGGGTCCTCCGAAAGCGCGACGGCGCCCAGCAGCGCCTTGGCCTGCCGGTCGGGCAGGTCCGGCACCCGGTCCAGCACCGGTCGCAGCAGCTGGTGCAGCCCGGCGAAGGCCAGGTCCTGCTCGGACTCCCGGCCGGTGACCCGCAGCACCCGCAGCCCCGCCGCCCTGGCCCGCCGCGCCGCGTCGGCCAGCAGCACGGACTTGCCCATGCCGACGTCGCCCATCAGGACCAGCACCCGGCTTTCCGCCGGGGGCGGATCCACCAGCCCTCGCAGCCGGGCTAGCTCGCCGTCCCGGCCGACCAGCTCGCCGCCCGTGGCCAATTCGCCGATCCTCTCCTGCCGCCTCGCGCTCAATATAGGCAACGCGGCCGGGTCTGCCCAGGAGGCGAAATGCCGTCAGGCTGCTGATATCGCGCGCCCGCCCGGCTGTGGTGGCGGACCGGGCGGGTTAGGCTGTCCTTGGATTGCTCCGGGGGAGGTGCCGTGATGGCAGGGCCGGGAGACGCAGCAGCCGCTGCCGCGGCGGACCGCGGCCGCCTGCGGGCGTCGGACGCCGACCGCGAGCAGATGATCGATACCCTCAAGACCGCGTTCGTGCAGGGCCGGCTGGGCAAGGACGAGTTCGACGCGCGGATCGCCCAGGCGCTCGCCTCACGTACCTACGCGGAACTGGCCCCGGTCACCGCCGATCTCCCCGCCCGGCCGGCCAGAGCCCAGCCGTCGCGCCAGCCGCCCCGGCGGATGAGCAACGCCGCGAGGTGGGGCGCGTCCGGATTCATCACGCCAGCCGTTCTCGCCACTGCTTCTTCGTTCGCTTCCCTGCGCGGTGATGGCGGATATGCGGCCGCGGCCTTCGTGATCGCCCTCACCTATTTCATCTTCTGGCTGTCCGTCGGGGCCGACATGCTCTGGCAATGGCACTGCATGTCTGTGCCATCCGCGGGAATGTGCGTCCGGTGCGCGCACACCGCCGCATCTCACCGCGGGCCGGCATACTGCGGCGCCCGGACGGGTTCGCCGCAAGTGTGGAGACGCTGCACCTGTGCGGGCTATGTTCCGCCCGGGCTATCGCCGGAGTCCGCCGACCTGCGCGTGCTGTCGACTGGTTACCCTTAGCCACCACAGCCTGCGTACCCTTTTGCCGTGGAGCACCTGGCTGGCTAGCCGGCGTTCATCGCGCCGGGGGCTAGCAGTTCGGTCACCAGCTCGGGCGGCAGTCCGTGCGTTTGGTGCAGGTACCTGAAGTCTGCATCCGTCAGCGGCCGTCCGGAGCCGAACTGCGCCAGCACCTTATGCCCGCGCCTCAGCAGCCCGGCGAACCGTCGCTCCTCGGTCCGGAGCACTTCGCCGGCCGGCTCGCGGCCCCGGTCCTGCCCGAACTGCGCCAGCGTGTGCTCGACCAGCGAGGTCGGCAAGTCTCCCAGCGTCCTGCTGCTGTCCGCGCGCCACAGCACGGTGAGCGCGCGTCGCAGCAGCCGCCGCAGCACGTAGCCCCGGCCGGTGCTGGACGGCCGGACGCCGTCACCGATGATCACGATGCTGGCGCGCAGGTGGTCGGCGAGCAGGCGCAGCGATCGCTCGTCGGGCTGCCACAGGCCGGGCAGTGTGCTCATCCAGGGCCGGAAGACATCGCAGCCGAACACCGAGGACGTGCCCTGCGTGACCATCAGCAGGCGCTCCAGGCCCATCCCGGTGTCCACGCTGCGCTGCGGCAGCGGCTCCAGGGTGCCGTCGGCGTGCCGCCGGTAGCGCATCGTCACGTGGTTCCACAGCTCCATCCAGCGCTCGTCGGTACCCGGGCTGCCCCGCGGCGGGCCGTCACCGGTCCAGGCGAACATCTCCGAATCGGGGCCGCACGGGCCGGTGGGGCCGTTCGACCACCAGTTGTCGTCCGTGGTCAGCTCGACCGGCACGCCAAGCTCGGTCCAGGTGCGCAGCGACTCCAGATCGGGGCCGACCTGCTCATCGCCGCCGAACACGGTCGCGTGCAGACGGTCCCCGCCGATGCCCAGGCCGTCGACCGCCAGCCGGAAGCCCCAGCGCAGGCTCTGCGGCCCCTCGTAGTCGCCCAGCGACCACGAGCCCAGCATCTGGAACACCGTCAGATGGCGGTCATCGCCGACCTCGTCAAGATCGGTCGTGCGCAGGCAGCGCTGCAGGCCGGCCAGCCGCCTGCCCTGCGGGTGGGGCCTGCCTTCCAGGTATGGGGTAAGCGGGTGCATCCCCGAGGTGGTGAACAGCACCGGGTCGCCGGCGGGCGGCACCAGCGAGCTGCCCTGGATTATCTGATGGCCCTGGTCCCTGAAGAACTCAAAGAACGTACGGGTCGTCTCGGTCACGTTCACGGCATAGGTCCCTTCTCGGCTTGCGGGGACCAGGAAGGGACCGCTGGCGCGGCCACGATCTTGCCGTCCACGTCACGCACCGGCGGACCGTTCCCGGTCGCCAGCGGGTGGGGAAGTCCAGGTCAGGCAGCGGCAACCGGCGAGCTCATAGCTCGCGCCGCGCAGGTATCGCTGACCTTCATGCCCTCACTATAGGCGCGACCGGACCGTCGCTCAAAGGCTTATTTCAATCGGACGATGTGACATTGATACGGCTATCTCCGGCACCGAGTGGTTGTACACCTGCGCTGCCCCGGAGGAGTAGGTGCCGAAGCCCTCTTTCGCCTCTTCGCCGTCGGCGCGGCCGGCCGAAAGCACGACGTAGCTCCCCGGCGCTGTCGACGTACGCCACCCGCGCGCCCGGGGCGATCGCCCGCGCTGTCTCGTGCGTGTTCGGCCTGGTCGGCATGCCGCAGCCCAGATCGATGAACTGCCTGATCCCCTGGCTTGCCATCCGCGCCACGGCGCGGGCCAGGAACTGCCTGTTCTCCCGCGTTACCTCGGCTGCGAGCGGGGCGACGGCCATCAACCGCTCCGCCACCTCCCGGTCGGCGGCGAAATTGTCCTTCCCGTTCAGCAGGTAATCGTAGACCCGGGCGATGGACGGCGTACTGGGGTCAAAGTCGGGCACGATTGTCATGGTAGTGGACCCGGGACAGCCTGAAATTCGTCCCGGCAGACGATGCGCCCGGAGCATCCCCGGGCGCCCGCGCGCCCGGGCGGGACGCCGCGACGAGGCACGTACCAGGCCGTTCGGTCATCAGGTCTTAATTCCGAACGGGCCAGGTGTCAGCCTGTCCGGCGGGTTTCCGCGGCAGCCCGGGAAAGAGCCGGCCCGTTTCCCGGAATCGCTGCGCAGCGACAGGACGCCGCAGCGGCCCGTGATTATCAACATGTGCCGGTCTTGGCCGGGTACCTGTAAACCATGGAGCGAGCGAGCATCACTGTTGCCGTCGGCCCCGGGGAAGCGGCCTGGGCGGCCGACGCGATCCGCCGGGGTGGCGGCGAGCCGGTCCGGCTGGACCAGGGGCCATTCGGCCTGGTGTGGACCGACGCAGGGGCGGCCGGGGAGCTTCGGGACGTGCTCCGGGCCCACCCGGAGATCTCGTGGGTGCAGTTGCCGATGGCCGGTATCGAGCTAGTGGCCGAAGCTGGCGTTCTTGACCGCCGGCGGCAGTGGACATCGGCCAAGGGCGCCTACGCTGAGCCGGTGGCCGAGCACGCGCTCGCGCTGCTGCTGGCCGGCCTCCGGTACCTCCCCGAGCGAGCCCGTGCGCACTCCTGGGGCAAGCCCGCCGCGCTGAGCCTGTTCGACCAGCCGCTCACTATCGTCGGCGCGGGAGGCATCGCCATCGCGCTCCTGCGCCTGCTGGAGCCATTTCGCGTGCGAGTCACCATCGTCCGCCGGAGCGCCGAACCGGTCGCAGGCGCCGTCAGGACGGTCGGGCTCGAGCACTTGCCTGAGACGCTGGCCGGTGCCCGGGCCGTCATGCTCACGCTCGCGCTGACCCCCCAGACCCGCGGACTGATCGGCCGGAAGGAACTCGAGGCGATGGACCATCAGGCCTGGCTGGTGAACGTGGCCCGGGGCGCGCTGGTCGATACCGAAGCGCTGGTCGAGGCGCTGCGCTCGCGCCAGATCGGGGGCGCGGCCCTGGACGTGACCGACCCTGAGCCGCTTCCCGCAGGCCACCCGCTGTGGGACCTGCCCAACTGCCTGATCACCCCGCACACAGCCGACACCGAGCAGATGACCGAGCCGCTCCTCGCCGCCCGCATCGCCGAGAACGTCCGGCGGCTGGCGGCGGGGCGAGAGCTAGCGGGCCGGGTGGACCCGGATCTTGGTTACTGACCTGGCCGCGTGGCAGGCTCCTGCTATGCAAGATTCACGAGCAGAACCACCGTGAGCTCTTCGATGTGGTATCCCGAGGCAATTCCGGATGAACCTTCCAGGCATGCCCGCTGTGACCTGGAGATCGAGCCGTTGCCGCCTCCCGGACAGGGGCCCATCGCGTCGGTCATGGTGATCAGGACCGATTCCGCGACGATCGCGCGGAGTTGATTAGCGGGCCCGTGCTGATTTCCGCGACGATCGTTTCTGCGTGCGGGCTGACTTCAAGGCACCCGGCCTCATTGCTACAGCATTGGCTGGCCATGCATCTCACTTGGCGCGCTCGCGTCCTCAGCGTCGATCAGGGCAGCGATTACCGGGTCGCGGCGCAGCCTGTCCAGGCACCGGCTGCGGTTGGGCCCGATGCTGCCGGCCGGGATGCCCAGCCTGGCACTGATCTCCGCGTACGGTATCGGCGGGTCCGCCATGAGCAGGGCCAGCAACTGCTGGCAGCCGGGAGGCAGCCGGGTGAACGCCTCGCGCAGCGCGGCGTGCCGCTCGGCCGCGAGCAGCTCCTGCTCGGCTGCGGCGGTCTGGATGTCCGGGATGTTCTCGGCGTCCACGACCTGCAGGACCTGCTCGCCAGCGGGCGGCCTGCCCGCGCTGCGCAGCATGCGGAAGCATTCACGCCGTGTGGTGGTGGCCAGCCAAGCCGGCAGCGCAGCCGGATCGCGCAGGTGGTCCAGATGGTTCACCAGCTTCAGCCAGACGACTTGGCCGACGTCCTCGGCGTCGGCGCTGGCCAGCCGGTACCGGCGGCAGATCGACCAGATCAGCGGGGCGTACCGCTCGACGAGCGCGTCCCACGCCTGGTTGTCGCCGTTCTTGGCGCACGTCACCAGATCGGTGACCGGCAAGCTATCGCGCATCGGGTTACCGTCCCTTCGTACCGATGCCCGGAGGCGGCTCGTGTTTCCGCCGCGCTCATGCTGCATGATCCGACGATGGACGTTGGGCGCTGACACCCCGCTGACAGCCTGGGCCAGGAGGCTCCCCGTCAGGCTGGGCACGGCCTCCTGGCCGCCGGTGACCTGGGTCCCTGTAAAGGCAGGCAACAGGAAGCTGCCGGCCCCGCGGCAAGACCCCTTGGCGGTTACGTCGCGGACATCCTGGAACGGGCCTGAGATAACAATGGGGTTCTCGTGCAGATCACGGTCGTGATCTCCCGGTCAAAGGCCAGGAACGGCACGAGCTCGGCCCGCGCGTCCTTCCAGAGCCGCATGATGGCGGTAGTGCTTTCCCGTTTCCCGGAGAATTCGGCGAACCGCCCCAGCGCGTCGGATTCGACGCCGCTGCGTAGCGGGCCTGAGCTCTTTCGCGCGTGGCGCCCAGTCCTTTTCCGGCGCTTACCTGAAGAAACTCCGCAAGTGCACGACGCAGGTTCGCGGGTTCGTATTCTCCCGTGCCCGTGCTCACCGCGTCGCGCAGGCTCGTCGGGCCGTCGCAGATCAGCACGCATACATCCGGCGCACCGCGGTTCGTAATCTCGGCGTGTGGTCCCTTTGCGTGCGCCGTGGGTGCGCGATTGCCGGGTCCGACCCCGGAACCGCAGCCGCCGGTGAACTTGGCTGCGCCAGATGGGGGTATCGCACTCATTCTCGTGCCCGAGTCAGAGGCTTGTATTCCCTGCTGCCTGGCTCGACAATGGACATCGGGTGCTGAAAGTCCGCTGACACCCGGGGGAGGCGGACGATGCGGGTACGGATCCTTGGCCCGTTTCATCTGGAGGACGGCGGCCGTCAGATCACGATCGGCGGCGTCCGGCAGCGGGCCGTGCTCGCCGACTTGGTGCTGCACGCCAACGAGGTCGTGCCCAGCGAGCAGCTTCTGGTCGAGTTGTGGGGCGAGGACTCCCCGCCCAGCGCAGCGAACGCCCTTCAGGCAGCGATCTCACGGCTGCGAAGAGTGCTTCCGGCGGGCCGCCTCATCACCACGGCGCCGGGCTACACGCTGCGGGTTTTCCCGGCGGAGCTCGACGTCGCCCAGTTCGGGCAGCTCGTCTTCGAGGGCCGTGATGCTCTCGCCGCGGGGTCGGCAGCCGAGGCCGTGCAACTGCTGGACCAGGCGATGACGCTCTGGCGTGGCCCGCCGCTGACCGATTTCCGCTACGAACCCTTCGCGCAGGCCGATATCGCCAGGCTGGAGGAGCTGCGGCTGGCTTGCCTGGAAGAACGGAACGAGGCCAGCCTGGCTTTGGGCTCGGCGGGTGCGCTCACGGCTGAGCTGGGCCGGATGGTGACTGACCATCCGCTGCGGGAACGCCTTCGCGGTCAGCTCATGCTCGCCCTCTACCGCAGCGGTCGTCAGTCCGAGGCGCTGGAGGCCTACCGCCAGTTCCGGGGCACGCTCATGGAAGAGCTGGGTCTGGAACCGTCGTCGGCACTGCGTGAGCTCCAGGCGGCGATCCTGCGCCACGACCCGGTCCTCGCACCGGGGCCGGCGACCAGCGGGGCGCCGCAGGCGCGCAGGCCTGTCACGGTGCTTTGCGTCGCGTTGCAGATAGCGCCCGGCTCAGGTGCGGCGCTGGACCCCGAGGCACACGGTGTCGTGAACGAGCACGTGGTCTCGGGCCTGACCGCCGTGCTCGAGCGGCACGGCGGAAAGCTGGCCGCCAGCGATAGCGAGCACCTGATGGGGGTGTTCGGCGTCGCCGCCGCGCACGAGGACGACGCTCTCCGGGCGGCGCGGGCCAGCCTGGAGGCGCGGGAGGCGCTTATCGCCGAGGCGGGCATCCTGCCGCGTCATTATGGCGCCAGCCTGATTTACCGCTTCGGCGTGGCCACGGGTGAGGCCCTGGTCGGAGGGCCCGGTCCGCTTGGGTTCGCGGGGGATGTGGGAGTCCGGGCGGTGCTGCTCGCGGAGGCCGCCGGCCCTGGCGAGATCCTCATCAGCCAGCAGACTCAGCTGCTCGCCGCCGGGGCCATCGAGACCGGCAGCGCCGGGCCCGATCGGTTCCTCCTGCGGTCCGCGCACGCCGGCCTGCGTCCCCTCGCCGTCCGTCTCGACGCGCCGCTGGTGGGCCGCACCGAAGAGATACGCCGCCTCGAGGCGGTGTACGCCCGGGCCGCCCGTGAGCGGGTGACCATGACCGTCACCGTGACCGGCGAGGCCGGACTCGGGAAGACGCGCCTGGTCCAGGAGTTCGCCGGCCGTCTCGGCCGCGACGCGCACGTTCTCACTGGCCGGTGCCTCCCGTATGGGGAGGGCATCACGTTCTGGGCGCTGCGGGAAGTGGTCCGCCAGGCGGGCAGCGGGGACGACTCGCCGGAGAGGATCAAGGACCTGCTGGCCGGGGAGGCGGACGCGGCGGCCGTCGCCGAGCAGCTTCACCGTGCTCTTGGCCCCGGCAGCCAGGGCAGGACGGCCGCCGCGGAGATCTTCTGGGCCGCCCGCCGCCTTCTGGAAGCGCTCGCCCGGCACCGGCCGGTGCTGGTCATCTTCGAGGACTTGCACTGGGCCGAACCGACCCTGCTCGACCTGGTGGAATCGCTCGCCCTGCGGCCGGGGCGATCAGCGATCGTCGTGGTCTGCATCGCCCGCCCGGAACTGCTCGACCAGCGTCCAGCCTGGGCAGCCGATGCCGACAGGTCGGTATCCATCCAGCTCGCGCCGCTTGGCGAGGACCCGGCCGAAGCGCTGCTTGACTCGCTGTCAGCGGGTCATCGCATTGCCCCGTCCACGCGGGCACGGCTCATCGACACCGCCGGCGGCAATCCCCTCTACCTGGAGCAACTGGCAGTCTCCCTCAGCGAGCAGAGCGGAAGCGATACCCGGCCGGCGCTGCCGCCGACGATTGAGGCTCTGCTGTCGGCGCGGCTCCAGCGCCTGGGGCCGGGAGCCAGCAGCGTGCTCGTCCGGGCCGCCGTCGTCGGCAAGGACTTCGGCGAGCGGGAAATCCGGGCCCTGCTCCCGGTCGAGGCGCGCCCGCCGCTCAGCCGCAACCTGCAGACCCTCGTCGCCAAGGGCCTGGTGCAGCGCGGGCCGCCCGGCAGGAGCCCCTATGAGGAGTACAGCTTCCGGCACATCCTCATCGTGGAGGCGGCTTACCGCTCGATCCCCAAGTCCCTTCGGGCCGAGCTGCACCACCGCTACGCGGACTGGGTCGAGGCCATCGTCTCGGACCCGTTCCCCGCGCGCTCGGAGATCCTCGGTTACCACCTCGAACAGTCAGTCCGCTATCGCACCGAACTACGGCCCGCCGACCCGGAGTCCGCCGCGCTGTCGCTCCGGGCGGCCGCACACCTCGAGACGGCCGGGTTCGCCGCGCATGACCGCGGCGATGACGTCGCGGCAGTGAACCTGCTGGACCGCGCCGCCGCTCTACTTCCAGGCGATGACCCGGCCCTCGGGCGCCTCTATACCACCCTGGGCACGGCACTCATCGAAGCCGGGCAGTTCGAGAAGGCACAGGACGCGCTCAACCACGCTCAGCGCATCACCGCCGCCAACGGCGACGAGCGCCAGCACGCCCACGCGCGGGTTGAGGCCCTCCTGCTGCACCTCAGGGTGAACCCGGACAAGGCGGAAATGGAGATTGCCCGAGCGCTTCCCGAATTGCGCCGCGAGTTCGAGGCGAGCCAGGACGATCTGGGAATCTGCCGCCTCCTGCAACTGGAGGCGGCGCCGCACTGGGACCACTCCAGGTCGGGCGCCGCCGAATACGCATGGCTGCGTGCCGCCGACTATGCCCGCAAGGTGAATGACCGGAGGCAGCTGGTCGATATTCTCGACTGGCTCGCCTCGGCCGCGCTCTGGGGCCCCACACCCGCGCCGGAAGGGATACGACGATGCCAGGATTACCTCGACGAGATCGGGAACCACCCGATCGGGAAGGCCGAGATCCTCCTGAACCTGGCAGGCCTCCACGCGATGCAGGACGACTTCGAGGCGGCCTGGGCAACGCTCAGCACCGCGAAATCCCTGCTGGAAACCCTCGGCCCCACGATGACGGCGGCAATGACCCAGCCCGCCGCCCTCATCGCGATGCTCGCCGGCGATCCAGCGACCGCCGAGAGCTACCTTCGGCTCGAATACGACTCCCTCTACCGGATGGGCGAGCGGCAGTTCCTGGCCACCACCGCGGCGACATTGGCCAGGGCCATCGCGGCGCAAGGACCGAGCCGGTACGACGAGGCAATCCAGCTGATCGCCGTGAGCCGGGAAGCCGCGGCCGACGAGGACCTATTGGCCCAGGCCATCGGCCGGGGGCTCTACGGAAGGATCCTCGCCGACCGCGGCCGTCATCGCGAAGCCGAGGAACTCGCGCGTTCGGCGGTGGCCCTCGCCGCGCAGACCGACTTCCTGAGCGATCACGCCGACACCCTGCTCGAGCTCTCTCACGTCCTCGCCGCGGCAGGCCACGTCTCCGAAGCGCACTCCGCCGCTACCCAGGCGCTCGGCCTTTACCGGCGCAAGGGCAACCTGCCCGGAGCCCGGGAGTCACGCCGGTACCTTACCCAATCCGCACCTGCCTGAAAGGACGTCCCCCATGCCTCGTCCATATGTCACTAACGTTACTGTCCAAAATAACCAGATAATGCTCACCGTCAAGGTCGACGGATTCCCGGATGACGAACCTGTCGAAATATCTGGTTATGCCACGCAGAATGACGGCGCCCTCGCCGTTTTCTATGACCTCCCGCCCTTCCCTGCACCTTATCCCGATGGCACGGCCTACATATACGTGACGGCTCCCCCAACGCAGAGCTTCAAGCATGGCCACCCTGTGACGGTTGTCCTGCGCGCGTCACGGGTGTGGACCACCGTGTTGGAAGAAGAAGTGGAACCAGGAGGGGCCGCGGTGGCCCAGGCAGTAAAGGGTCAGCCAGCCGAGGAGGGCACGAGTTGGAGTGACGTCAAAGCAGAGGTCTATGCCCGTCCCTCGTCCCGCGGGAACGCCGGGCCGGCAGTCGCAGGGAATGAAGGCAACTTTCCGCCCGGCTGACCGGTCCGGCCGGTCGGCTACGACATCGGCTGGAACCGGGCTGTACCACGGCACCTGGTGGGACCTGCATAAGGAGCAGCCGCTCGAACAGGTGATGGCCGGCCGCTTTACCAGGTTGCTGCCGGAGGACCGCGATCCGGTCAACTGGGGTGACCTCGACCGGCTGGCCAGGAAGATGACCTCGACGCAGGAGCCCACCCCTACCCCGGAGACCAAGGTCGATCCCGAGGAGGACAGGGAGATAACGGCCGCCTACACCTATCTGGGGCAGTTCGTCGACCATGACCTCACCTTCGACCCCACGTCCCGGCTGCGGGAAGCCCTGGGCGAGAAACGGCTCGAAGCCCTGGCGGACTTCCGCACTCCCCGCTTTGACCTCGACAACCTGTACGGGCGCGGGCCGGACGACCAGCCCTACC
>Ga0335069_10009340_pt1 | contig 13965 bp, 12 predicted proteins | sample Lox_Sample_11_FD_206714 | JGI IMG/M metagenome (GOLD analysis project Ga0335069, IMG submission 206714) | Soil microbial communities from Loxahatchee National Wildlife Refuge, Florida, United States - Lox_Sample_1.1 | ecosystem: Environmental > Terrestrial > Soil > Wetlands | place: USA... | reverse complement strand
GCATCGCGTGCACGACTGACCTCCGATCCGAGGTGCACGTCCGAGACCAAAAGCGTATCGAACACTGCCTCCGCCATGGTGCAATTATGGATTTGGATGGTTACGAACTGATAAACACAATGTGAAAGTTCGGAGAAAGGGCGGCAGGGGAACCAAGAGCGAAAACACCATGCTGGCGTGTTAATTCTGCGTTACGAAAAGCCGAAAGTGTTTAACACAGAGTGCACGATCCGAAGGGAATTATCAGCCGAGCAGTTTGTCGACTTCTTCTACCGCTTTCTTCAACCGCTCTTCTCGGTTCCCCTTCACCAGCACCCACCGGCATCCCCGCTTGGTTAACTCTTCCGTAAATCGCTGAGTCATCCAGGGACGAATGTGCTGCCCGTCGCGCACCCCGTCCTGCTCAAAGGCGATCTCGCAGTTGGTGAGCAAGTAGAGGTCGTACGAGCGGCGCTGAACGATCTCTTCCACCTCGGGCGACCACGTGCCGACGTAGCGTTGGTGCCAGATCGCCGTGGCGAGCGCGTCGGTATCGCAAATAAGCAGGCGGTTCGCGTCCTTCGCCAGGCGGTCTTCGTCCTTCTGCTGCTGCTTGGCGATGTGGACGAACTCTTCCGTCCTCCAGTGGTAGACGAACGTGTTAATGCCACCCTCGCGCAACCGTTCGGTGTAGATGCGCCCGTACTCGGGCACCCACACGGTGTGATAGTGCTCCGCCAGGTCGCGTGCGAGCGTAGTGGTGCCCGTCGATTCGGCCCCCACCACACAGACCCGCAATAACTTGGACGCGACTTTCCCCGGCATTCAGAACATGATAATTGTGGTTCCACACCGGCACCAAGCACGATAGGGTTGCTCGATATGCAAGATCAGCTACATGTTTTGCTGCCCACCCTGGGTAGCGCTGGTGACATTCATCCTGTCATCGCACTGGCGCTGGCGTTGCGTGCTCGCGGCCATCGCACCACCATTTTCACCAATCCCAACTTCCAGCAACAGATCGAAAATCTAGGTTTGGGTTTTTCCGGTGTTGGCACGCTCGAAGAAGGGGAACAGGTGCTCTCGAATCCCGACTTATGGGACGCGCGCAAGGGCTTCGACGTCATCGCCAAACACATCATCATTCCGTCGATTCCGCGGATTTATGAAGCTATCGCCGAGCACGCCGGGCCGAATACACTGATCGCCTCTTCGGCCATTTGTTTCGGCGCGCGCATTGCTCACGACAAATTGAGACTGCCGATGGCGAGCGTCCACCTGCAGCCGTCGGTTTTGAGAAGCTCGGTGGATGGCGGTATGTTTGGGATGATTCGCATCTCGCCCTCGCAGCCCATGTGGCTCAAGAAGGGTATCTACGGATTGATCGACTGGCTGGCAATCGACCGCCAATTGCGCGGACCAATCAACGATTTTCGCTCGCGCCTCGGGCTTGGACCGATCAAGCACGCCATGCGTGGCTGGATGCATTCGCCGCAACTGGTGATCGGCTTGTTTCCGGAATGGTTTGGACCAAAGCAGCCCGATTGGCCACCGAACACTCACGTGGTGGGATTCGTGCTCTACGACGCGGCCTCACAATCGCCGGTTTCACCCGAAGCCGACGACTTCCTGAAGTCGGGCGAACGTCCTGTGATCTTCACTCCGGGATCAGCGGCGGCAACGATGCACGCTTATTTTCGGGAGTCGGTAGAAGCATGCCGCAAGTTGGGAGTGCGCGCCATGTTGGTGACTAACTTTCTAGAACAATTGCCGCCCAATCTTCCTCCAACCGTGAAAGCGTTCGGTTATCTCCCATTCGGCGCGGTACTGCCGCGGGCCGCGATGCTCGTCTACCACGGCGGGGTGGGCACGATGGCGCAGACGATGAAGGCCGGCATTCCGCACCTGGTCGTTCCTCACGGACATGATCAGTTCGATAATGCGTTTCGCGTGAAGCGGCTCGGATTAGGCGAAAGCATTTACGCATCGCGCTATCGAGCCGATAGGGTGACGGAGGCGATCCGAAGGATGATTGCCGATGAGGCGGTGAAGGCGCGGTGTCGAGAGCGTGCCAGGACGATCGATTCCCAAGTTTCGTTAACTCGCGCCTGCGAGTTGATTGAAGATCTGGCGGCGCGGAAACTCGCGGCAACTGCTTAGTCCGCGCAGGCCGGCAATGTCATCAACTTGTCTTTGGCGTTGAGATCGGGAGCCGAAGCGATGAACTCGTGACCCTCGGCGCAGAACGGGCAGCGGCCAAGTTTGACATCGGCTTCCCAGCCATCGCGGCCGCGCAAGTAATACCGGTCGCCATCCTCTTTCTTCAGTTGCGCTACGACTTCTTCAACCATGAGCACACGCGACCATCCGCCGGGATCCCCGATGCCGACATGTGAAACGTGGCGAGCAGGATCCTCGCGCCGATCACGCCGGGTGATGCAGATGATTTGACGGCGGGTGCCCATCAACTCCTGAGACTAATTGGAATGCTCCAGTCTAACCCTTGGCCTTCGCCGCGGTCCGCTTGAAGTTCTCGTACCAGCTATCCGTCGCCCTGATGGCCTCTTTCACCAGGTCTGCAATCGGCGTCGGCGGCCCCATCGAATCGGCTCCGTACAGGAACAAAAAACCGTTCTCCGTCCCATCGGCAAATTGCAAGCCAATGTTCAATCTGCACTGGGCGCCCTGCTTATCCTTCAGATCGTAGCTGCCCATGTGTTCCAGCAACGTGTCATTCAGGAACGATCGAACCTTCTCGAACATGGCGGTACTCGTACGCCCGATGTAGAGACCGTGCTCCGCATTCTCGAGCGCTCCCGTTCCCATGCGATTGATGGTTCCGTCGGACGCAAGCAGGATGAACAACGCGCGCTTATCCTCAACATCGAGAGCGATTGAGATCTTTTGAATTTGCAGGTATCTGGTGCCGGCGGGTGGAACGGATAATCCGTCCATCAATCTCGGCTGACGCAACCGGGATCGAGCCTCCCCCGGTCGACCCCAGTTACGCAGCAGTCGTACAACCACGAGCGCAGCGATAGCGAACACAATCAGTCCGATAAGAAACGGCTTCATGCGCCGAACGCTAACACCGCCGTTGCACTAACTCAACCTCGAACATCAAAAGTACGCCTGCAACGTTTGCAATCTCCCTGCCATCGCGAGCGGATTCCCACTGGCTAGGTAAGTCGTTCATTTAGAACGAAAAGGTGCTGGTTCTGGCGGATTGGTTGCGCCACACCCGGCGGAAAATCTATCCGATCGGATAGTCGCACTAACCGTTCGGTTAGCCGGGACGAGTCCCTGGTTTGCCCGAGCCGAGCTAACTCTAGTTGTTGTATATCCGCACCCAGTCCACCACCACTTCCGAGGGAAACGGAGTCGTCGCATCGGGCGGCCCCGGCCAGCTTCCGCCGACCGCGAGGTTGAAGATCATGAACGCGCCATCGCCCTTATCGAAGGGCCACACCGAGCCGTTGAAGCTGGTGATGCTCGACGGCGTGAAGGTGGCGTAGACACCATTCACCGGATCGTCGATGTAATACTTCACGCTCTGCGGCGTCCAAGCCATGCCGTAGATGTGCCATTGTGCGGCGGTCTGCCCGGCGGTAAAGTGATATTTGTTGCCAATGTTGCCGCCAGTAAAGCCGGTACCGTGAATGGAGCCGGCGTTCCAGTCGAGCGTGTCTTGCCAGGCAGCTACGTTCACGCGTTCCATCACATCCTGCTCGCCGCACCCGGGCCAGTTCACCGTCGCGATGTCATTGCCGAGCAGCCAGCCTGCGGGCCAGAAACCTTGGGCCTCAGGAACCATGGCACGAAACTCCAACCGTCCGTATTGGAAGCTGAACAGACCCTGCGTCTTCATCCGTGCCGAGGTGTAAACGCCCGGCGACGGGTTGCGCGCCACGATATGCAGGTACCCATCGGTCCCGACATAAGCATTCGGGTTCGCGGTGTCGCAAGGAGAAGTCGTCGATCCCCAGGCGCAATAGGTTTCCAGTTCGTTGTTGCCGAACCCGCTATTGCCCGTGTCGTAGGTCCACACCGTGGGATCGGGTTGCGCGGGGACGCCGGTTGAGTTAGTGAACTCGTCGCTCCACATCAGCGACGACGGCGACAAACTAGGAGTGAACAACTGCGAGGCCGCAGTGCTGTTGGTGTAATTTGCAAGTACACCCACTGCGTTCAGCGTGACTCCGGTGGTGATCAAGATGGGCGCGAAATACTGCGTGGAAGCCGAAGTCGGTGTGGTGCCATCGAGCGTGTAGAAGATGGTGGCGCCAGCCGTGCTGGTGCTGAGTGTGACTACCTGCGCACCGTTCAGTCCCGCCTTGGTCGTGATGGAAGGCGTCGCCACCTGCGATTGCTGCGTCTTTCCGCCGCCGCCAGTGTTGCTGCCGCTGCCGCCACCGCAAGCGTTAGTGACCAGCAAAGCAAGCGTAAGGACAAATAGAACAGGCATTGTTTTTACGCCATGAGAGCAAATATTCCGGGTGCTCATATTGCAAAGTATAAACACCCGGAACATCGGCAGATGGTTACTTTGGGACGACTCACGCGCTTGTCGATTTCAAAATGGGAAGCAGCATTAATTCCGCGTCGGCCGTTTGGGGCGTTCCGGCTGCATATGTATCCCTGCCGGCGAAATTTCGTCGGCGGTCACGTACTGCGGCTCGATGTCCACCGGGATATCGTTCAGCTTGTCGAGCAGCTTCTGCGTGCCCGGGCGGATCACCACCAATTTGTCGAGCATCTTCTTCGCCGCATCGTAATCGCCATTGGCTTCCAGCATCAGCAACGTAAGGGTTAGCTCGCGGACTGCTGCCTTGATCTTGGCGTAGTTCACCGAAAACGTTCCATCGGCATTCTGCGTAAAGCCGCCGTGATCGACCAGGAAGTTGAACTGGAAGACCATGCCTTTGCCGTGCGCCTCGTGGATGCCGAATCGCAACGAGCGGAAGGTGGAGGCGAGATAAGTCGTGTAGAGCTGTTTTTCCGCGGCGTCGCCGGATTTGAGCACGCTGCCGAGGTTCATCTCCTTGGCGTGGTCCATCATGTACTGCAACGCGAACAGGCCGGTGGCATCGGCCTTTGCTTCCTCGATCGAGGAGTAAAGATCCTTCAACTGCTGCCGCGGCGACGTCTGCTTGCCGCCCATCGTGATCTGCTGCGGGCCGAGGCCGTGCATGAGTTCGTGCGCGAGGATGTGGGTGAAGAACGGCTCGAACGCCACCTCCGATTGCGCCGACTTCGACAGCGTGCGTTTCGAGATCGGGATCAGCACCTTCTCGAATTTCGCCTCCTGGATGTTCTTCAGCATCACGCGCTTGGCGCCCTTCTCCGCCACGACCTTTTCGTCGTTCGGCAGGTTGTAGGCAGCGGTCTGGACGCCGTGGTTGCCATCGCCGGAACTGAAGACGGAATTCACGACGCGGATCGGTGCCGATGCGCCCAGCTTCGGATTACGGAACTGCGGGTCTTCGGGAAGGTTGTTCTCAATCTCTTGCAGGTGAGCCGAGAAGGCCTTCAGCTTGTTGCTCTCGGCGTCGTCGCGCAGCGTGATGTAGGTTTCGAACCCGGCCTTGTAGTTGAAGAGTTCATCGTTGTACGTCTCGTACGGCCCGAAGGTAATATCAATCGGCGCATCGAGGTCCATCCAGGCGACATCGCTCTCGTAGTAGCTGTTCGATGCGAAGGCGGCGGCACGCGTCTCGCAGAATTTCTTCAGAGTTTCGTTGTCGGTGAGTCTTGCGGCTTCGCGCAACAGCGTCCCAGCTTTGTCGAGATCAGCTTTGTATTCTTCGCTGAACGGAACCAGCTTGAGTTTGTGGTTCTCGTCGCGGCGAACGACGGTGAAGAATCCGGTAGCGTCCTGCTGCTCTTTTTCGGGAAGAGTTTTCACCCAGGCTTCGAATTCTTCTTTGGTCATGTCTTCGGGATAGAAGTTGGCGCCGAGCGGTTTGCGCGGCGGCACGTCGGGCATGAAGGCCTTGAGCGAGTCGAGCGAATCCCACGGCATTTTGTTTAGCCAGTAGTAGTGCGAGCGCGCCTGCCCAGGCGACGACTGATCCTTCTTCACCTTGTTCCAGGTATCGAGATTCTTGCTCCAGAGCTGCTGCATGAAGAGCGGATCGATGATGCGCGCAGCCGCAATCAGCTTGACCAGCGCCTGCTGATCTCCGGCGGAGAGCTTGGAGGTATCAACCTTAATTGGGGTGGGCACAAATTGTGCGGCCCGTTTGTTCAGTTCTTCGGCGTTGGGATTGTTGTTTTGAGCAGTCATCAGCAGGGGAAAAAGGCACAACAGGAAAGCAAGTGTGCGCATAGGACCTCGTGTTTTATGTCGGCAGATATTGTACGAGAAACAAAGAGGTCAGTGGATGTTGGATACGAAGTGAGGCCCGCACGACCCTTTCAACTCCCCGAAGTTCTACCCCACGCGTCACGCTCCGTTGGCGCGAAGTATGTTCAGGTGTAAATTGACGGCATGACACAACGCGCGGTTTACGTTTTGTTATTTCTTCTTTGCGCCTTGTGTATGCGTTGCCATTCGCAAGTGGTGATAGAGCTTCCTGCCGATCACTTCAAGGCGTACGACCAGATAGATGTTCGGATCAAAAACCATACGAAAAATGCGATCACGGTTTGTGTTGAGTTTGGCCAACTGTCGTTTTCATCTGATGGACAGTCACACGGGACGCCAACTCCCGTCTACGTCGAACGAAGAACTGGGACGAAGTGGCAGGTTCTGTTGAACGGACCCTACGTGGGTAGCAGCAGGCAACCTGTGTCGCTGGAAGCCGGCAAGTCGAGCCTCTTCCCTTTTCGTCTGAGCGATGCCGGTGAGATGCGCTTAATCCTCAAGTATTCGATTGGAAAGGACGATCAAGTATGCGATGTTTCCAAACAGAGGAAGACTGTCAGATCGAGAGTATTTCGCATCATCAAACCGTCGCCTACAGCGCCAACCCCTTCAGCCACTTCGCAAAATCATCTTTCAGATCCGGCCGCTTGAGGGCGAATTCGACCGTCGCTTTCAGAAATCCGAGCTTGTCGCCGGTGTCGTGACGCTTGCCGTCGAAGACGTATCCGTAAAGTTTCTCTTCTTTCAGCAACGCCTTTAACCCATCGGTTAGCTGCAACTCTCCGCCCTTACCGAAGGGTGTATGCGCGAGGATTTCGAAAACCCGTGGCGTGAGGATGTAACGGCCGATGACGGCGAGATTCGACGGGGCGTCTTCGAACTTCGGCTTTTCGACCAGGTCGGTAACTTCCCACAGCTTGCCGTTGCTGCCGGCGACTTCTTTGCCGGCGATGCAGCCATAGGCGGAGATCGACGGGCCGTCGATTTTCTGCAGCGCGATAACCGAAGATTGCGTGCGGTTGAAGACGTCCATCATCTGCTTGAGGACGGGAACTTCGGCGTCGATGACGTCGTCGGCGAGCAGCACGGCGAACGGTTCGTCACCGACGAGTTCGCGCGCGGTGAGGACGGCGTGGCCGAGGCCGAGCGCCTCTTTCTGGCGCACGTACGACAGGTGGATCATGTCGGAAATCTGGCGCACGATAGCCAGCAGGTCCGTCTTGCCGCGCGATTCCAGCATGTGCTCGAGCTCGTAGCTGACGTCGAAGTGGTCTTCGATCGCCGTTTTGCCGCGGCCGGTCACCATCACGATCTGGTCGCATCCGGCGGCCATGGCTTCTTCCACGCCGTACTGGATGACCGGCTTATCCACCAGCGGCAGCATCTCTTTCGGTTGCGCCTTGGTGGCGGGGAGAAAACGAGTACCGAGACCGGCAGCGGGAAACACGGCTTTGCGAACTTTCATCGCGAGATCCTAGGAATGCAACAGACGTGAGATGCACCGAGCAGCAAACAGGACAAGGTAACACAGGCGAATCGCGTCCACGGAGTTACCAACGTGTGGACACGCGAAGTCTTCGGCCTCGACAAGGTGCGCGATGGCCGTTTACTACCAGCCGCTATTCCATGTCGTTTCTGGAAGGGTTGTAGAAGAAGCGGCAACGCAGGGCAAGATACGGTCCCGTGAATCGTGTTGGCAACGGAGGAAACGGATCCGATCCGGTGATTCCTCCCCAGGCTGCCCGATCAAGTGGCACATCGCCCGAAGAACTCACCAGCCTGATACCGGCAATTCTTCCGTTCTGCTGGATAGCGAACTCGATGGTAACGATGCCTTTCTTGGAGAGCGGAGGAAAGACGGACTCCGGCATCACCAGGTGCCAGCTCCTGTCGATCATGAAATGAACTCGCGACAGGTAGGGACCGAAGTCCACTCCCTGGGTGTCGCTCAAGATTTCCATTCCACTCTGCACATTCGCGTTGGAACGTTGAAACGTGCCGTAGTCTCCACCGGCACCGCCACCTTTGCCCGGAGCTGTGGCACGCGCCGCCTCCTGGATACTCGAACCGGCAGACATCATGCCGGCGAATGGATTGTTGGCACTGCTGCGAGTGTTGCTCCCCGGAGGCAATGATTCCAGCTTCGCCTGCTGGTTCGAAGGCGGCGCGGGAGGCCCTCCGGCGCCCTGCTGTTGCGCGCCCTGGTTCGGCTGCATACCGGGAGGCATGGCTGCCTGCGCAGGCGGACTGGCGGAAGCCATCTGCTGCTCCGGTGGACCCGGCGGGCCGGGCCGGTTGGCGTCCAAGATCTTTTGGAGATCCTTGCGGTTCAGTTCCGGATGCCGGGTGGTCGCGATTCGGTCCTTGTCGGAGAGAACATCGGTCTTGGGCTTCTCAGTCACCTTCTCGAGATCGGATGGCAGCGCCAGGAACGTCTGCTGCTGGTTCTTGAAAACGTCCATCGCGATGAATGGCTTGACCCGGTACCCAGGAACCCAGTGCGGCATGGTCGAAACGGCGATGATCGCGAACAGGTGGAACATCACCGAAAGCCAGAACGCCTCCCGAACGCGGGAGCGCGACAGCCTGTCCTGTAACTCAAGCAGGATGACAGGAATAGGCTGAGTTTCGTCGCTCGAACGCGAGTCGTACCGGCCTGGATCCAGACCGGGAGACGACGGCTTCGTGATTTCGGTGATGGCCATGAACTGCTGATTAGACGCGACTGCTGTACGGCAGGTACGGCCGTATTTTCCCCGGTTGATGTGAATTGCAGTCCGTAAATGCTATTTTCTCATCAACTTGCGAAGAAGGCGACCCGGAGTGTCGCAGAAACACACTTAACCCTCGGTCCCACCGGTCTAAACCCAAGACGGCAAAGGAAGTAGCGGAACAACTTCTATTGGGGATGAATGTCGACCAAAACGGTATAGAACGTCGCGCCACCACCCATATCGGTAAGCCGATCCGAGGTCAACGCGTTGATGTTGACGCCCTGCTCCGTATGCTTGGCCCAATCGAGGCGGGCGGCGACAACGCCAGGCTGAACAGAATCCGTCACCCGGGCGGTCAGATGAATCTCCCCGCGCTCATTGAAGACGCGGACCAACTGCCCGTCGGCCAGGTTGCGGGCGGTGGCGTCTTTCGGGTTGATTTCGAGCAGACCGGGCGACTCCATGGCGCGGACCGCAGATTGATTCGCGAATGTCGTGTTCAGGAAGTTGTCGGCCTTACGTGCCAGCATCTCCAACGGGAATTTGGTATGGCCATTGTTGCCGTGCCGCGACTCGGGCGCAGGCGCGAATTTCGCGACAGGGTCGAGACCGAGCTTGATGAGATCTTCGTTGTAGAGCAGAGCCTTGCCGCTGGGGGTGAAAAAGCCTCCGTTGGCGAATGGAAGATAGGGCTCGTGATTGCCGTTGCTTCCGAACTTGAGGCGAATGTGCTTTTCGCTCTCGAGTTGCTCGCGGCCGATTCCGGCAAGCCACGGATCGTCGGTCGCAAGCGCCACGTCGATCATGTCATCGGGAGTTTCGCGGAAGCAGTCTTCGGCGAAGCCGAAGCGGATGGCCAGTTCGCTGAACAGTTCTACGTTTGATTTCGCTTCGCCACGAGGCTCAATGGCCTGATCGGAGATCTGGACGTAGTAGTGGCCGTAAGACTTCAGCAGCTCCTTCTGCTCGAAGAATGTCGTCGCGGGCAGCACGATGTCGGCGTAATCGCAGGTGTCGGTGAGAAATTGCTCGTGCACGACGGTGAAGAGATCGTCGCGTTTCAACTGCTGAATGACGAGGTTGTGATTCGGGGCTACTGCCGCTGGATTGGAGTTGTAGACGAAGAGCGCCTTGATGGGCGGATCGGTCACGGTCGCGAGGGCCTTACCGATTTCGCTCATGTTGACGACGCGCGCGGGTCGGCCAAGCGCCGTCTCCATCAGGTCTTTGCGCTTGAGTTGATCGTCATTCACCGCGAATGCTCCGCTGAGCGAAAGCTGCAATCCGCCCCCGAGGTGCTTCCACGATCCAGTGATGCAGGGCAACATGCAGACGGCGCGCACTGCCATGGCGCCGTTGTCGTTTCGCTGCAGACCGTAGTTGGCGCGAATGACCGAGGGTGTTGTAGTGGCGTATTCGCGCGCCAGCGTGCGAATATGCTCAGCGGAAATGCCTGTCCAGTCGCTCACCTTCTCTGTCGGATACTCTTGCACCCGCTCGCGCAGTTGCTCGAATCCCAGCGTGTGCTTTGCAACGTAATCGGCGTTGTGGAGATTTTCGTTGATGATGACGTGCATCATCCCCAGCGCGAGCGCCATGTCGGTGCCAGGGTTGATGGGGATATACCAGTCCGCGCATTTCGCGGTGCGGGTGCGGTAGGGATCGATGACAACCAGCTTCCCGCCGTTGCGTCGCGACTCTTCGATGAACGGCCACAGGTGAACGTTGTTGCCGTGGATGTTGCCGCCCCAAACGATGATCAGTTTCGAGTGCCGGAACTGCTCGGGCTCGGTTCCGAGCTTGCGTCCGTAAACGCTGAGGATGCCAGCTTCGCCGGCGGCGGAGCAAATTGTGCGATCGAGCTGCGAGGCTCCCAGCCGGTGGAAGAAGCGGCGATCCATCACACCGCCATTCAGCGTGCCAATGTTGCCGCCGTAGGAATAAGGCAGGATCGCTTCCGGACCGTGCTGGCGGATGATCTGCTCGAAGCGGCCGACGATGGCAGCGAACGCATCGTCCCAGGTGATGCGCTCGAAATCCGCGAAATCCTTCGTGCCTGTTCCCTTAGGAACGCTTCGTCTCCGCCGCATGGGATACAACACGCGCTGCGGCGAGTACACGCGATCGAGATACTTTGCCACTTTCGCGCAAAGAAACCCGCGTGTAACAGGATGCGCCGGATCGCCCCGGATCTTGGTCGCGCGCCCGTTCTCCACGGTGATCAGGACTCCACAGGCATCAGGACAATCGTGAGGACAGGCAGCATGAACCACGGACTTCATGGATTGATTATAAGGGGCAGATTCTGTCTGGAAACTACTCCACATCCAACAGCTCTTTTAGCCTTTGGTGCCCGTCCAGCGTCACGCGAATGGCGCGACTGTCGCGCAACGGAGCGATCCATCGTAGCTCGCGAAAACGGCTGAACAGTGCCGAACCCAGCCGCCCGGCGATGTGGTGCCGGCGTTCCGTCCAGTCGAGACACCAGCGCGCAAATCGCGGATCACTCATGTCGCGATCGTGAACGACAACCCCGAGCTCCTCCAGCCAGGCCCGGCCGGCTTTCGTCACCGCGAAGCGCTTGTTCTCTTTCCGCACGATGATTCGACGCGATTGACAGCGATTCTGCAAGTTGCACCGCAAGCCGGCCGGCGAGATGGGTGTAGCAGGAACGCGCATAGGCGAGGGTTCCGAAAGCCGCACGTGCTCCCAACGAAACTGGAGCTTGATAGGTTTCGGGCGCGATTGCCATTAACTCTTCGATCGCGTGCGCCACCTCAGCGTCCGCCAACCGGTAATAACGATGTCGTCCCTGCTGCTCCACGGTGAGCATCTTTCCCTCCACCAGCTTCGCCAGGTGGCTACTCGCGGTTTGAGGTGCGACGTCCGCAATCATGGAAAGCTCTCCGGCAGGCAATGCCATCCCACTGAGGAGTTGATCAGCATCGCAGCTCGAGCCGGCTCAGCAGGGCTGCCGTTTCTGCAAGGTTCCGTTTCATGACAATAGTATCGCTCGAATCGAAAACAGAATGTTTCGATGGCCGTCGAAACATTCGTCGCGCTGGCGACGCTAGCATGTGTCATTCATAAGGAGTTCCCGTGCTGACCGTCTGCATCCGATACACGCTGGATATTCACAAAATCTCGAACTTCGAACGCTACGCACGCGAATGGCCGGAACCTATCCGCCGTTGCGGCGGTGAGTTGATCGGCTACTTTCTTCCCGCCAAGATTGCCGGACCGACGAACTGGGCGATTGCGCTCATCGACTTCCCGACACTGGCGGCGTATGAGCGTCATGTGTCACCTCCGGCACTCTTCTGTAGCTATGAAACTCTCTGGAGCAACCCGGTCTTCGAGTTGTCGGTGGTGACGATCGCCACGCGGAAGTTCTTTCTTGACCGCGACTGAGCGGCGCGGAGTTGCAGCGACTCGAGGACGCCTGGGCCGGAACCGTACAACTCCACGTAACGCTATGGAGCCGACCGTACGCCAAAGATGGACCCTGGTGACGCAATAAAGCAGGCGGCCCGCGGGCCGCCTGCTCCCTCCAGCGACGACGCGCTACTGCAGAACCTTCACCCAGTGCGCGTACATCGTGGTTGCCCCCGTGTTCGGATCCTTGAGCACCAGGCCACGAACTTCGAGTTGCATATTGCCGCCCGCCGCCATTCCGGCTAGGCCGTTGATGCCGATGAAGCGCGTCCCATTCGCCGACTTCACCGTCAACGGCGCTCCGAGCACGTATCCCAACAGCGCGTTGTTCTGCAACTGGAAGGTACCGGCATTGCCATTGGTCGCGGTGACGCTGTTCAGCACCAGGTCGCCATCCACGCCCTGCCGTTCGAGTCGGATTCGCGCCGGAACGAACGTCGCCGGATTGGTGGAACTATCGATGGCGCCGCCGACAGCGATGTGCTGCCCAACCACTAGCGAAGTGGAATTGAAGACGAAGCTAGTCAGCCAGTTGTCCACGCCGCAAATGCTGAACCGCTGCACCGTGCTGATATCAATCGTGATCGGCGTCTCAAGCGACACACCGGGGATCGCGACTGACTCCTCGTTCACCAGCACCGTGATGTTCTTGCCGTTGGGATCGACGTAAATGATGGGCCCTTCAAAGTACGCGTGCTCGACGGCAACCACTTCGACATCGGTGGCAAGAATGCTGCCGTCGCTCTGCACCGTGCCTTCGATTTCAGCCACCATGCCCTGCGTCAATGTCGCGAGCGTGTAGCCGTCGTTGTAACTGGTCTGGGCATTCACGACGACGGTGGCCTGTTTACCATCCCACTTCTGGATCACGAAGTTATTGTTCGCGGTGCTGGTGGAGACGATGCTGCCGCGAAGATCGGTGATCTGCGCGTCATCGTCGCTGGGGACCACGGCATTGGCCGTGATCTGTGGATCGACCACGCCCGTGACCTGGCCGGTCGCGTCGGTCTGCAGCGACTGGCGCAGGTCGAAGTGCATGTGGAGTCCAACCAGGCTGGCGCCATCGATAGTGAGCGGATTCTTCAGCGCGACGGTTACCGTTGCGACTCCGCCAGAGGTTGAAACTGTGCTCGCCCACGACCCGTTCAAGGTGTTCGCCGACGGCGGCGTAGTGGTCAGGTCGAGATAGGTAATGACCGGGCTCGCCAACTGGTACGTAATGCTCGAATACGTTCCCTGCGGCACCGAGTTAAACGCGAGCAGGTTGCGCAGGCCGATCAGCCTTGCGAAATCAACCGTCTCCGGCTGCGTGAGCAGGTTGCTTGTGCTCGAACTGCTGCCGTTGAGAACGATGCTGTTGACGGTTACGTTGAAGCCGAGTACGGCAGGAAGAGGCGCGTCGGAGGCGGTAACGAATGTCGCCGCACTCTTGACGCCCGAATTGGATCCGCCGGTCAGATTGCTACTGCT
>Ga0335069_10009339_pt1 | contig 13966 bp, 15 predicted proteins | sample Lox_Sample_11_FD_206714 | JGI IMG/M metagenome (GOLD analysis project Ga0335069, IMG submission 206714) | Soil microbial communities from Loxahatchee National Wildlife Refuge, Florida, United States - Lox_Sample_1.1 | ecosystem: Environmental > Terrestrial > Soil > Wetlands | place: USA... | reverse complement strand
CGAAGGCGAAGCATGAAACCGTCTTCCGGCTCTTCCACCGCTTGCCCAACGGCGCCGTGCCCGGCGAGGGGATCGGACTGACCATGGTGCGCAAGATCATCGAGAAACACGGCGGGCGCGTGTGGCTGGAAGCGGAGCCAGACGAGGGTACGACCTTCTTCTTCACGCTGCGGACTCCCAAGCCCGCATCGCTGCAGGAACGGACGGCGACATGAACGAACAACCCCGACCCCCCATCTTGCTCGTGGAGGACGACGACGGGCATGCGCGCCTGCTCGAGCGAACCTTGCGCCGCTCTGGCCTGGCTCATTTCATCGTGCGCGTCGCTGACGGCCAAGAGGCCATCGACTATCTCAGCATTGCCGACGGCGCGCATGATCGCGAGCGACATCCTCGGCCGGGATTGATACTGCTGGACATTCGCATGCCGCGTCTCGATGGGTTCGAGGTGCTGACTCACGTGCGCCGCAGCGCTCCGCACCGGCACCTGCCGGTGATCATGCTGACGTCGACCGACAACCAGCAGGAGGTGAATCGCGCCTACGATCTCGGCGCAAACGGATACGTCGTCAAGCCGGTCAACATCGAGCGCTTCACCGAGCGCGTGATGACGCTCGGCCGCTTTCTCGACGTCGTCGAACTCCCCGACGCCGCCCGTTTCAGGCCGACTGCCTGATCCGATCCCAACGTTGCCGACTGTGCAGGGCGTGTCCTAGAGCTGGCGGGGCGACGGGGCACGGACCTCGCGGCGCCCACGGCGGAGGGCCGGAATCGCGCGAATGCGTTCCTCTTCCAACAGCTCCCATAGAATCCCGCGCGGCCGCGGATGCAAACTCGGCGCAGCGATGACCTGATCCGGGGTGACGATGAAATCGACCGGCAGGTCGTGCCCTCGCATCGGGATACGGTCGTCGACGATTTGTAGAGTGTGCACCGTGGTGAGGATCGGCGTGTACTCGCGTACCTTGGCATCGGATCGGAGCAGCGCATAGGCGAGGTCGCACAGACCGCCGCCGCGGCCCAGTCGTGCGCCCTGGCGCGTGACAGCCAATGAGCCGCAGACGATCAAGTCGATGGCCGGCATCTCGCTCGGCGCCACCACGCGGCCGTAGCGCAAGGCGCCGCGGAAGCTCATCGTGGCGGCGGCATGCGAACCGAGTTTTTCCGGGTCCAGCTCGACGAAGCATTTGTCGCCGCGGAGCTGTGGCAATGGGACGTAGACGACCTTGCCTTGTCGCAGTGCCTTTCGCCGCGCGCTTGCCTGCGGGGCATCGGCGGTCAACGCGATTGCGCGTGCGCGCTTCCACAAGGTCAGCTCGCTGAGCACGGCAACCGCGCGCTCCGCTCCGACGAAATTCGGAACGCGTCCCTCGACCGAGGGGAAGCGCATGGCCCCGGCCAGCCGTAAGCGAGTCCACACTCTTCGCCGCAGGTCGTCCTTCGTCATCGGTGGTCGACTCGGTGGCTCAAAGCGCTACTACAGCCGAGGGTCAGGAGTCAACGCGCGTCATCATCCGGCGGAGCCGCGTTCGGTCGATCCAGCGCCGGTTCCAGTCGGCGCGCCACCGTAATGAAGCCGGTGTGCGCGACCATGCGATGCTCGGGACGAACGCTGCGAGCCTTGACGTGCCAGAAGCGCATCAGCGTCTCCATGGTCTGGAGCGCGCCGAACCCGTGCGCGCGCAAGCCGTCGACCCATTCCTTCACCTGCAGCGCCGTCGGCACATAGCCCACCACTAAGCCGCCGGGTCGCAGCGCGCTCGCAATCTGCGGCAACAACTGCCAGGGCTCCGCGAGATCGAGCAAGATGCGGTCGACGTTGCGCTCGTCGATGCCCGCCGACGCATCGGCGAGCTTGAGCGTCCAATTGGATGCGAGGCCGTGAAATTGCTCGACGTTGCGCCGCGCCATCTCGACGAAGTCTTCCCGCGCCTCATACGACGTGACGTGTCCGTACGGGCCGACCGCGCGCAGCAACGCCATCGTCAGGGCGCCCGGACCGGTGCCGATCTCGACCACGTTCGCGCCCGGATGAATGTCGCCCCACAGAAGAATCGGCCCGATGTCCTTGGGGTAGATCACTTGCGCTTGCCGCGGCAGATTCGGAATCAGTTGCGCGAAGGTTGGCCGCAGCATCAGAAACGATTCGCCGGCGGTATTCTCAACCGATGATCCGTCGAACATGCCGATCAATTGGTCGGCTTGCATCGAACCGCCGCGGATGTGAATGCGAGCGCCGGGGCGCAGCGTGCGGAGGTACTCGCGCTCCTTGCGGTCGATGAACAGCACGTTGTCACCGGCCTGCAGCCGTGATCGGTCGGTCATCTTGCTGCGAGCGTGCGCGATGGGGCGACTAGTTGCCGGCGCTCACCACGCGCGGGCGCTTGTGATCGACTTCGGCAACCAGCCGGCAGAACGAGCAGACATCACCGAAGGATGGCATGCCGCAGCGCGCACACGTCTGCGGCGGGGTCGCCGCCTCGGCAATCGCGAACGCTGGTTGCCCGGTACGTAGAAATTCTTGCACGAAGGTCAGCTTGGTGCCCGGCATCGCCGCTTCGAGTCGGTTGAGCACGTCCTTGTAGAGCAGTTGCGTTGCGCCGATGCTGTTGGGGCACTCGTCGACGACGTAATCGATGCCGCGCATGAAAGCGTACACCGCCGACTCGTACTCGCTGATGCGAAACAACGGCTTCACCTTGCGCGCGAACTTCTCATGATTCGGTTGCAACACCGGGCTTTGCTTGCCGAGATGCTCGCGCTGCCAATGCAGGACGTTGCCGAGCAATCGTGCGGCCTCGTCATCCAAGTTGTGACCGGTTGCGAGGATTGCGAAACCGTGCTCAGCGGCGATGCGATCGAAGTAGTGGCGCTTCACCGTTCCGCACGCTGCGCAGGGCTTCCGGTTGGTTGCGCTCGCGACCGTTGAAATGGCCAGGCCCGGGCCCTCCTCCGCGAGTGGGACGGTAATCAGTCGCAGGTTGCGTTCGCGCGCAAACCGCTGCGTCTTCTCGGTGGAGCTGATGGAGTACTCACCGATGCCCAGGCCCAAGTGCAACCCGGTGGTGCGATAGCCGAGCGCGATCAACGCGTCCCACAGCGCGAGGCTGTCCTTGCCACCGGAGGCGGCGACCAAGACCTCGTCGTCCTTCGTGAACATGCGTTCTTTGTGCACCGCACGTTCGACCTGTCGCTGAAAAAATCCGACGTAACAAGGACGACAGAAGGCCGAGTTGTGTTGGCGGAGATGAACTTCGGCGCGCTCGCGGCACCGCGTGCACTTCATGTTCGCCTCCTGGCTCAGCAGCCGCCGGAAATCACCGAACGGATCTCGACCGTGTCGGTGGCGTCGAGGAAGTCTTGCTCGGTAACCAGCTCGTCGCCGCGAATGACCATCACGGTGCCCGGCAGCATGTTGAGCTGGCGCAGTACGTCCGACACCCGTTGGCGACCGGACAACTCGACCTCCTTGTGCTGCGGCAACAACGTGATGCGCATGCGAGAATGCGCGGACAATAGGGAAATCACTCCGGGGAGTCAATTCAGGGGAAGAGCCGAGCCGAGGGAACCGTTACTCCGGCAGTCGCGTGGGCTCCGATGGTGGGCACGATGGGCGATACGCCATCAGTAATAAGCCCCATCGTCAGTACACCAGCGCCACCGCGCGCATCGGCGCGCCGGTGCGGTCGCTGATGGCGAGGGGAAAGCCGGCAAAGGTTATGTGCTCCTCGTGTTCGAGTTGATCCAAGTTGGTCAGCCCCTCGATGATGGGGATGCCGGCGCGAAAGAACGGGATGCGCTCGGCCCAGACTTCCTCGGGTTGCCGATCGCGTTCGAGCAGCGACCACGTTTGCTGGAAACTGCCGATGCTCGGCATGTCGGTTGCCAGCGCGCGAAGCGGTTTCTGAGCCAGCCAGGTCGCCGCCTGCGGCGAGAGCCACGTGTAGGTCGGCCAATCGTCATCCGCCGGCGGTGCGTAGCCACTAAACAACAACAGAACGGTGCCGGGCTGAATCTCGGGCATCTGCTCCAGATCGTTGATCTCGAGTGGTGTGTTGCGATCATGCCAACGGATGTCCCAGATCCGCGCCGGACCGTAGAACCGGTCAAGTGGAACTTGATCGGCGGCGAGCCCATCACGCAACAAGCGGCCGGGCGCATCGAGATGCGCGCCGCCGTGACTGAGCAATGTGAACGTCATGAGTCCAAACGAAAAGTGGGGCTTTTGCGGGGTCACTGGTGCGAACCGCAAGCGTGCGGGAATCCCGAGTAGCTCGCACATGTGCCGCCCCAACTGGCGGCAACTGCTGATTTCGGTGAGCGGGGGTGAGAGATCGACGATCCGCTTCGGTTGAGTTGCGGAATCGATATTTGATCGACACGATGCGATCGCCACGAGCGCCGCCAACATCACCAGGGCGGTGCGTCTCCCGTGGCTGGGTCTTCTTCCGCCCGTCAGTGCAGTCACGGGCTCAGAGCGTAGAACGTTCCCGCACTGAATGCCACCGTGCAGTTGCGGTCGCGCCCGTTGCGAACTCGAAGGATTCCTGCCAGACCTGGCAACCTCGGTGTTCAAGGAGTGACCGCACATGCGCATCGTGGTGTGCATTAAACAAGTCCCCGTGATGTCGGCGATGCAGTTCGATCCCGAGTCCAAGACGCTCAAGCGTGAAGGCGTTCCGACGGAAGTGAGCGCATTCGATCTGCGCGCGGTGTCGAAGGCGGTGGAGCTGGCGCGCGAGAGCAACGGGCAAGTGGTGGTGATGACGATGGGCCCGCCGCAAGCCCGGGCAGCGCTCGAAGAGTGTCTGGCGCTCGGCGCCGACCGCGGCGTGCATCTCAGTGATCGCGCATTCGCCGGTGCGGATACCCTGGCGACGGCTCGAGCGCTCGCGGCGGCGATTAGGCGCGAGCCGTTCGACGTGGTCATGTGCGGCCTCTACAGCATCGACGCCGAGACCGGACAGGTCGGTCCCGAAGTCGCCGAGTTGCTGGGCATCGCCCAGATTACCGCGGTGCGGACGCTGTCGATCGACACCGCGACGAATTCAGTGCAGGCGGAGCGCGAGACCGAGGAGGGCATCGACACCGTGGCGGCGAAGTTGCCCGTGCTTATCACCGCCGCCGAGGATCTCGCCCCGGAACGCTTTGCCTCACGCGCGGAGCGCGACTCGGCGAAGCAGAAACCGATCATCACCGTCACCGCGGACGAGTTCAATGTGGAGCCGAGCCAACTCGGGCAACGCGGCTCGCCGACATGGGTGGCGGGCCTTGAGACCATCGCGACCAATCGGCGCGGGCACGTCGTAGGCGGCGACTCGATCGAGCAAACCCTCGATCAGCTCGTTGCCGCGCTCCTGGAGCAAGGGCTGTTTGGAGTCTGGAAGACCGCCGTCAGAGAAGCCCCTGCGCGTCGTGTCGCGCCGGCGACCCGGACTGGCCCCAAGGATGTCTGGGTGGTTGCCGAGCGGCTCGGCACCGCCGTGCGTTCGGTCACGTTCGAGTTGTTGAGTCACGGAGCCGAGCTGGCGACACGGCTCGGATCCGCGATCGACGCGGTGATGATCGGGTCCGACACCAGCGCCGCCACCGGCGCGTTGGCGCACTATGGCGCGCAACGCATCTATCTGGCCGATGATCCGCGACTGGCAGCGTACGATACCGATCACTATGCGACGATTCTCGCCGATGCGATCCGCGCGCATCAGCCGGGCATCGTACTGATTCCATCGACCACGTTCGGTCGCGACCTCGCGCCGCGCGTCGCCGCCCGCCTCGGCCTCGGCCTCACCGGCGATTGCATCGATCTCGATCTCGATGCCGAAGGACGATTGGTGCAGTACAAGCCTGCCTTTGGCGGCAGCGTGGTCGCACCGGTGTTGTCGAAGACGCGCCCGGAAATGGCGACGGTCCGCCCGGGGGTACTGGCCAGCCGGAATCCGGATGCCTCACGCTCGGCGCCGATTGTCGCCCTTGCGGTGCCGGATTTCGGATCACCGCGGGTGCGTGTGGTCGAGCATCAGCCAGCCGAGGCGGCCGCGACGGCCCTCGATGACGCGGAGATCGTCGTCGGCGTCGGCAAAGGTCTCGGCGGCGGTGACGGCTTGGAGACGATCAAGCCGTTGCTCGCGGTATTGAATGCCAAGTTGTGCACGACCCGTGACGTCACCGACAACGGTTGGCTACCGAAATCGCTGCAAGTCGGCTTGACCGGTCGCGCGATCGCGCCGCAACTATATTTCGCCATCGGCATTCGCGGTGCGATGGAACACATGGTGGGCGTGCGCCGCGCCGGCATCGTCGTGGCCGTCAACAAGAATCCCAAGGCGCCGATTTTCAAGAACGCCGACTACGGCATCGTCGGCGACTACGCGCAAGTCGTGCCGCTGTTGGTCGAGCGCCTCGAGCGGGCGCGGGCGAACAGATGAGTCTCTGCTGATCACGGCTCTACTTCCCCCCAATGAGACAGAAAAGTATTCACCACAGAGGCGCCGAGACACGGAGGAGGAGACGAGCCTCCTGGGCTCAAGGCTGCGGCTCGAAACTTTATCCTGGATGGGGTGTGGGTTCCTTATCTGCGAGCCTCGGAATCCTCTGTTTCCTCGGTGCCTCCGCGCCTCGGAGGTGAAGGTCATTATTCACTTCAAGATTAACGCAGCCCAGCGAGGGCGCGGCGGCCGTGGAGCAATCGCTGTGTCGCCGTCACGATTTCCAGTCCCGCGTACACGTATGCGGCGATCGGTACCCACGCCGGCAGGACCAGAACGACAAACAACAGGAGCAGCAGCTCCGAACGTTCCAGCAGACCCGGCGGATAGTCGATGACCTTCTCGCTCGCGCGGTCGCTGGCCGCTCCGACCGCCAAGAAGACGCAGAGATTGACATACCACGTCGCCGCGAGCACCAGCGCCGGCGCGTGCCATGCCGGTTGGGGCAGGGCGATGCCCAGCAGCACGGCGGCCTCGACGATGCGATCGAAGGTGAGGTCGATGACACCGCCCCACCGCGTCCCGCCGTCGCCACGCCGCGCCACGCGGCCGTCGATCGCGTCGGCAGTGCCGGAGCCGACGACGGCAAGGGTCGCGAGCCATTGACGACCGACACCGAACATCACTCCGCTGACAACACCCAGAATCAGTGCCGCGTATGTGAGCCGGTTCGCCGATACCCCGCGCCGCACGCAGAAATCTGCGAGCCGATTGAGCGCGCGGTCGATCGCTGCTCCGGGGCGTCCGAACGCTGAGTCGAGCATCGTTCAACGATAGCATACCTTGGCTCCCCAGTGCCGTTCGGTTATGGTGCGACCGCCTTCGAGGAGGTTCGCGTGAAGCTCGACACTGGGTTGATGACGACGTCGCTCGCCGATGTTCCCGCCGCCGCGCGCGCCGCCGAAGCAATGGGATTCGATGCGGTCTGGACCGCGGAGACGAATCACGATCCGTTCTTCCCGCTCGTGTTGGCGGCCGAACACACGCAACGCATCAAGCTCGGCACCTCGATTGCCGTCGCGTTTCCACGCAGTCCGATGGTGCTGGCACAGATCGGATGGGACTTGCAGGCGTTGTCGAAAGGCCGCTTCATCCTCGGTCTCGGGACGCAAGTGAAAGGACACAACGAGCGCCGCTTCGGCGTCCGCTGGGAGCATCCCGGACCGAAGCTGCGCGAAATGATCCAGATGATTCACGCCGTCTGGGATTGTTGGCAGAACGGCACCAAGCCGAGCTTCGTCGGCCGCTTCTACAACTTCACGTTGATGACGCCGTTCTTCAACCCCGGACCGATCGAGTGGCCGCAGATCCCCATCTACATCGCCGGCGTGAACGAATACATGTGCCGCCTCGCCGGCGAGCTGTGCGACGGCTTCCACGCGCACCCATTTCACTCGATCAAATACCTCAAGGAAACGGTGATCCCCAACATTCACAAGGGCGCGGCCAAGGCCGGGCGGAAACCGCGCGACTGCGCGCTGTCGACGACTGCCTTCGTGATTACCGGTGCCGACGCCGCCGAAATCGAGGCCGCAAAAGGCCCCGTGCGACAGCAGATCTCGTTCTATGCCTCGACCCGCACGTACATCGGCGTGCTCGAAGCGCATGGGTGGGCGGATACCTGCTATCGACTCAACGAGAAGGCGGCGAAGGGCGACTGGGCCGGAATGGCGAGCGAGATCACCGACGAGATGTTGGATGTGTTCGCGGTCACCGGCACCTACGACGAGGTCGCCGGCAAGGTTCGCGCGAAGTACGACGGCCTGCTTGATCGGGTCGCCTTCTACTTTCCGTACACTGCGGGGCGACAAGACGCGCTGTGGGGGCAGATCGTGCCCGCCTTCAATGGTTAGAGCCCAACGACTACTGCGCGAACACGAAGACGTAAACCGACAGCACGAGCACAAGGAGAACGCCGCCGTACAGGAAGAGATCGCGCGCGCGTTCGTACCGATCCGGATTGAGTTCGAAGTCCTCGCGCATGCGCTTGAGGAGCGCGGCGGGCGCTTGCGGGAGAGAGAAGCGCAACCGGGGGAACCAACGACGCTTGGGAGAGCCCTTGTCGCCCATCTTGTATCGGTTGCGAACTGGAACCCTTACAATCACATTCAGGAAATCCCGGAAAGACCCCAGCAAGGGTAATACCACCAGCATCGAGCGAACTCAGTTCGTGGCGGTGGTTGCCATCTCCCGTGCCACCCTCGTGCAACGCTGCCACAACTGGCAGCACTGCCAGGCCGTTGATCTGATCGCTTACGGGCGCGGAACGTACCCGCATTGCTCCAGGTATCCCAAGATCGTCCGCAGGCTCTCGGCTTCGCTTTGAGTGGCGGTATTGATCGAGATCTCGGGATTGAGCGGGGCCTCGTACGGCGCCGAGATACCGGTGAACTCGGGAATCTGACCGGCACGTGCCTTCTTATAAAGACCTTTCGGATCACGTTGCTCACACACTTCGAGCGGACAATCGACGAACACCTCGATGAAATCGCCCTTGGCCATCAACTGCCGGGCGAGATCCCGGTCGGCGCGATACGGCGAGATGAACGCGGTGATATTGATGACGCCGGCCTCGGTGAACAACTTGGCGACCTCTCCGATGCGGCGGATGTTTTCGTTGCGGTCCTCGGGCGAGAACCCGAGGTCTTTGTTCAGCCCGTGCCTGACGTTGTCGCCGTCGAGCACGAAGGCATGGACGTCGCGGTCCCACAGTTGCTTTTCGAGCGCCACGGCGAGCGTCGACTTCCCTGATCCCGACAAGCCGGTCATCCAGACCGTACACGCTTTGTGTCCCAAGATGGTCTCCCGGTCCGCCTTCGACACGTTCCCGGGATGCCAGACGATGTGCTTCGACTTCGGTTCACTCATGCTGAACAGACTCCTTTGACATGCGATCCGTGCGTAAAGTCCGCATTCAATATCGAACGCGTGGCCTCCGCTCAAGCGGGAGCAGCGGGAATCAGCGGAACAAGTCGAACTCGCGGGAGCGCAGCAGCTTCGTCGCGCCGCCGTCGCCGCGTTGGTACTTGTAGCCGCGGACGATCGCGGCGGGGATGCCGGCGCCTTTGCGCATCGCGAGCCCGGCGGCGGCGGCGAGGGCGTCGGCTTGGGCGTTCACCGTGTGGTGCAACTCGCGGCCGTTCAAGTCGGCCTGTCCGCGCAGATCGAGCAGCGGCTCCATGCCCGCAACGCCGAGGGCGAAGTCAACGAGTCCCTCGCGCCACGGACGGCCGAACGTATCCGTGACGATGACCGCGACCTCCCGGCGCGTGCGAGTCTCGATGGCGGCGGCGAGGGCGCGCGCGGAGGCGTCGGAGTCCTTTGGCAGCAAGATCACCGTGTCGTCGTCGAGACTGTTCGATTCGTCGACGCCGGCATTGGCGCAGACGTAACCGGGACCGGTCTCGACGATGAGATGGCCGCGATCCATTTTGACGATGCGGGTGGTTTCGCCGAGGATCACCTCGATCACGCGCGGGTCTTTGTCGGTCGTCATCGCTGCGAGCTGCCGTGCGAATGGCGACGGCGTGATCGTCTTCAAATTGACCACACGACCTTCCGCCTTCGACACGACTTTCTGACAGACGACGACAATGTCGCCGTCTTGCGGCCCGAGCTGCGTCTGCACGATGGCATCGACGAGCAGCGCGCCGAGATCGTCGCCGGGCTTGATCAGCGGTAGGTTCGGAACCGGATGGACCGAGAAACTCATGCGATCGTCTCCCGCATCACAGCGGCGGCCAGCGCCCGCGACTTGGCCGGCGTGGACATGATGGTGTCGGTGACGAGCGTTCGCATGCCGAGCGCCTGAATGTTCGGCGCGAGCCGCGCGTCGCGGCGATCGAGCACGAACAGGTCGACGACGTCGCGATAGAGTTCCGCAACGCTGACCGGCGACACGGCGCGGTTCAATCCGCGCAGCATGCGATGCAGCGGCCCCTTGATCGGTGCGCCGGCGACGATCGGACTGATTGCTGCGATGCGTGCACGCGTGCTGCGCAACGCGTGGCGCACGCCGGCCAGACTGAGGATCGGACCGATGCTGACGAGCGGATTGCTCGGCGGCAGGATCACGATGTCCGCGGAACGGATGGCGCGCAGCACCCCGGGCGCGGGCTGGGCGCGGCCAGCCCCGCGGAACTCGACTTTGCGGACGGTGCCGCGTCCGCGACCCTTCACCAAATACGTCTGAAAGGGCAGAGCGCCCCGGTCGCTGGTGTGAACGAAAGTGCGCACCGGATCGTTGCTCATCGGGAGTACCGTGATCTTCAATCCATGCGCGGCAGCGATCCGCCGCGTGACCGTCGCAAGCGACGCGCCGCGGCGCAGCGCGTCGGTGCGAAAGATGTGAGTCGCAAGATCCGCATCGCCGAGCTGGAACCAGGTCGCGTCATAGTAGCGCTCCAACGCCGTCAAGCAGGCAAACCCATCGTCGCGCACGCCCCAGCCGTGTGTCGGGGCCACCCGTCCCGCCAACGTGTAGATCACGGTGTCGAGATCGGGGGCCACGTGGAGGCCGAAGAACGTGTCGTCGTCGCCGGTGTTGCCGATGATCGTGAGCTGCTCGGGCTCAAGAAGCGAGTGCAGGCCCCGCAGGAAGCGTGCTGCGCCCACTCCGCCAGCCAGAACCGTCACTCGCTTCATGCGTCCCATTCGCGCGATGGCCATCGACGCGCCCATAGGTGGTGGTGCGCTGAACCGGGATGCGACCCATGCCTTCGATCAGCGCGCGAATCTCGGCTTCCGGCAGGTACTCGCCGGCGTCGGCGCCGGCCGACTTCGAAATCGATTCTTCCATCAGCGTCCCGCCGAAGTCGTTGCAGCCCGCCGCCAGCGTGAGTTGCGACAGTTCGGTGCCGAGCTTGACCCACGAGGTCTGAATGTTGTCGATCAAGCCGCGCAGCATGAGGCGCGAGAACGCGTACATGCGGAAATCGATCGCGCCCTTCGGCGGCGGATTGACCAGTCCCTTCTGATACAGCGCGGTGTAGGTGTGGATGAACCGCAGCGGCACGAACTCGGTGAAGCCGCCGGTCTCTCTCTGAATCGAGCGAATGATGTCGACGTGCCGCGCGATCTGCTCGCGGGTCTCGATGTGACCATACATGATGGTCGAGGTGGTGCGCACGCCGACCTTGTGCGCGGTCGAGATGATGTCGATCCACGTGCGCACGTCGACTTTCTTGTGACTCAGGATTTCGCGGACCTCGTCGTCGAGAATCTCGGCCGCCGTACCCGGAATCGTACCTAGCCCGGCGTCGCGCAGCATGCTGATGTAGTCGGTGTAGTTCATGCCGGTGCGGCGCGCGCCGTACATGATTTCCATCGGCGAGTAGGCGTGGATGTGCATCTTCGGGAAGCGCGCTTTGATGGCGACGAGCAGATCACGGTAGAAGAACCCGTCGATGTCCGGATTGATGCCGCCCTGCATGCACACTTCGATGGCGCCGCGATCGACGGCATCCTGCACCTTCGTCAGCGTGTGCGCGATGTCGTGGTTGTACGCGTCGGCGTCCTTGCGATGCACCGCAAAGGCGCAGAACTGGCAACCGACGAAGCAGATGTTGGTCCAGTTGATGTTGCGGTTGATGATGTAGGTGACCTCGTCGCCGACGTCGACGGCGCGAACGTGGTCGGCGGTCTTGATCAACGCCCGCAAATCGGCGTCCTCGACGCCGAGCAGGTGCACACCTTGCGCGACGCTCAGTTCGCGACCGGCGAGCGACTGTTCCAAGATCGCGCGCGTGGCGGGCGAGGCGTCGGCCAGCAATTGATCCAACGGTCTGGGATCGCTGACCATCTCGCGAATCTGACGGGTCAACATGACGAGACTCCCATCGCAGCCTGGTGCGCGCGCACGCGCGGCACCAGCGCCGCATCGACAAAGCCTGGCCGATCGACGAACGCGTCGTAGATCGGCAGGCGCGGTTTCAGGGTAGAGCCTTCCCTGCGGCAGGTCTCGGCAAGCGCCGTAACGTGCGGCCAGGGAGCCTCGGGGTTGACGTAGTCCCGCGTCAGCGGCGAGATCCCGCCCCAGTCGTTGAGACCGGCGTTGAGCAGGAGCCGATGGTCGTAGGGACTGAGATTCGGCGGTGCTTGGATGTTCATCGCGGGCATCAGCAACCGGCAGACGGCAATGCTGCGCGCCATTTCGAGCGTGTCGGGCTCGGCGCTGGTGGCCATCGCGATCGTCGGCTTGGCGCGGAAGTTCTGAATGATGATCTCCTGAATGTGGCCGTAGCGCTCATGCGCCGTACGGATCGCGATCAAGCTGGCCACTCGCTCGGCGCGCGTCTCGCCGATGCCGACGAGAATGCCGGTGGTGAACGGAATGTGCAACTCGCCGGCCTCGTGGATCATCTGCAGCCGCAATGCGGGGTCCTTGTCGGGCGCGTGATGGTGCGGCCCGCCGCGCGCGCGCAGTCGCGGGCTGATAGTTTCGAGCATCAGGCCCATGCTGGCGTTCACCGGCTTGAGGCTCGCCATTTCCGATCGGCTCATCAGACCGGCGTTGGTATGCGGCAACAGCCCTTCGTCCAATGCGATCTCGCAGGCGCGGCGGACGTATTCGATCGTGGTCTCGTGTCCTAGTCGGCGCAGGGTTTCGCGATACGATTTGAACACCAGCTCCGGCTTGTCGCCCAGGCACATCAGCGCCTCGACGCATCCGCGCTCGGCGCCGTCACGCGACCACGAACGAATCTCCTCGGGCGACATCGTCCACGCGCCCGGATCGTTCGGGTCCTTGCGAAACGTACAGTACGAGCAGAAATCGCGGCAGAGATTGGTGACGGGCAAAAATACTTTGGGTGAATACGTGACCGTCGCGCCCTTGTGACCCGTCCGCAACCGGCACGCGGCTGCCATCAGCTCGTCGAGAACCGCGCCGTCGCTCTCGATGAGGCGATTCGCATCGACCTCGTCGATCGTCTCGCCGGCCTCGGCGCGTTCGAGAATCGACGCGATCAACTCAGAATGTCGTCTGGAAGCGGAGGCAGCCAGAGCGGCGGAGCCGGCAACGTGCATGCACTCACATCAAAACTGCGGCGGTTATAGGAGAGGGTCCTAGGTCAGTCAACACGGGGTGAGTGGTGGTAGTGGTGAGCGACTGGGCGCAGATGGAACGCGCTCTGAGATCGCGTTCCATCTTGAAGTTCGACGTTGATGTTGGCGCGCGACCTTCCGGGCGCGCTCACCGTATCGGACACACCGCCAAATCATGACAGAACCGGATCGCACAGGAAGCGCGGAGATCCGCCACTTCGCCCCGCGGCGGCGGGGTCCGAAACCATCAGCGATCGGGGATAAGCGGCCTGCCGTTTACCCCCCGAGAACATGACCACCACCCAAGATTGCATACTTGCCGCGCAAGCCCGGCTTGAGCTACGGTTCGCGCAATTTTCGCTGTAGAGAGATGCTCGGATACGATGGTTCCTTCTCAGGCCACGAGTGACTAACGATGACTGATCCGCTTGTCG
>Ga0335069_10009338_pt1 | contig 13967 bp, 10 predicted proteins | sample Lox_Sample_11_FD_206714 | JGI IMG/M metagenome (GOLD analysis project Ga0335069, IMG submission 206714) | Soil microbial communities from Loxahatchee National Wildlife Refuge, Florida, United States - Lox_Sample_1.1 | ecosystem: Environmental > Terrestrial > Soil > Wetlands | place: USA... | reverse complement strand
GGCGGGCGGATCGTCGGGTGTGCCGTCGGCCGCGAAGCGCGCGAGGTCGTCGTCGCGGGGAATCACACCTGCTTGGCGACGTCGGCGGCGAAGCGTTCGATCGTCGACAGCAGGCGCGCGTTCGGCAGCACGCCGTTGTACATCCACGCGAAGATCCAGTTCACGGGCAGCCGCGTGCGCATCGCGTCGAGTTGTCGGCGCACGGTGTCGACGGTACCGACCAACGCCAGTCCGAGCTCCATCATTTGGTCGGTGTCGAGCATCGCGCCGGTGTCCGGATCGGCCATGCCGTGGTTGAAGCCGAACGGCGCGAACCACGCGCCGCCGACGAAGCCGGCGGAATGGCTCCACAACTGCCGCGCCTCGGCGTCGCTGTCGGCGATGATGACATCGCGCAAGTAGCCGATGCCCTCGCCGAGCGGACGGCCCGACTCCTTCGCGTACAGTTCGAACAGCGCTTTTTCGCGCTTCGGATGCAGCGGCGGCAGGATCGCGGTGACGCCTTCGCGCGCGCACCAACGGATGCTGTTCTCCGACGAGGCGAACGGCTGAAAGATCGGCGGATGCGGTTTCTGCAGCGGCTTCGGCACGACGCCGACGGATGTCAGGACGCCGCTCTCGGAACCCTTGCCGTACAGCTTCGATGCCTCGAGCGTCCACGGCGTGCCGGGACGCGGTATCTGCCAGTACTTGCCTTGGTATTGCAGCGGTGCGTCGGACCACGCGGCCTTGACGATCCGGAAGTTCTCTTCGAAGGCTTCTCGATTGGTCGCGTCGATCTCGTCGTGCTGGTCGGGCATCGCGCCACTGACGCCGTGGGTCTGTTGCGCGTAGATGTCCACCCAGCGGCGCTGGTAGCCGCGCGCAAATCCGGCGTTCGCGCGCCCGCCGGTCATATGGTCGAGCATCGCGATGTCTTCGGCGACGCGCAGCGGATTCTGCGAGGGCAGCACGATGCCGAGTTGACCGACGCGGATGCGCCGCGTCTGCATGCCGATGAAAAGGTCGAGCAAGACCGGGTTGTTCGAGAGCTCGAAGCCTTCGATGTGCAGATGGTGTTCGGTGAACGAGATGGAGTCGTAACCGAGTTCGTCGCCGAGCCGCGCCTGCGCCGAGATGTCGTGCAGCATCGTCTGGTACAACTCGCCGCGCGTCCCGGCCATGCCGGCCATGATGTCGGCGCGCGTACCGACGATCGGCAGATAGAACAGCGAGACTTTCATCGATTCCCCCTCGTGCAGGCTCCCCATCGTCGCAGTCGCCGCTGTGTTCCGCCGCGGCGTTGCGTTGGGCGAGCTTACCGCAGCGGCGGCGCTTGAGTATCATGCGCGGCCCCGGCGGCGGCGCCATTCGGCGAGACGCGGCGGGACGTTCGAAACGTGCCGATGACGAGTCCGATGACGAACCGAGACGACGCGCCGCCGTCGCAAGAAATGCAGCTGCGGGAAGCGCAGATGCACGAGGCACACATGCGCCGCGCGCTCGAGTTGGCGCGCCGTGCCGCGGCGGCGGGTGAGGTGCCGGTGGGCGCCGTGGTGGTGCGCGCCGGCGAGGTGCTCGGCGAAGGGGCGAATCAACCGATCGGCAGCCACGATCCGACCGCGCATGCGGAGATCGTTGCGCTGCGCGCCGCCGCAGCGCGGATCGGCAACTATCGGCTGTCGGGCAGCACCCTCTACGTGACGATCGAGCCGTGCACGATGTGCGCCGGAGCGTTGGTGCATGCGCGCGTCGGGACGCTCGTCTACGGCGCGCCCGAACCGCGGGCCGGCGCCATCGCGAGCGCCGCGAACGCGCTCGGCAACGCGGGCCTCAATCACCGCGTCGCCGTGGTTGCCGGCGTACTCGAAGACGAGTGCGCCGCGCTGTTGACCGCGTTCTTCCGCGCGCGCCGCGATGCGCCCGACGAGCGCTCGCGTATAATCGCGCCTCCGCCGCCGCAGGACTCTCGATGACGGACGAGCACGCGCTTCTGGTGCTGCCCGGACCGCCGGCATTTTCGGCGTTCAGACTCGCGAAGCTGCTCGACCAGGTACGGACGCGCGCGCCGGACGCGAGCGCGGTGTACGGCGAGTTCGTCCACATCCTGTCGCTCGCGGCACCTCTAACGGCCGAAGAGAGGGGAGTGGCGGAAGCGCTGCTCGTCTATGGCCCGCGCACGAATCTGCCGGCCCGAGTCGGCCAATACGCGCTCACCGTGTTGCCGCGTTCCGGCACGATCTCGCCGTGGTCGAGCAAAGCGACCGACATCTTTCGCATCTGCGGCCTGAGCAACGTCGTTCGCGTCGAGCGCGGCGTGCGTATCTACGTCGCCGGACGCGCCGATCCCGCCGCGATCGCGCCGCTGCTGCACGACCGGATGACGCAGTCGGTCGTGTTCGATACGGATTACTCCGGTCTCTTCGCGGCGCACGAACCGCGGCCGCTGCGGACCGTTCCGTTTTCGCGCGACGGGCGCGCGGCGCTCGAGCGGGCGAACGTCGATCTCGGTCTCGCGCTCAACGCCGACGAGATCGACTACCTGGCGCGCGGCTACGCACAGATGCGCCGCGATCCGACCGACGTGGAATTGATGATGTTCGCGCAGGCGAACTCCGAGCATTGCCGACACAAGATCTTCAACGCGCATTGGACGATCGACGGTGCGGCGAAGCCGGATTCGCTGTTCGACATGATTCGCAACACGCATCGGCGCATCAACGGCGCGGGCATATTGTCGGCGTATTCGGACAACGCCGCGGTGATCCAGGGTTATCGCACCGAGCGCCTGTCGGTCGATCCGCAAACGCAGCGCTACCGATACAGCGCCGAGCCCGTTCATCTATTGATGAAGGTCGAGACGCACAACCATCCGACGGCGATCGCACCGTACGCGGGTGCGGCGACCGGGTCGGGCGGCGAAATACGCGACGAAGGTGCGGTCGGCCGCGGTTCGAAGCCGAAAGCGGGATTGGTCGGCTACACGACGTCGCACCTGAACCTGCCGGACGATCCGCAGCCGTGGGAACTCGACACCGGAAAGCCGGACCGGATGGTCAGCGCGCTCGAGATCATGCTCGACGGACCGCTGGGTGCTGCGGGCTTCAACAACGAATTCGGCCGACCGGCGCTGACCGGCTACTTCCGCACGTTCGAGATGGCCGAAGCCGACGCCGCGGCGGCGCACGATGCCTCCGGCACCCCAACGTCCGCTGCGAGCCCCAACGGGCCCAAGAAGGTGCGCGGTTATCACAAGCCGGTGATGATCGCCGGCGGTGTCGGCACGGTGCGCGAAACGCACGTGCATGCGCTGCCGTTCGCCGCAGAGACACGCTTGGTGGTGCTCGGCGGGCCGGCGATGTTGATCGGCCTCGGCGGCGGTGCCGCGTCGTCGATGGCGTCGGGGCAGAGCAGTTCCGAGCTCGACTTCGCATCGGTGCAACGCGACAACGCGGAGATGCAGCGACGCTGCCAGGAAGTGATCGACGCGTGTACCGCGCTCGGCGACGCAAACCCGATCCGATTGATCCACGACGTCGGCGCGGGTGGGTTGTCGAACGCGCTGCCGGAGCTCGTGAAAGACGGCGGCACCGGCGGCAAATTCGATCTGCGGCGAGTGCCGAATGCCGATCCTGGACTCGCGCCGCTCGAAATCTGGTGCAACGAGGCGCAAGAGCGTTACGTGCTCGCGATCGCCGCGGCCGACCTCGACCGCTTCGAACGCATTTGTGCGCGCGAGCGCTGTCCGTATGCGGTCGTCGGGGAAGCGACCGCCGAGCCGCGCTTGGTCGTCGACGATCCGCAGTTCAACGATCGGCCCGTCGACATGCCGATGGAGGTGTTGTTCGGCAAGGTACCGAGGATGCAGCGCGCGTTCGCGCGGCGGGCGCTCGAAGCGCGGCCGTCGACGCTCGTTGGCGATTCGATCGACGTGCTGCTGGATCGCGTGTTGCGATTCCCCGCGGTCGGATCGAAGCAGTTTCTCGTGACGATCGGCGATCGTAGCGTCACCGGTTACGTATCGCGCGATCAGATGGTCGGGCCGTGGCAGGTGCCGGTTGCCGATGCCGCGGTCACGACGCTCGGGTTCAAGACGTACGAAGGCGACGCGATGGCGATGGGCGAGCGCTCGCCGCTCGCGCTGATCGATCCGGCGGCGTCGGCGCGCATCGCGGTCGGCGAAGCGCTGACGAATCTCGCGTCGGTGTGCGTCGAGGATCTGAGCCGGGTCGTGTTGTCGGCGAACTGGATGGCGGCGGCGGGGCGCGGTATGGAAGACCAAGCGCTGTTCGATGCGGTCACCGCGGTCGGTATGGAGCTGTGTCCGGCGCTCGGCATTGCGATTCCGGTCGGCAAAGACAGCTTGTCGATGCACACGCAGTGGCGCGACGCGCGCGGCGAACACGCGGTGACGGCGCCGCTGACGTTGATCGTGTCGGCGTTTGCGCCGGTACCCGACGTGCGGCGCGTCGCGACGCCGCAGTTGCGGCTCGATCGCGGCCCGACGCGGTTGTTGGCGATCGATCTATCGTTCGGAGCGGACCGCCTCGGCGGCAGCGCACTCGCGCAGACGCAGCGGCAACTCGGCGGCCGCTGTCCCGACGTCGACGATCCGGCGCGGCTCGCCGGGTTCTTCCGGGCCGTGCAGGACCTGCTGCGCGACGGCCGCGTCGTCGCATACCACGATCGCTCCGACGGCGGGTTGATCGTGTGTGCGCTCGAAATGGCGTTCGCCGGTCGCTGCGGCGTCGATCTCGAACTCGCGGCCGGCGTCGATCCGGTCGCGACGCTCTTCGCCGAGGAACTCGGCGCGGTGCTGCAAGTGTGCGAAGCCGACGTCGCGGCCGTCCGGGCGCGGTTCGATGGCGCCGGGCTCGGTGCCGGTGTCGCCGACATCGGCGCGCCGCGCGCCGACCGCCGCGTGCTCCTACGGCAACGCGGCACGACGTTGCTCGACGCGGACGCGGCGACCTTGCAGGGTCGTTGGGCGGAGACGAGCTATCGCATGCAGCGGCGGCGCGACGATCCGGCGTGTGCCGACGAGGAATTCGCCGGCATTGCGGCCGCGGATCGCGGCATGAACGCGACGTTGACCTTCGCGCCGGATGCCGACGTCGCGGCGCCGTTCATCGCGCGCGGCGCGCGCCCGAAAGTCGCCGTGCTGCGCGAGCAAGGCGTCAATAGCCAATTGGAGATGGCGGCGGTATTCGAACGCGCCGGGTTCGAGCCGATCGACGTGCACATGTCGGACGTGCTCGGCGGCCGCCGCGCGCTCGCCGAATTCGAGGTGCTCGTCGCGTGCGGCGGCTTCTCGTACGGCGACGTGCTCGGCGGCGGCGGCGGATGGGCGAAGTCGATTTTGTATCACCCGCGCGTGCGCGATGCGTTCGCCGAGTTCTTCGCGGCGGACACGCTCGCGCTCGGGGTGTGCAACGGCTGCCAGATGTTCGCGCAGCTGAAGGACCTGATCCCGGGCGCGGCGCAGTGGCCGCGTTTCGTGCGAAACCGCTCGGAACAATTCGAAGGTCGTTCGAGCCTGGTGCGAATCAACGCGGTCGCGTCGCCGTGGCTCGACGGCATGGCCGGTTCGGTTCTACCGATCGCGGTCGCGCACGGCGAGGGGCGGGCGGAATTCGATTCGGCCGCCGGCGCTGCCGCGTTGCAGCGGGACGGCCGCGTCGCATTGCAGTTCGTCGACGGCGACCATCGCGTCGCGGAGCGCTATCCGGCGAACCCGAACGGCTCGGTCGACGGCATCGCCGGCGTCATCAACGCGAACGGCCGCGTGCTCGCGCTGATGCCGCATCCGGAACGCGTGTTCCGCACCGTCAACAACTCGTGGCGGCCAGACGCGTGGGGCGAGGACGGCCCGTGGGTGCGATTGTTCAGAAACGCCCGGGTTGCGCTCGGCTGATCGCTCGATCGTGCCTGGACGGGGCGTCAGCGCCGCGGGTGGAGGATGTCGCCGACGCGCACCGGGTAGACGCCCGAGGTGCGGTCGCGGAAATAGTGCTCGAGCGTGTCGCGCACGACCGGAAACGCCAGCTCCTGCCACGGAATCTCGTCTTCGCGAAACAGCCGCACGTCGGTCGACTCGAAGCCGGGCGCGAAGTCGAGGTCGAGCAGCGATGCGCGGAAGAACATGTACACCTGCGAGATGTGCGGCAGGTTGAAGACCGTGTAGAGCCCCTCGATCGCCACGTTGGCGCACGCTTCTTCCTTCGTTTCGCGCGCGGCGCCCTCGGTGCTGGTTTCGCCGTTTTCGAGGAATCCGGCAGGCAGCGTCCACAGGCCCTGCCGCGGTTGAATGGCGCGGCGGCACAACAGCACTTGATCGCCGTAGATCGGCAAACAGCCGGTGACGATCTTCGGATTCTGGTAGTGGATGGTGCCGCACGCGTCGCACACGAAGCGCTCGCGGTTGTCTCCGCTCGGCACGCGGCGGGTGACCGCACTGCCGCAACTGCTGCAATAGTTCACACTGACTCGATCGGTGGTGACCGCCGAATTATACGGATTCGGCGTCCGCGCGCGGGAAGCCGAGCACGGTGCCGCTCGGCCGTGTCGCCGGGCGCACGTAGCCGTTCGGCTCGTTCAGCACGGTGTGCAGTTCGGACAGCGATTCGTGCATCAGCTGCGATAGACGCACGCAGGCGGATAGGGCGTCGGGCGAGCGGCGTCGCTCCATTTCGATCCGGAACTTGAGGCCTTCGAGCCGCCGCCGCGACGCCGGATGCGGCGCGTGTTTGATGACGTCGTCGGTCAGCAGCCGGCCGAGCGCCTGCAGTGCGGCGGGATCGCGTCGGCCGAGTTCGGCGAGTACTTCGAACGCCGGCAGCGTGCGGCGAATGCGTGGTTCGATCATGCGTGCGCCCTCGTCGTCGGGCCGACTATGCACGAAGCGACCGCAGGTGGGCCAGAGGGGTTCCCATGCGACAATGCCGCGCGTACGAACACGGCGGGGACGGACATGATCTATCAGTTGGGCGAGCGACTCGTGCGGGCCGAAGGCGACTATTGGGTCGCCGACTCCGCGGTCGTACTCGGGGCGGTGTTGTTGAAGGCGAACGCGAGCGTGTGGTTCAACGCGGTGATCCGCGGCGACAACGAACTGATCACGATCGGCGAGAACTCGAACGTGCAGGACGGTTCGGTGCTGCACACTGACCCCGGTTCGCCGATCGTGATCGGCAAGGACGTGACGATCGGTCACAAGGTGATGCTGCACGGCTGCGTGATCGGCGACGGCAGCCTGATCGGCATCAACTCGGTGGTGCTGAACGGCGCGAAGATCGGCCGCGGCTGCCTGATCGGCGCGAATGCGCTCATCACCGAAGGCAAGGAAATTCCGGACCACAGCGTCGTGATGGGATCGCCCGGCAAGATCGTGCGCGAGATGACTGCGGAACAGGCCGCCGGCTTGCGCCATTCGGCGCAGCACTACGTCGACAATTGGCGGCGGTTCAAGCGCGACCTGAAGCCGCAAACGTCCGTCGGCGCGTGAGGAGGCGAGATGACGTCGATCGGTACGCCGTTCACGAAATCCGCCACCCGAGTGATGTTGTTGGGGTCGGGTGAGCTCGGCAAGGAAGTGGTGATCGAATTGCAGCGCTTCGGCGTCGAAGTGATCGCGGTCGACCGCTACGCGAACGCGCCGGCAATGCAAGTCGCGCATCGCAGCCACGTGATCGACATGCTCGACGGCGCTGCGCTGCGCGCGGTGATCGAAGCGGAGAAGCCGGATCTGGTCGTGCCGGAGATCGAAGCGATCGCGACGCCGACCCTGGTCGAGATGGAAGCACGAGGGTTGCACGTGATCCCGACCGCGCGCGCCGCGCGCCTGACGATGGATCGCGAAGGCATTCGCCGCCTCGCCGCGGAGACGTTGCGAGTGCCGACGTCGGAATATCGCTTCGCCGATTCGCTCGATGAGTTGCGCGCGGCCGTCGACCAGGTCGGCATGCCGTGCGTCGTGAAGCCGGTGATGAGCAGTTCGGGCAAGGGCCAATCGGTCATCCGCGCGCGCGACGGCGTCGAGAAGTCGTGGAACTACGCGCAGTCTGGCGGCCGTGCGAAGAACGGCCGCGTCATCGTCGAAGCGTTCGTCGACTTCGAATACGAGATCACGCTACTGACGCTGCGCACGGTCGGCGGCACGATGTTCTGCGCCCCCATAGGCCATCGTCAGGTCGACGGCGACTACGTCGAATCGTGGCAGCCGCAGCCGATGAGCGATGCGGCACTCGCGGAATCGCAGCGCATCGCGCGGCTCGTCACCGATCAGCTCGGCGGCTACGGCATCTTCGGCGTCGAGTTCTTCATCCGCGGCGATCGCGTATGGTTCAGCGAAGTGTCGCCGCGCCCGCACGACACCGGCATGGTCACCATGATCAGTCAGGATCTGTCGGAGTTCGCGCTGCATGCGCGCGCGATCCTCGGCTTGCCGGTGCCGGCGATCGAACAACGCGGCGCGTGCGCGTCGGCGGCGTTGCTCGTCGAAGGCGAGTCGGACCGCGTCGTGTTCGAGAACGTCGAGCGCGTACTCGCGGTTCCCGGCGTGCAGGTCCGGTTGTTCGGCAAGCCCGAGGTGCGCGGACGGCGCCGTATGGGCGTCGGCCTCGCCACCGGCACCGACATCGCCGACGCGCGCGCGAAGGCGCGCGCCGCGGTCGCCGGAATCAAACCGCGGCTGGAGTGAGTCGCTGGCGTTCGCGCCGGCCGCGCACTTGGCAACGCCTCGCGCGGCCGCTATAGTGCGCGCTCTTTTCGACACGTGACGTCTCGCTCACCGTGTACCGTTCGGAACGCATCGTTGCTCTTCTGAACCTGCTGCGACTGCCGGCATAGCCGGCTATTACCTTTCGCCAGGGCTCATGCCCACCCCAGTCCGAACCCACGTAGCCAGTACAGCGAGCGAGGTTTCGCCATGAGCGAACAGCAGAGCATTCACACGCACGGTTTGTCCGGCAACGCGCCCGGCAAGATGCCGTTCCGGAAATACCGCGCGTTCACGCCGATCAATTTGCCCGATCGGCAATGGCCGAACCGCGTGATCACCCGAGCACCGCGCTGGTGCAGCGTCGATCTACGCGACGGCAACCAGGCGCTCGTCGACCCGATGAACGTCGACGAGAAACTCCGGATGTGGGATCTGCTGCTCGAAGTCGGGTTCGCGGAAATCGAAGTCGGTTTTCCGGCGGCGTCGCAACCGGACTTCGACTTCATCCGCCGCATCATCGACGAAGACCGCATTCCGCCGCACGTCACGATCCAGGTGTTGTGCCAGGCGCGCGAGGAGTTGATTCAGCGCACCGTCGAATCGTTGCAAGGCGCGCCGAACGCGATCTTCCACTTGTACAACTCGACGTCGACGTTGCAGCGGCGCGTGGTGTTCAACATGGATCGCAAGGGCATCGTCGATCTCGCGGTGCAGGGCACGCGCATGGTCAAGAACGGTTTACGCGCGCTGCACGGTACGAACGTCACGTTCGAGTATTCGCCGGAGAGCTTCACCGGCACCGAACTCGATTTCGCGGTCGAGATCTGCACGGCGGTCGTCGACGAATGGGGCGCGACGCCGGAGAAGCCGGTGATCATCAATCTGCCGTCGACGGTCGAAATGGCGACGCCGAACGTCTACGCCGACCAGATCGAGTGGTTCATCCGCAACTTTCCGCGCCGCGATCGCGTCGTCGTCAGTCTGCATACCCACAACGATCGCGGGACCGGCATCGCGGCGACCGAACTCGCATTGATGGCCGGCGCCGAGCGCGTCGAAGGGACGCTCTTCGGCAACGGCGAGCGCACCGGTAACTGCGACGTTGTGACGATGGCGATGAACATGTTCTCGCAAGGCGTCGATCCGGAGCTCGACTTCCGGCGCATGAAGTACGTCAAGGAAACGGTCGAAGCGATCAACAAGCTGCCTGTGCACGAACGGCACCCGTATGCCGGCGAACTCGTCTTCACCGCGTTCTCCGGTTCGCACCAGGATGCGATCCGCAAAGGCATGGCGCGCGTCGATGCGGACCGTTGGGAGGTGCCGTATCTGCCGATCGACCCGAGCGACGTCGGCTCGTCGTACAAGGAAACCGTTCGCGTCAACAGCCAATCGGGGAAAGGCGGCGTCGGGTTCATCCTCGAGGAATACTTCGGTATCAGTTTGCCGAAGGAGATGCTGGCGGAGTTCAGCAAACACGTGCAGGCGCTGACGGAACGGCTCGACCGCGAGGTGAAGCCGGACGAGATTCTGGCGACGTTGATCGAGGTCTACGCCGGCGAACAGGGTCCGTACCGCTTGGTCGACTACGACCTTCAACACGGCGCGGGCGGGGCACAACGCTGCGTTGCGCGCGTCGAAGCGGCGGAGCAAGTCATGACGATCGCCGGCGAAGGTTCGGGACCGATCGAAGCGTTCGTCAACGGCATCGTCGAGGTGCTGAACGAACCGCTGAACATCATCGACTATCACGAGCACGCGATGTCGACGGGCAAGGACGCTCGCGCGATCTGTCTGCTGGCGATCGACAACGGCGCCGAGGGGCGGATCTACGGCATCGGTGTGTCGGCGAACACGATCACGGCCTCGCTGACCGCGATCGTGTCGGCGATGAACCGACGTTGGGCGGATCGCTGAGTCCGCGTTCGACGCGCGCGCCGATGGAAAAGACACCGTGATCGATGCGCTCGTTGATCGAAGCGGCGTGCACCTTCAATCGGACAGCACTTCGATTCTGACGTTGGTGACCATGTTGTCTTTGATCTGCAGCGTCTCGATCAGGTAATCGCCGATTCGAATGCACAGGTTCGATTCGGGAATGAACTCGAGATGCTCGAGGATCAAGCCGTTCATCGTGCGCGGCCCTTCGGTGGGCAAGTGCCAGCCGAGCGCGCGATTGACGTCACGGATGAGCGCGGTGCCGTCGATGTAGTACGAACCGTCGCTCTGCGGATGGATCTCGGGCATGTTGGCGGCGAAGTCGGTCGTGAATTCGCCGACGATCTCCTCGAGGATGTCTTCGAGCGCGACGATCCCTTGAATGTCGCCGTATTCGTCGACGACGAGCGCGAGCCGGCGCTTCTGCTTCTGGAAATTGAAGAGCTGAGTGTGCAGCGGCGTGCCTTTGGGCACGAAATACGGCTCGCGCGTCAGCTGCAGCAGATCGGCCTTCGAAAACGAGCCTTGTTCGATGAAGCGCACGGTCCGGCGTAGATGCAGGATGCCGATGACGTTGTTGATGTTCTCTTTGTACACGGGCAAGCGCGTGTGCTGGCTCGACGCGATCTGCACGACGATGTCGGCGATCGAGTCGTCGATGTCGATCCCAACGATCTCGCTACGTGGCACCATGATGTCGTCGACGGTGACCGTTTCGAGGTCGACGACGCGCAGCAGCATGTCTTGCCGCCGTTTCGGAATGTGCGCGCCGTCGCGCAGCATCGTGCGCAACTCGTCCATGTTGAGTCGGCCTTCGGGCGCGACCTCGTGCTCGCGGATGAACGGCTTCAATACGAAGTTGCTCGCGCCGTTGATGAGCCACACGAACGGATATGCGAGTTTCAGCAGCGGCGCGAGCACATATGCCGACGGAAACGCGATCTGCTCGGGGTTGTGCGCGGCGATCGTCTTCGGCGCGACTTCGGCGAGGATCAAGAAGACGAGCGTGAATACGAACGGTGCGGCCGCGAGCCCGGCGTCACCGAACACGCGGTAGCCGATCAGCGCGGCCGCCGTCGCCGCGATGTTGTTCACGAGGCTGTTGCCGAGCAATACGACGCCGAGCAATCGGTCCGGTCGACGCAGCAGGCGATACGCCTTGCGCGCGCCGTTGTGTCCCTCTTGGACGAGGTGCTGCAGCCGAAAACGGTTGAGCGCCATCATCGCGGTCTCGGAACCGGCGAAGAACGCAGAGAGCAGCGCGAGAACTCCGATCGCCCAAAGCAGCGTCGAAAGCTCGAACTCGGGGTCGTCCATCAGTGTCGTCCGAGCAAGATCTCGAGGACGAACTTACTACCGAAGTAGGCGAATAGAAGGAGCGTGAAGCCGACCAACGTGGTGGTGGTCGCGATGGTGCTACGCCAACCGAACGCGTATCGCCCCGCGAGCAACACCGCGAAGATCACCCACGACGCGCTCGCGAGAATGGTGTGGTACACGACCGACTGCGCAAACATGTCGGTCAGAAACAGAAAGCCGCTGCCGATCGACAACGTCAGCGTGACGAGGCCGACCCACAATAGCTGGAACAGAAGGGTCTCCATCGTTTGCAGCGGCGGCAGCATGCGCGAGAAGCCCATTGCGCCGCTCTTTTGGCGCAACGAATGCTCCTGAAACGCGAGGATGATCGACTGGCCGGTCGCCATCGCGAGCACCGTGTACGCGAGAATCGAGATCAACACGTGAGCGAGCAGGCCGTTGCCGAATTCGCTGCTCGGCATTATCAAACCGCTCGAGAACGTCGAGGCCGCGACGGTGAGTGCGCCGAGTGGCAAGACCATCACGAACAGATTCTCGAGCGGTTGCCACAGCGAGCCGACGTAGACGAACAGCACCAGCGTGAAACCGATCAGCGACGCGACCGACAAGATGCCGATGTTGATGCCGCCCGGCTGGTGCAGCACCAGATATGCCGTCAATGCGTGCAGCGCTACACCCGGCCCGGTCAACCACAACAGACGGCGGCGTCGCACCGGCGTTTTGCGCACGAGCGCGTCGATCAGGGTGTACGCGCCGATCAGGTAGAACGCTGCTGCGGCGAGACCCGGATACACGGGATTCATGGATATCGGATGACGCAGGCTTTCGCGAGAGTCCGGCGAGTTTGACAGATGCGCCTACGATTTCAAATTGCACGAGTAAGCGCACGCGATGCTTCCGATATAATCGCGCCTTCGCCCGATCGAGCCCGTGCAACATGTTCGAGAATTTGTCTGAGCGGCTGACGCGAACCCTGCGTTCGGTCGCCGGTCGCGCGCGTCTCAGCGACGAGAACATCAGCGAAGCGTTGCGCGACGTGCGCACGGCGTTGCTCGAAGCGGACGTCGCGCTGAACGTCGTCAAAGACTTCGTCGAGCGCGTACGCGTCGGTGCGCTCGGTCAGGAGGTGGCGCAGAGCCTCACGCCGGGTCAGGCGTTCGTGAAGCTCGTGCACGACGAACTGGTCGGCTTGATGGGGGCCGCCAACGACGAACTCGATCTGTCGGCAGCACCGCCGGCGATCGTGTTGATGGCCGGCCTGCAAGGCGTGGGTAAGACGACGACCGTCGCGAAGCTCGCACGGCTGCTGCGCGAACGGCAACGCAAGAAGGTCGCGGTCGTCAGCACCGACGTCTACCGGCCGGCGGCAATCGACCAACTGCAAACGCTCGCCGCTGAAGTCGGCGCGGAGTTCATTCCGAGCTCGCCGACCGAGGACCCGATCGCGATCGCCCAGCGTGCGATCGCGCACGCGCGCACGCGCTTCGCCGACGTGCTGATCATCGATACCGCCGGGCGTCTCGCGGTCGACGACGAGATGATGGCGGAAATTCGCGCGCTGCACGCGGCGGTGCATCCGGTCGAGACGCTGTTCGTCGTCGACGCGATGACCGGTCAAGACGCCGCGACGACGGCGAAGGCATTCAACGAGGCGTTGCCGCTGACCGGCGTGATCCTCGCGAAAGTCGACGGCGACGCGCGCGGCGGAGCGGCGTTGTCGGTACGCGCGATCACCGGCAAGCCGATCAAGTTCCTCGGCGTCGGCGAGAAGGTCGATGCGCTCGAGCCGTTCCATCCGGATCGGATCGCGTCGCGGATCCTCGGCATGGGCGACGTCCTGACGCTGATCGAAGAGGCGGAGCGCAAGGTCGACAAGGACAAGGCAGAACGCCTGGCCCGCAAGATCCAGAAAGGCGAGCGCTTCGACCTCGAGGACTTCCGCGACCAGTTGCGCCAGATGGAGAACATGGGGGGCGTCGCGAACATGCTCGAAAAGCTGCCCGGCATGGGC
>Ga0335069_10009335_pt1 | contig 13968 bp, 11 predicted proteins | sample Lox_Sample_11_FD_206714 | JGI IMG/M metagenome (GOLD analysis project Ga0335069, IMG submission 206714) | Soil microbial communities from Loxahatchee National Wildlife Refuge, Florida, United States - Lox_Sample_1.1 | ecosystem: Environmental > Terrestrial > Soil > Wetlands | place: USA... | reverse complement strand
GCTGACGCAGACGCAGCAGCACGCGCGGCGAATCCGATCGTCTACATGTGGGCGAACGATATTAAGGCCCGCCTACTGAAAGACGATTCGCTCTGGGATTCAGCCGTGAAGGACACGATCCTGCCACCCGACAAGGATGGCATGCCCCAGTACTTCGAAGCGAAGATTGTTTCGATGATGCCGGCCACCAATCCCAAGGAACTTACGGTTGCAATCGAAAAGCCCGACGTAGCGGACGCCAAGCTGGAGTTGGACAAGCCGCTCGACGGCAAAATGGAACCGGGTGAATCGATTCAGTTCAAGGGCCAGACCAAAGAATGGACCAAGGATCCCTTCATGATCACCTTCATCATCGCCGATCCGAAGGAAGATATTAAGGGCTGGACCGGCAAAAAGGCTGGACCGGCACGCGGCACTGGAAGAGGTGCGACCGGCGCGAAGGGCGCGGCCAAGGGCACTGGCGCCGGCAAGGGCGCGACCAAGTAGCCAGCGGTTATTCGGTTCCGTAGTTGATCTCGAGCCGCCGTGCGCGAAGACTCGCGGCGGCCAGCACCAACGCGGTTAACGCGAACAATCCAAGAATCGCAAGCCACGCGGGCGGAGCTTCGGCCGTCGAGATCAGCAACCGCAGGAGCGCGGGCGTATCGCTCTCAGGCGCCGCCACAGTCGGGCAGAGCGACTGAAGATAAAAGATCACGCTGACCTTTTTGAGGGCCGCGGGCAGGAACGGATTCGCCGCTTCCCATAGCATCACCGCAGTCGCGGGCAGGATCGGATTGCGGAACAGCAGGCCCGTCGCCACGAAAATGCTTCCATAACCGACGCACGCAAGCGCCGTCACTCCGAGATAAGACGCGATATCGTGCCAACCGGAGCCGTGCATGTAGGCCGCGACCTGGCCCGGCTCGAAGTGCCAGCTCAGCGCGGCGATCTGCAAAGCTGTTCCAGCGGTGAAAATCACGGCGGCGGCCGAAAGGCCCGCGAGATATTTTCCGGCGAGCAGAATCTCGCGGCGCATGGGCGCGAGCAGATAGAAGTGCAGGCTCTTGTCCAGCATCTCGCCGCGAAAGAGGTTGCTGAAGATGCCGACGCAACCGAAGAACACCGCCAGGCGCAGATAGAAGAACTGGAACACGGTCGCGAAGATCGCGGAATCCTTGGTGACGTTGCAGCGGTCCTGCTCGTTGATGCCGCGGACAAAGCCGTCGACGACCGTGAACGTAAAGTCGCTCTCCCCGTCCGTGTAGCGATTGATCGTGACCTCCTGCGGTCCCGCGGCCCGTCGGCCGCGCCGGTACTCGAATTTTTGGTACGGTTCTCCCAGGTCGGCTGTCAGTTCCTCTTCGGATGTTCCAGGCCGGATGGCCCGCAGCACCAGGGTGTCGACCGGATGGGATTTCAGCATGGCTTGCCGATGCTCATGATCGCGGGTGACATCGATGGCGTGGATCAGATAGAGAAACGCAGGCCCAATCGCGAGCAGGTAGATCCACAAGCCGCGGCGGGCGAAGAACGACTTCTTCAGCTCCAGCCGCATGACGCTGGCGATTTGAGATATCCATACCGGATTCATCGGGATCCCTCCTCGCCGATCAAATACTCATAGACCGAGTTGACGGTGTCGTCGGCGGGCGCGACGCCTTCGATGTCGATACCGTTGAGCGCAAGGTGATTGAGCGCGCGATAGAACCGATCCGCGTCGCGCGTTTTGATCAGCACCGCGCTGCCGGCTTCCACCAGGCGCGCTTCGACGACGTGATCGAACTCGAATAACTTGGAAGCCAAAGCGGAGCAGCGGCTGGAGCGGATCAGTACCTGCATCGGATGTTCTTGAATTTCGCCGCGGACGCCTTGAATCTTGCCCTCCGCAACGACATATCCGTTGCTCAACAGAATCACCTGATCCGAAATTTGATCGACCTCATGCAGCACGTGGCTGGACACAATGACGTGTCGTCCCTGCGCCGCGAGCTCGCGGAATAGTGCGATGGTTTCGGCTCGCACCAGCGGATCGAGGCCGTTCAGAGGCTCATCGAGCACCAGTACCTGCGGATCGTGCGCGATCGCCATCGCGAGCTTGATCCGCTGCCGCATGCCTTTGCTGTACGCGGCGACCTTGCGATCGGTGGCTTCGGTCATGCGGAGGCGCTCGATGGCCGCGCCCGCTAGGCGATTGCAGGCGTCGTCGTCATAGCCGAACAGTCGCAGAAACGAAGAGACCAGTTGGTGGCCGGTGAGGCCGCGCGGAAACGAATCGAACTGAGTGGAGTAGCCGAGCACGCGGCAGAGGCGCTCAGGATCGTTCGGTGAAATATCGAGCACGCGGATCTGGCCTCGCGTGGGATGCACCAGCCCGGACATCAGGTTCATCAGGGTCGTTTTGCCTGAGCCATTCGGGCCGACAAGACTGGTAATGCCCGGAGGTATCGACAGCGTCACGCGATTCACGCCGAGAACTTCGCCGTAGAATCGCGACACATTGTCAAAGGTGACCCGGCCGCCGTTCGCGGAGGTCATTTGACCACCTCACTTGACCACATCACTTTACGACCTCAAATGCCCGAACTCGCTTGGAGAGCATTTGCAAACAGATGAGCGCGCAAATGGCGAGAGCCATCCAGGCTGCGTCCGGCGAAAGGGCGGGCGGCGCGACATCGCGAAACATCTGAGAAAAGATGATCGAGATCACCTGGCGCAGGTCGAGCAAAGAGCCGTACTGCGTCCTGACGATCGCATTCACGGCGGACCCGAAGCCGGCACCCGCAAAGAATACGGCCAGAATCGTGCCGCCGGCGGCGATGCGCCACTTGATCCACGCCGAAATCGCCAGCGCGATCAGGCACAACGTCACGTCCCATACGAACAGGCCGCCGAAGATGGCCCCCGCGACCCAGGAGTTTTGCGCGGCCCATCCGGTGACGACGCTGCACTGAATCAGAAACAGAATCAGCCCAGGGACCCAAGTGATCGCCGAAAGAAGCGCCAGCAGCAGGCTCATCTTGCCGAATACGTATTCGGCTCGTGAGAACGGGCGGCTGAAATATAGCGGCATCGCGTTGTTCGTCACGTCGGGAGCGATCAGCCCGGGGCCGACGAATGCGGTGAGCAAGACCGCCATGCCGCCTTGGAATCCGCAGAAGTATCGGAAGAACGACGCATCCACTTGAATCATCTGACTGACCTTGATATTCATCGCCGACAGGAAAGACAGGTTGTGGGAGATGTAGATGAAGGCCGCGCAGCCGATCGGATAGAAGCAGCATGCGACGAGATACATCACCAGGAATTTGGATTGAAACAGGTACGTGTATGCGGAGCGCGGCAAGATCAGGAATCGGGACCAGGCCGGTGTGAGCGATCCTTCATAGGGCTTGTAGGTGCGCTTGTAAACGGCCATTTAGCTGGCCATCGCCTTCAAGAAGATTTCTTCCAGTGTGTCGCGGCGGTAGTGCAGCCGCCGCAACTGCAGATCGCGCGCCGCGGCGACGCGGTAGATCTCGCGAATCTCAAAACCTTCGGGTAGCACCATTTTGATTCGTCCTGCGCCGGTTATCTCGCATTCACATCCAAGCTCACTCAGCGCTTCCACGAAGCCTCCGTCAGAGCCGTACGCCTCCAGTTCGACGAACCGCTTATTCGCCTTGCGCTCTTCTTCCAAGTTCGAGCTGTGCACGATGCGGCCTTGCTTGAGGATCAGCACTTCCTCGCAGGTTTCTTCGACGTCGCGCAGCAGGTGCGAGCAGATCAGCAGGTGCATCTCGCCGGCTTCGCGCATTTCCTTAATCAAACGAATCATGCGCGCCCGCGCGGGAGGATCGAGGCCGTTGGTCGGCTCATCGAGAATCACCAGTCGCGGGCCGTGGACGATCGCCTGTGCGAGCTTCGCCAACTGCTTCATGCCGAGTGAATAAGTTCCCAGCAAACGGTACCGCGCTTCGCCGAGCCCAACGTAGAACAGCGTCTCATGCGCGCGCTCGAGTGCCGCGTCGCGAGGCAAACCGGAAAGCTCGCCCATCATGCGCACGAACGCGACTGCGGTCATGTTCGCGATAAAGGAGTCGTTCTCCGGCATGTAGCCGATCAGAGCGCGGATCGGTTTGGGATCGCGGCGGATGTCGTGGCCGAAGACTCGCGCGGTTCCGTCGCTGGGTCGGACAAATCCGACCAGCGTCTGGATCAGAGTCGATTTCCCCGCGCCGTTCGGCCCCAGCAAACCGATGGTCCGGCCGGAAAGGGACACGCGCAGATCCTTGAGGATGTCGCGTTTGCCGAAGCGCACGCCCAAGCCATCGAGCTCGACAACGGGGTTCATCGTTCTAGGCCTAAATCTCTGGTACGTTTCGAGTTAACAAAGAGTTCAAATTGCGCATAGGCCACGACATGTAGAGGCGTAGAACAAAATACCACAATATGGAGTGGCGTATGCACTTTACTTTCGTTCCAGTTCAGTTTAGGATAGGTACACTCCCCCTAGAGAACGTCCTACAGGAAGGGGACTGCGCTTGCTCAAACTATGTCGCGTCTATATCCAGGGCTTTAAATCATTTTACGACCGGACCGAGATGCGTTTCCAAGGCTCCGGCGTCACCGCGATCGTGGGCCCGAACGGCTGCGGGAAATCCAACATCAGCGACGCGATCAGTTGGGTTCTGGGCGAGCAGAGCGCGAAGAGCCTCCGTGGCACCCGAATGGAAGACGTGATTTTCGCGGGCACGCGCGAACGCAAGCCTCTGGGCCTCGCGCAGGTCACGCTGACGATGGTGGATCCTTCGGCGGCGAAAACCCCAGCTGCGAATGGAAACGGCAACGGGAATGGAAATGGCAATGGGAATGGTAACGGTCACGGCAATGGCCACGGCAACGGTCACCATCCACAGCATCCTCATCCACCGCATCATCCGGAAGAGATCACCATTACGCGGCGACTGTACCGTTCGGGTGAAAGCGACTACCTGATCAATGGGCATGTCGCGCGGCTGCGCGATATTCAGGATCTTTTCAGCGGAACCGGGCTAGGGCCGGAGAGCTACGCGATCATCGAGCAGGGACGCATCGGGCAGATCCTTTCGAACAAGCCTGCGGACCGGCGGGCGGTAATCGAGGAAGCGGCGGGCATCGGGAAATTCAAGACCAAGAAACGGCTTGCGGAGGCGAAGCTCGAAAGCGCGCGGCAGAATCTTTCGCGCGTGTTCGACATTCTGGAAGAAGTCAGCCGTCAGGTGAATTCGCTCAAACGGCAGGCCTCCAAAGCACGGCGTTACGAAGAGTTGCGGACGGAGATGATCGCGCATCTGCGCCAAGCCGTGGCAGGCCGGTTCCAACTGTTGGAGCGCGAAGCCTCGAAATTGGCGCTGGATTTGAATCAGGCGCAGACGGCTTTCCAGGAATGTTCGTCGCAGGTGGAGGCTCAAGAGCAGGAGCACACCGGAACCCAAGAGACATGCTACCGCACGGAAGCCGAGCTGACTTCGGCGCGCGGACGCGTGGCGGAATTGAACCTGGAATCGGAACGCACTCGCGGGCGCTTGGAGCTGCAAGCCAAGCAGATCGCATCGATGGAAGACCGCTTGGCCAGAGGCGAAACCGAAACGCAGGAACTGGAAGCTCGGCAGCAGCGCGAGCAAGAAGAACGGGATTCGCACGCGCAAACGATCGCTCAGCTCGAAGCCGAGGCGGTCACCGTGCGCGAGCAGTTGCTAGCCAAGACCAGCGAGCGCGACAGCCTTCAGCAGGATCTTCGCCAGCGAGAGCAGGGCATTGAGGCAGCGCGGCAACAGGTGCTGAGGGTACTGGGCGAAGCGTCCACGCTGCGCAACCAGTTGGCGCAGATTGACGAGTATCTGGCGGCGATCGAGCGAGATTCCACGCGCTCGCGCAAAGAAGAGGAATCGGCATCGTTCGATATGGCGCGGCTGGAGCAACTGAAGGCGGAACTTTCCGCCAAGCTCAGCGCGCGGCAGATGGAGATTCAATCGCTGGCAGATCAGCGCCGAGGTGTGGAAGAGGAGTTGAAGGAGCGACAGTCGCGCTTGGCGGCGTCGCGGACGAGGCGGGAAGAAGTTCGCGGGGTATTATCGCGGCAGCGGGCTCGCAAGGATTCGCTCGAAGAGATTCTTTCGCATCGTGCGTACACCACTGAAGCCGTCAAGCGATTGTTCACGGCGATCGAGCACGGCGAAATCTCCGGATTTAAACCCTCCGGCGTGCTGGCGGATTTCGTCGAAGTGACCGACTCCGCATGGGAGAAAGCCTGCGAGACGTTTCTGCACGACGAGCTTGAGTACGTCGTGGTCCACGATTGGAATGATGCGGAGCGCGGCGTCGAATTGATGCGCGCCGAATCGGATGGACGCGCGACGTTCCTGGTTCATCCGGATGGGGACAACGTTAGCTCTCCGACGTCCGAATCGCCGGCCGTCGATCCGGCCATTGCGGGGCGGTTGCGCGATACCGTCCGGCTGACGAACGGGCTCGCGGCATCGCCCGAGACGCTGATTCCGAGGCTCTCTCATTGCTTCCTCGTCGCGGATCGCGCCGATGCGCGCCGGCTTTCGGTGCAGTATCCCGATTTCTATTTCCTTCTGCCGGACGGAGTCAGCTATCACAGCTACACGGTGAACGGCGGCCGAAAGGGCGGCGGAGGTCCGCTAGCGTTGAAGCGCGAGTTGCGCGAACTGAGCGGGGCAGTGGAGCAGCGTCAAACCGAGATGGACGCTTTGACCGGCGAGATCGACGATCTCGAACGCGAGGCGGCGGGTTTGGCCGAGGAACTGGAGCGGATTCGTCATCAACAGCAGAGCCAAGAAAAGGACGCGCTGACGCTCGATCATGAGCAGCGTAAGCTCGCCGAGGAGTTCGCGCGAGCTGGTTCGCGCCTTTCGACGGCCCGGCTGGAACTCGAACGGCTAGGACGCGAAGACCAGAGAGCACGGGCTCAGCAGGAGCAGAATCAGGCACTGGTCGCGGAGAAGGAGCAGGCTCGCTTCGATCAGGAGAAGGCGCTGGAGGAGGCTCGCGGCGAATTGGCGCGGTTCCAAGCGCATGCCCATGCGATCGGTGAGGAGCATGCCGCGATTCGCGCGGATTTGGCGGGACGGGAAGAGCGTCAGCGGTCGGAGCGATCGGCTGTGCAGCGGCTTGAAGCGCAAGTTCAGCAGCTAGGCGCGCGCCGCGCTGATTTGGCACGCGAACTGGAGCGGATCGGCGTCGAACGAGCACGCTTGCTGGCCGACAATATCGAACTGGATCAACGTGCCGCGCGGCTGGTGGAAGAAACCGGCGTCGCGGTGGCCGAAGTGGAAAGGCTTGCGGCGGAAGCAGCGAATGGACGCGCCGCGCTGGCGGCGATCGAGGAGTCGCTGAAGGCTCTGCGCGTCGAAGCTCAAGTCACGCAGGAGCGCCGCGCTGCCATCGAGCTGGATCTCGTAAAGAAGCAGAGCGATCTCAAGCATCTGGACGAAACCAGCCGCAAGGAACTGGGCGTCGCGGCGCAAGAAGCTGCCGCGCAGGAGGATGGTTCGGCGGAGTCGGTGGCGCTCGACGAAGCGGGCGTTGCCGAAGCGGAAGCGCGCTACGGCGAAGTTCGCGAGCGCATCGAGGCGCTCGGCCCGGTGAATCCGCAGGCGCTCGAAGAGTTCCAGGAAGCTCAGCAGCGCTACGACTTCCTCAACACGCAGCGCCAGGACCTGCTCGATTCCATCAAAGACACGGAGAGCGCGATTCAGGAGTTGGATACCGAGTCGCGGCGCCGCTTCAAAGATGCGTTCGAGGCCGTCAACGATCATTTCCGCACGATGTTCCGGGTGCTGTTCGGCGGCGGGCAAGGCGAGATGCGCCTGACCGACGAGACGAATCTCGCAGAGAGCGGAATCGATATCCTGGCCTCGCCTCCGGGAAAGAAGCTGCAAAGCGTCGCGCTGCTTTCGGGCGGCGAAAAATCGCTCACGGCGATGGCTCTGCTGATGGCGATTTTCCGCTACACGCCGAGCCCGTTCTGCATTCTCGATGAGGTCGACGCGCCGCTCGATGAGCCGAACATCCAGAGGCTGACTCGCCTGATCAAGGAGATGTCGCAGGAGACGCAGTTCATCGTGATCACGCACGCCAAGCGGACGATGGAAGCCGCGCAGGCGCTGTACGGCGTGACGATGCAGGAAGCCGGCGTTTCGAAGCTGGTCAGCGTGCGCTTCGATCCGGTGCCGCATGAGGCGCTGGAGGCTCCGGTCGCCGTCGCTGCGATGTAAGCTGCGGCGCGCGAAGCCCCGCGCGCCGGAATCATATCAGCTTGATTTGATCATTGCCTGACAGCAGATTTTTCAGATCGCCGACCGCGGCCAAACTGCGGACTCGCCGGCAGCTTCGCCAGTTGGATGCGGACCTCCTCTGAATTTGGGGTTCGCATTGCTACCAAATATAGTCTTTGGCTTCGGTCCGCCGCTCGTAGCTATCGAGCACGTGAACCACCCGCAATTTCTTGAGCTTGGGAGGAGACAGCGCGCCGATGGGAACGTACAATATTTGCCGGCCGACGTGCGCGGCGATGGACCGGAAGATCGATCGTGGCGGTTTCGCGGCGACATACACCACGAAACGTTCCACCGAGTAATCGAGGCCCGCCATCAACAGCCGCTCGGATTTCGATTCGGCGAAATCATAATCTCGGTCCGACCACACGTCGAACATGCGACGGGGCGGCAGCGTCATCAGCAAGCCGCCATATTCGGCTCGGCCGATTCCCGGTCCCACGAGATTGTCAAACGGAAACGTGGAATAAAACGCCATGTCCGATTCGTTCTGATTCTCGCCGAGCCAGGTCGTGAGGTACTGATAGCGATCTTCGCGGTCTTCATCGAAGATCACGACCACCGCGCCGGCCTCGCCCGCAAGGCGATCCGCTTGCCGGACGTAGATCTTGCGCTGATGCCAGTTGCGAATTGTTTCGCGCAAATCGATGCCATCGAGAATCGAAGTGGTGAACGGTTCCACGCGCACGCGTTCTTCGGAAAGCATCGCTTTGGCTTTCTTCTTCAAGAAGCGGCCGTACTCTTCGATCACGAGATCTTCAGGCGGATAGGAGCAGATCGCGTTGCCGGTGGTTTGCCGCGCCCATTCGCCGGGCTCCTTCTCGCGTTTGCGAGGCTTGATTCCGGTCGGTTTCAATCGCTGCTTGGGGCGGGGAAGACGGCGGCGAATGCGCAACCGCTTCGTGTTGATCCAAATTTCGCCGGCCGAGAGGCGTACTGTTTCCAGGCTCGACGATTCGTGCTGCGATAGATAACGATTCGCCATCTGCCAAACTTCCCAGCCGTAGTTATCGTCAACGATGGATCGCGCCGCGACTGCCAAATCGTAAACACCGGCGACCAATTCCTGGCCCGTTTGCGCGAGATTGCGCGTGTAGCGGGCGATCAGGCGGCGCTGCCAGTGCTCCAGTTTTTCGCCGGTCGATTCGGAATACTTTGCTTCGGCCTCACGCAGCAGGTCCCACTGCACCCGCGGACGATCGAGCCCTTCCGCGTTCCGCATGTCGAGGCGGAAGAATTCGTATCGTTCCTGCAAGTACGGATATTCGATGGTAATTTCGGCGAGGCAATCCGGATGCGGATTCAGAAGGCGCACGTCGCTGCGGCGGCGTCCCTTGGCGGGCGCGTCTTGCGGAACCTCCATAGCATCGAGCAGCGGATCGAGCAGATTCAGCGAAACAATTACGGTGATTCGCGTCTCGGGGTCCGCGCCTTGAAGCTTCCAAGCCATGGCGGCGGCGTGCGCGGAGACCTCTTCGGTACGAGGCTGCGGCCAGACGCGGTAGGCTTCGATGTATTTCTCGATGCCGATCCGGGCGATTGCATAAGTGTCGGGATAGTTGTCCGGCAGATGCGGGCGCTCATTCGAATCCGGCTCGAGGAAAATGACCTGGGCTCCTATCTCTTCGGCTGTGCGAATAGCTTCGGTGAATGCGTCGGCGGGCTCGACGGGTACGTACACGGCGCGGTCGTCGTCGCCATTCTCTTCCATATAGAGAATGACCGACATCTCCGGGAGCCGCGCCAGGGCACGCCGGTATTGGGGCTCGAGGAATCCGGGCAACTCCACGGCTACAATCTTCGGGCGCTGTTCGAGCAGCATCCGGCGAACCGCGACCGCGAACTCGAGGCGGCCGGGGGCTACAGGAAAGTAGAGGTATCTGCCGCGCTGCAGCCCGCCGCGCTTGATCTCAGTCTCGAGGGACATACCGCAGGGCTTCCTCGCCCAGCGTCTGCGTGATTGCAACGCGAAGACGCTCGCCGGATCTACCGTGTCCTCCGTCGCTCGCGAGCTTCATGGCGAAGCGGGCGATATTGATTCCGTCGCGCGCGGTGTAGCGCTCATCGGAAGCGTGAGCGTTTTGGAGGAAATCAGTCACATAATTCAGAATATGTTCGTCGCCGAAAGGAAGATTTTCGCGCAGGATCGCAAATTCCTCATGCCTTTCCGGAAAATCGATCAGAATTTGCGGCTGCAGGCGGGAGTGGATGTATTCGGGAAGATCGAAGGTGCTGGCGTCGTCGTTCATGGTCGCGACCAATCGGAACAGCGGATGTGCTTTGATCTTGACTCCGGCAACGATGGATTCGACGTAGCGGCGGTTATCGAGCAGAGGCGCGAGGCTCGCCCAGCTCTTCTCGCTCATGCGATTGCCTTCATCGAGTATGACAACGCCGCCCCGCAGCATCGCGGTCACTAGCGGAGAGGCCACGTAGCGCAGCCTCGCTTCGCCTTCGATGACGGGAGTGACAAGTAAATCCTCGGGTCGCGTGTCCACCGTCGCCTGCATGATGTACACTTCGCGGCCGAGCCGCTTGGCCGCCGCATACGCAAGCGTCGTCTTGCCCACGCCCGGCTTGCCGAGCAAGCGCGGGTTCATGGGCAGATCTTGGGGATCGATCACCAGCCACGCGGCCAGCAGTTGCCGCAAGACCTCCTCCTGCCCAACCCAGTTGATGCTTAGCTCATCCGGGTGAGCGAGGTGCAGCGGTACGCCTTCGATGTCGACAACCATTCAATTAACGATACCGCGGAATCGGCAACCTCATTCCGTCTACAGTACAATGAAGACGCATTTGGGGCCTTGCCGTGAAGCTGGAAATTGACATAGACCTGCCGCGCGAGATCTTGGAGCAGATCCCGGCCCCTGACCTAGGGAAGCTCTGCCGAACCGAGATCGTGCTGCGTCTTTACTCCGAGGGGAAGCTGGCGCCTGTGCAAGGCGCGGCACTGGTGGGGCTCTCGCGGATTCAATTTTTGGACCTGCTGAGAGAGCGTGGGGTTGGCTTTCGCGTCGATCTCGACGAGGAAGATTTTCGCCAGCTAGACGAGTTGCGCCAGCGCTACCCCGCGTAAGGCTAAGCGGATGGTCGTTGCCGACAGCACTCCGCTGATTTATCTCGCGGCGCTGTCGGACGTCGATCTATTGCGCGATCTGTTCGGTGCCATCGTCATCCCTTCAGCCGTGTTCACAGAGGTCGTATCTCAAGCGGCGGCTTTCCGGTAAAACGGGCTGTCGAATCTGCAATGAACTCATGGTTAGCCATCGCCGCGGTGCAGAATAAGCAGCAGGTTGGCGAGTTCTGCCGAACGCGGTTGCTCGATCCCGGCGAAGCAGAAGCCATCGTTTTGGCGCAGGAGATCGGAGCCGGGAAAATCCTACTGGACGATCAGCGGGCGGTGGCCTGTGCCCGTGAGTTGGGACTGGCAGTTACCCGCACGCCTCTGATCTACAGCGAAGCGCGCCTCCGCGGCTGGATCCGAGTCTACGCGCAAAGTTGGACGACTTGCGCACGAAGGGATTCTGGCTAAGTGATGAGCATTATCGGCAGGTGCTTGCCAAGCTCGGCGAAGAGTGAAGCTTTACTGCTATTTCCCGCTCGACGACGCCAGGTTCTTCCCGAAGAACGGCAGCACCACCTTCTCCATTCGGTCGACGATGTGATTCGTGTGATCGCCGTCATACTCTTCGAACGTGGTCTGGATCCCGTAACTCGTGAGGATGCGGTTTAGTTCGCTATTACTCCGGGCTAGGCTGTCTTTGTCGCCCACGTCCATGCCGATCTTCAGCGTCCTCAGCGCGGTAATGTACTGGTCGATCGAAGCGAGCGGCGCGTTGGCGACCCATTTCGCGACAACCGCCGGCTGAATCTTTCCATCCTTCGCGGGTAGGTCGAAGTAAAACGGCGGATTCTGCGGATTTGGCGACCAAGCTGAAGCTTCGGCGAGCAGCGTCGCGAGCCCTCGCTCGGCACCCTTCGCGTCTTCCGGAGACTTCAACGCCTCAGCTTTCGCCGAGCTTTGCGGATTCGGGTTCAAGTTCGCGGTCAAACAGCACGCGCTGAGAATATAGATGCTCGAAAACACCTGCGGATATCGCTCGGCGATGCGCACGGTTCCGTAGCCGCCCATCGAATGCCCGGCCAAACCTCGGCTTGCTCGATTAGGAATGGTGCGGTAATGGCTATCCATGTACTCGACCAGATCCTTGGCGATGAAGCCCTCCCAGTCGCCCGTGGTGACCGAGTTCGAGAACATGCTGCCTTGATAAATTGTGTAAGCGTTCGGCATCACCAGAATCACTTCGGGCGTGCCCGTGCCTGAGTAGGCTCGATCGGCCGCGGCGGTCATTGTATTGCCGTTCGCGAATGATCCTCGCCCTTCCGGTCCGAACCAGCCAATGTCGGAGTTGGTGTAGCCGTGCAGCAAATAGACCACTGGAAATCGGCGCGTCGCATCCCGCTGGTAGCTGGGCGGCAGGTACACGGAGACATCGCGATCCGCGGGCTCGCCGGAAAGATTTCCCTCGAGCGATTTGCCATGAACCTTGATCCGCGTGTACGTGCCTTTGGCCGGCGGGCCCGATTGCGCGAAAGCCAGAGTAAAGCCGAGAGCTAGAGCGAGTACGAGTCGCATGTTATTTTCCTTCCGCGAAAGATCCTGTTCGGAGAAAGAAAGCTGCTCCGAGAAGAACGGCAGCGCCTTGATTTCGAAATTGATTCCGGCCTCGCCGTTGTGACCGGCCACCCGGCGTCCTCTTTGGTCTTCACGGTCGCTTCCAAGTCGCTCATTGCGGGGCCCAAGTATCGATCATGCAGCATGCCGATCGCGTTTGTCTATTACTGTTCGCATAGGCGCCTCAAGAAGTTCGAGTGTTCATGTGGCATTGCCTGTAACCGGGCGAACTATTCTGAAGTAATACCTTATATAATCACGGTGCCGGGAGCCCTAAATGGAATTCCGCTAGGTACGGCCGAGGCCACATGAACAGTCACATCTCGCGAGTTCTGCTGTTGTCGCCCGTCTTCTCCCTCCTGACGATGGCCCAGTCCCTCGAAGGAGTCTGGCAAGGGAACGTCACGCTGCCGAATGCACCCGAAAGCCGCGCCGCGATCAAAATCACGCGCACGGACGGCTCTCTCGCGGGCGTCATCTTTATATTGGATAACAAGACACAAATGCCTGTCGGCAACATCTCTCTGCAAGGCGCAACCGCGAAGATGTCCATCGCGGGCAAGACCTATACGTATGAAGGCACGCTTAGCGCTGACGGCAACTCCATTGAGGGCAAACTGACCATGGGAGCCAAGTCTGTGGCTATGCCGCTAAAGCGCGCCACGCCGGAGACAGCTTGGGAACTGCCGAAACCCGAGGTCCTCGCGAAAGATGTACCGCTGGAATTCGTCGTTTCCACGATCAAACCCGCGCCCGAAACCAACATCCCTTCCGGAACTTATAGCATCGGCACGAGCAGCTACCAGGCCCGTGGAGCCTCGCTGATCTACCTGCTGACGTTCGGCTTCAATATGCACCCCAAACAATTCGTCGGTCTTCCCGGATGGGCGACCTCCGATCGCTACGACGCCGAAGGAAAGCTTCCTGCGGGCGGCAGGCCTACCGATGCCCAATTGCGCATTATGGTTCAGAACTTTGTGAAGGACCGCT
>Ga0335069_10009334_pt1 | contig 13968 bp, 12 predicted proteins | sample Lox_Sample_11_FD_206714 | JGI IMG/M metagenome (GOLD analysis project Ga0335069, IMG submission 206714) | Soil microbial communities from Loxahatchee National Wildlife Refuge, Florida, United States - Lox_Sample_1.1 | ecosystem: Environmental > Terrestrial > Soil > Wetlands | place: USA... | reverse complement strand
TCCATCAGCTTGTCCTCGGTGGTCTGGTCCCGGTCGACCAGGAACTGGCCCGCGTGCAGGAATTGGAAAGCGACGGCGCCCGACTGCGCGAGATTGCCGCCGTGCGCGGTGAAGATCGACCGCACGAGCTGGGCCGAGCGCTGCTTGTTGTCGGTCGTGCACTTGACGATGAAGGCAACGCCGCCCGGGCCGTAGCCCTCGTAGGTGATTTCCTCGAACACGACCCCCGGCAGCTCGCCCGTGCCCTTCTTGACCGCACGGTCAACGTTGTCGGCCGGCATGTTGGCCTCACGGGCCTTGAGCAGGAGCGTGCGCAGCCGGGCGTTGCCCTCGGGGCTGCCGCCGCCGGCCTTGGCCGCCAGCGTGATGTCGCGCGCCAGCCGCGAGAAGACCTTGCCCTTGCGGGCGTCGGTGACGGCTTTCAACCGCTTGACTTTGGACCACTTGTTATGGCCGGCCATTGCAGAGACAGTTCACGGTTTCAGGTTGAAAGTTGAAGGACGGAGGCCGGGGGAACTGAGGACGACAGACTGCAGAAGACAGGCGACGGACCGCGGACCATGAACAACGAACGATAAACAATGATCAATGAACCAGGGTCGATGCTCGCTACTTTTTCTTCGGGGTCACGTTCTTGATCGCGCCGGCCTTTTCTCCGGGCAACTGCGGCTCGGGCAGGCTGTTGACGATCTTCTGTTGCACGATGGTGAACAGGCCGTTGATGGTGGAGTAGAGGGCCAGGGCGGCAGCGAAATTATAGCAGAACAGCATGTACATGAGCGGCATGAATTTCATCATCGCCGCCTGCGTCGGATCCATGTTCGGGTTCGGCGTGATCCGCGTCGTGTAGATCATCGTTGCCCCCATGAGGAGCGGCAGGATGTTCAGGCTGAGGTGCGTGAGGCCGAGCAGCGGCAGGTTGACGGTGGCAAACGAAATCACCGTGTCGGGCGCGGCGAGGTCCTTCACCCAGAGGAACGACGCAAACCGCAGGTCGGAGTCGCTCTGCAGCACGCTGAAGTAGCCGATGAAGAACGGCATCGTGATCAGGACGGGGATGCAACCACCGAGCGGATTCACCTTATTCTCCTTGTACACCCGCATCATCGCCTCCTGCTGCTTTGCCGGGTTGTCCTTGTACTTCTCGCGGACCTCCTGGACGAGCGGCATGATCTTCTGCATGTGCTTTGACGAGCGCGAAGCCGCGAGCGTGAAGGGGAGCGTGGCGAACTTCAGCAGGAGGGTCATGACCACGACGGCCCAGCCCCAGAACGGCAGCCAGGAATGCACCCAGCCCATGATGGTCAGCAGCAGGGGCGCAAAGAAGCCGGCGAGGAAGATTTTCCCGAAGCCGGAGCTGAACTGCATGATCCGGTCCTCGCTGTGCTTGAAATGGTCCGTGTTGGCGAGGCGCCGGTATTCCTTGGGTCCGGCGTAGAGGGTGCCGGCCCAGGTCGTCGACGCGCCCGGCGGGAGCGGCTTGAGATCGAACAGGGCGTTGGCGGTGAGGCCGAAGGCCCGGCGATTGGAGTCGTCGAGCAGCGGATCAACCTTCACGCGCTCGACGCGCAGGCCCGTGCCCGGCTGATCGGGGGTCAGGATGGTCGCGAAGAACTGGTTCTTGACCGTGGCCCACTGCACCGCAGCGGTCCGTTCGATGAACGGCACCGGCGGGCTCTGCGTGAAGAAGCCGCCGCCGGCGAGCTGGTCGCGCCGGGTGTAGTCGTCGGAATTGCCGTCGTAGGAGCCCGCGAGCAGGTAGATGCCGGAATCGTTCTCATTCAGCGGCGAGATCGTTCCGATGTTGATCGCGGTGCGCGGCAGCGGCAGGAGCTGGTTCGTCAGGTTGTGGAAGGTCGTCTCGTTCCGGATCTGGTAGGGGTCGCCGCCGGCTCCACCGAGCAGGGTGTAGCGCCGGGTGACCTCGAGCCGATCGTCGAGCACGACGCGATAGACAACCTCGTTGGCCGTCTGCGAGACGAGCGTGTAGCGGGAGTCCTTGTCGAGTCCGGGGAAGTCGACGAGCCCAAGCGCCGGCGCCGCTTGCGGCGAATTGATCGTGTACGGCTCCGGGCGCTCGAGGACGGCGCGGTGCTTCTTCAACGCGATGCTGTCGATGGCGCCGCCGGCGTTGGTGAAACGCACCTCGATGGTGTCATTGCCGAGGGTGAAGAATTCGACGGGCGCGTTGCTCTTGTGCGGCGCCGAAAGCGTGGTGTCGCCGACCATGTGGGCCGGGCCCGCGGCGGGCGCCTCGTTCTTCGGCAGCGGATTGCCCGAATCGGCCGCGGTCACAGCCGGGCGGGGCGCCGGCTGCGGGGCGTATTTCGCGCTGAGGTAAAAGCAGACGCCGGCGGCGATCAGCAGAGCAATGCCGATGGCGGTGTTTTTCTTGTCCATTCAGAAGTGAGAGTGAGGGTGAAAGTGAAAGGGAACGGGGTGAGGGAAGGAAGGGCGCATCACGGCCGGGCCGGAGTGCGGCCGACGGCGACGCAGACGGGCTTGCGGCGCGGTGGGACCGGATCGACGCCACCGGGATGCCACGGGCCGCACTTTGCGAGGCGGACGAAGGTGAGGACCAGCCCGGCAAAAAACCCGTGCTCGCGCAGAGCCTGGCGAGCGTAGTGCGAGCAGGTCGGTGCGAAGCGGCAGCCGCCGAGCGGATTGGCCGCAGCCAGCGCCGGCGAGAGGGTTTTCTGGTAGAGCCAGACCAGACCGCCGGCGGCCTTTGCCGGCAGGGCGGCGAACCTCGTACCGGCCGCCAGTCGCCCAGCCCGACATGGGGCGGATGCCCTCGTCCGTGTGGCCGCCTCCGGCGCAAGTTCGTCCGGACGGGGTGAGGACACCCCGCCCACGGGGATGGCGGAGGAAGTTATGGCGGGCTCAGGCATGCGGTGGGACCGCCGCGCCCATCTTCTGGCAGGCGGCGGCAAATCGCTTTGCAACTTCAGAAAATTCGAGTTCCAGCACGGCCCGGCGCGCGGTCAGAATGAGGTCGAGCGACGGCGGCACAAGGGCCTGGCTGCGGCGGTAGATCTCGCGCAGCCGGCGCTTGGCCCGGTTGCGCTCGACCGCTCCGCCCACGGCGGCCCGGGAGGCGACGACCCCCACGCGGGCGGCACGCGCCGTTTCAGCGGCGGGGCGAACCCGCCAGGTGAGCAAAAAAGCCCCGCAATCCACGCGGCGCCCCGCTTCGCGCACCGCGCGGAAATCGGCGTTGCGCCGCAGGCGTTGCCCGGGTCTCAAACGCATGATCGGGCGCGGGTTGGGACCGGTCGGCGCGGGCAGGGGACAGGCGTCAGACGACGGTCAGGCGCTTGCGGCCCTTGCGACGGCGGGCGGCGAGGACCTTGCGGCCGCCGCGGGTGGCCTTGCGGGCGCGAAAACCGATCTTGCGGGCGCGCTTTTTGCGGTGCGGGCGGAATGTTGGTTGCATAAATCCTGAGGGAAAAGGGGGCCACAGTCAGGCCAGCGGACGGAGGGTGTCAAGCGTCAGGATTTCCGGGCTGGCGCCCGGTGCAAGCTCCGCCGGATGACAACCGCCGACCCGTTTTCCCGGCGGCCGGGGGTCCGGGCTCGCCTTGGCCGCAGGCTGTGAACACCCTGCGGACAATTAGTCTTTGCGTCCAGGCTCGCCCCGCGCGACCTTGGGCGCATGTCCGAGCCATGCAGCAAGCCGACCCGTTCACCGGAGCACCGTCCTACCTCTCCGGCCCACGCCTCCCCGGCGCGGGAGGGCAAGCCGCTGTTCTGGACCGTCACGGGCAACGACTTCGGGCGCTCGATCACCTGGTCGAAGCAGCGCGGCAATGCGGCCTCGGAACGGATAAGGAACTCGATCTCATCCGGCTCGCGGAAGACGAAGTGAGCCTGCTGGAGGGTGCCGGCGGCGAATGGGCTGCGCTGGGCGACGCCATTCGCGCGTTTCGTACGCTCCTGCCCATCGTGCCGCTGGAACAGTTCGGGTTCCGCTCGGATTCGGAAGACCCGTTTGAAGCCAACACCACGGAGCTCACCCGGCTCGGCGGCGGAGTGGAGGCGCTGGCGTTCACGGACAAACGGCGCTCGGTCTACAAGTTCTTCCTTTTCCGCGAAGGCGGCGATGTCGGCGCGACCTTCGCGTTCAACGAAGGCGACGCCGGGCTGCTGCAGGCCACCGCGATTCCGGGCAGCTACCGGATGCTGCTGGAAAAACTGGCGCTGACCCACGCCATTGGCATCCCGACCGAGATCGTCGGGCTCACCCCCGAGGGGGTGCTGGTTGCCAAGCAGACGTGCGGACGGGCGCTGCCCGAGAAGACGGACCTGTCCGGCCTCGATCCCACGCGTCTCATTCCGATTCCGTCGCGCTTCCTGCGCACCGACCGGGACCACCCCCGGCTGGTCTTCCACGGAGGCGAACCCTGGCTCGTGGCCGACACCCACGATCGCAACGTCGTCGCGGCGGAGGACGGCACCCTGCGGATCATCGACCTCGTCGCGGCGCCGCTTCCGGCGTCATGGCTCGCACGGATGCCGCTGTTCCGCGACTGGATCGAGCGCGCCCGGCTTGACCCGCGGGCGGAGGCGCTGGCGCCGGTGGCGGACGAGGAACTGTAGAGGATTTACGAAGTACCATTGACGAATGACGATTGGCGGACGCCGGAAGTCCTCGGAGCCGGGTATCCCGCATGCAGTTGATGGGCCTTGGCCCCCCGAGGACCGTCAGCCCGCCGCCAGCGCCCAATCGTTATTCGTCAATCGTCATTCGTCCCACGTCAATCTATCGGGCTTCCGCCAGCCGTCCGTATTTCTTCAGGATTTCGCGCAGGCGATCGTGCGGCAGGCCGAGAATCACGTGATCGTCCCGGCCCTTCATCGTCTCGCCGGCGACCAGCGCGTTGACGATGGCCTCCTCGGTCGCACGGACCGTGGCCAGAAATAACGGGTCGATGACGTCGTTGGACAGCAGCTCGACCTGGCTCGAGCGTTGCTCGCGGGTCGGCACGGCATTGGCGGTGCTGAACGCGAGGAAGAGATCGCCGGAACCGTCGCCGGAGTAGCTGCCGACGCGCGCCAGCCCGAGCGTCGCGCGCTTGGCCATCCGCTTGAGCTGGTGCGGGAGCAGCGGCGCGTCGGTGGCGATGACAATGATGATCGAGCCGGTTTCCTTCGGCTTGAAAGTGCCCTCGGGAATCTCCCGCCCGACGGGTGCGCCCGCAATGCGCAGCTCGTCGCGCACGCCATAGTTGGCCTGCACCAGCACGCCGACGGTGTAATGGCCGGCGAGGCGCGAGGCCGTGCCGATGCCGCCCTTGAACTCGTGGCAGATCATGCCGGTGCCGCCGCCCACGCCGCCCTCGTCCACCGGTCCGCCGCGCGCCGCGTCGATGGCGGCAAAGACATGCTCGGGCTTCACGTGAAATCCGTTGATGTCGTTCAACCACCCGTCCCAAGTCTCTGCCACCACCGGCAGCGACCACCAGACTTCGCCCGGCCGCGAGTGTTTGACCTGCCATGCGATGACCGCGTCGCGCGCCACACCCACGCTGTGGGTGTTCGTCAGGACGACCGGTCCGTCGAGCACGCCGGATTCGTCAACCCAGGCCGTGCCGGTCATCTCGCCGTTGCCGTTGAGGGAAAACCAGCCGGCAAACACCGGCGCCCGGTTGTCGCGGCCGCGCGGCAAGATGGCGGTCACGCCCGTGCGCACCGGGCCCTCGCCGACCACCAGCCGGCCCTCGCCGCGGAGGAGCGTGGTCTGCCCGACCTCGACGCCGGCGATATCGGTGATGGCGTTGAGCGGACCGGGCGCGCCGTCAAACGGCACGCCGAGATCGCGCGCCCGCGGCTTCGGGCCGGCCGCGCCTACCGCCAGCGGCAGGACAAGGGTGAGGATCAGGAGGCGGCGCATAGGATTGAAGGCGTTGCGCGCCACGGACCCAGGTCAATGGCGGTACGGAAATTCAAATTCTGTTCCTGCCTGCACGGGGAGGGCGAACCCTCCGGGTGAGTCTTGTCTGTGCCGACTGATTCAGCGCTCCGAGCATGTCGGGAGGCTCGTCCGGAGGACTCGCCCTGCCGGCAAACCCGTGCGCGCCTGGCCTCGCCCAGCCCTGCATGCTTGGTGGGGAATCAGTGGGGGTTGGTGGTTCAAAGCAGCCAGGGCGCGCGAAGGCGCGCCCGTCGAGGCGGAGGGCTGCGCGGCTCAATGGGCGCCCGCGAGAAACTCGAGGATCTTGTCCGCCTGCTTGTCGGTCGTGCCCTCGTAGTCGGCGTAGACAATCTTCCCGTCCTTGATCAGGTAGGCCGAGCGATGCGCCATGCTCGTGGCCGGATAGGTGGGCACGCCGAAGGCCTTGCGCACGATGCCCTCGGTGTCGGCGATCAACGTGAACGGAAAATGAAACTTCTCCTTGAACGCCTTCTGGGCGGCCGCGTCGTCGTGGCTCACGCCGAGAATCGCGACGCCCTTTTTCGCCAGCGCAGCGTTGCCGTCGCGCAGCGAGCAGCCCTGCTTGGTGCAGCCGGGCGTGTCCGCCTTCGGATAGAAGTACACCAGCGTGTACGGCTGCTGCTTGTAGACGTCGGCGAGATTGATCGTGGCGCCGGAGTCGGTGACGGCGCTGACCGCCGGGGCGGCGTCGCCGACCTTGAGCGTGTCGGCGGAGGACTTGGAGAAGAGAAACAGGAGCGAGGACAGCATGAGGAGGCGGCGTGGAATTTTCATGGTCCGGGCAAGGGTATCCGCTGGCGCCGGATTCGCAAGCGCACGAATCCGGACTCCCCCGGCGGACCCGGCGCGGGCGACACAGGCGCGCCGCGAAGGTTCCGCGGAGCCCGAACTTTTTGCCCGGAACCTTCGCGGGACGCGCGTGTTTCTGGAGCGTGACGGACCGCGCCGTCCCACGACGCGCCGGTCCGGACCAACTCAATATTCCAACCATGAAAAACGTGTTAATGTTCAGGAATCTCCTGCCCGCCGCGGCGCTCGCGCTCGGCCTGGCCGTGCCGGCGTTTGCCGGCGACGATCCCGCGACTCCGGCCGCCGCCCCCGCGGTGGCCTCGACCGGCGGTCACGGGCTGCTGGGGCAGAACTACGCCAGCCTCGGTTACGTCTACACCGACATCTCCGACACCAGCGTGAATGCCAGCGGCTACAAGTTCGCCCTCAACCAGGGCGTGCGCGACGGCCTCGACACGCTGCTGGAGTACGACTACCTCCGCTCGGATGAGACCGGCTTCGGTCGCGCCAGCCAGCAGATCCTCGACGCCGGCGTCCGCGGGTATGTCAACTACGGCGGGCTGAAGCCGTACGCCGAGGCCGGCGTCGGCTGGGCATGGCTGCACGCACCGGCCGGGGCGCGCGAAAACTCGTTCGTGTGGTTTGCCGGCGTGGGCGCCGAGCTCCAGGCCGCGCCCGACTTCTCGATCACACCCTTCGTGCGATTCAGCTACGCCAACAGCTTCACGAACCACCAGCAGTGGGACTACGGCGTCAAGGCCAACTACTGGGTCACCGAGCACGTCGGCCTGATGGCGACGCTCTCGCGCGACAACAGCCGGGACATGTCCTACGGCGCCGGGGTGAACTTCCGCTTCTGATGGCGTTTGGGCCCGACCTTGGGGCTGCGGCGCACGTGCCGATGCTGGGCGGGGTCGCCGGACCCCGCCCGACAACTCCAACCAGGTGAGGCGGCAACCGGGTGGCCCGTTGGAGGCTCGCCCCCCGGCGCACTCATCCCGGCGGGTGAAAGCCCGCGCTCGCGCCGACCCACGTGCGGCCCTTGTTGAAATCGACGCCATGCATCGCGCCTTTGGTCAGCCGCACGAGCAGGTTGAGGAGCCGCGGCATCCCGGCGCCGTCGCCGGCGAAGATCAGCCGCACCTCGGCTTTGGCCGGTCCGTCGGGCGTCTCCATCAGCGGGGCGTACTCGACCTTGCGCTGCAGCAGCCATTCGCCGGGCTGGGACAGCGCGGCGATCTTCTCCGCCGTCGGGGCGATGTCGACGCCCAGGCCGGCAAAGGAGTAAAGCGGCTTGAGCACGTAGTTCGCCAGATCGTCCGGCAGCGCCCGGCCGGCGCCGGGACCAAAATCGGCCACGAAGCGGCAATCCGGCACGTAGGGCCCGCGAAGAAAGGGCAGCGTGTGCTTGCTGATCCGCGAATACCAGTTGGGGTGGCCGGCCCACTGGACATCGAGGTCGTCGGAGAAACTGAAGTGCATCGGCGGCTTCTTGCGCAGCAGTTCGTCGAAGATGACCCGGTTGTAGATGCGGTGGATCGGGACCTCGCGGCCGCCGCTGAAGTAGCAGAGCTGCCGACCGCGCTTCAGGACCTTGGTCACGCACATCGGCCGCACGGCGAGGAAGGCGTGCGTGCACGCGAAGTCGACGCGCGTCTTCTGGTGTTCGGGCTCGATCTCGAGCAGGACGACGTTTTCGGGCAGGCAGTCGCCCAGCACGGCGCGGCGGTAGGTGGCGAGGTACTGCGCCTCCTGCTCTTCGTAGGTGGAACCCGGCCTCTGGACGGGTTGATCCGGGCCCGCCGCCCCGGGGAGCCCGTCCGGAGGCCGGGCTCCTCCAAAGTAGGGCGTGAATTCGGCAGGAATCTCCGGGAAGTGCCGGCGGTACGCGCCCGCCAGCAGCGCCTGCCAGCAGGCCACGGTGGGAAAACCCTGCAGCTCGATCAGCTGCGGCCGCACCGCACCGCCGGCGTCACGGCAGAGCGCGAAGTCGATGACGAGAAAATGCGGGAACGCAGTCTCGCCCGGCACTTCCAGGCCCGCGGGCACGGCGGAGGCCGCGTGCCGGCGGAATTCCGGCGTGGAGAGCTGGCCGACGAGGTCGTCCGCCGCGCGGACCAGCTCGCGCGTCACCGGCTCGTCGAGCAACAGCGGCGACTCGGCCACGCGGAAGTCGACCGGCCAGTAGACAGCGTGGTTCAATTCCTTGAGCAGGGCCTGATACCGCTGCTCGGTGAAGGCGGCGTTGAACCGCTGGCGGACGACGGGGATCATCGGATTTTAGGGAACCACCGGGGCATGGAGAGCACCGCGCAGGGCGCAGGGTTTCTCGGTGCCCTCGGCGTCTCCGTGGTGCAAAATGATCGAGCTTAAAGCAGGAACTTCCCGTTCGCCATCACCTGCTCCTGGTCGAGCCAGATGTCGAAATTCCGGCCCACGCAGTCGATGTGGGTCGTGCTGCGCCACTGCTGGCCGGTGTGCTCCGAGTAGGGGTGGCCGAAGGCGATGTGGATGCCGGGGAGCTTCTCGTCCTGGAGGATGTGCCCGATGATGTGCGTGCAGGCGAGGTTGGTGCCGATGGCGAACTCGCCCACGCGGTTGGAGTTCTCGTCGGTGTGGCAATAGGCGGTGAACTCGCGCAGCAGCTCCGCATGCGGGCAGGCCAGCCGGACGATCCGGTTGTCCTGCACGTCGATCGTCAGCGGGGTCGCACCGATATCGCCGTATTTCTGGCACAGGTAGTCGCCGACGACGCCGTCGACCACGAACCGTCCGTTGGTGTTGTAGGGCGAGGTGAAGATCTCGCCGCCCGGCAGGTTGCCCCACTTTTCGGGGGTGATCAGGCCGGAGGTCTTGACCCAGCGCAGGTGGGACGCGAGGTCGGCGACGAAGTCGGTGCCGGCGGCGGTGCGGCAGGTCACGCGCCGGGCCCGGCGGCATTTCTCGATCAGCTTCTGCGACAGGCGGTCGACGGCCTCGAAGTCGGCGCACATGCCCTCGAGCATGATCTGCTTGTTGATGTTCACCATGTGCCCGTGGCGGATGTGGTACGGATTGACCACGTCCATCATCTGCATGCGCGTGCGCAGCTCGCCGGTCTGGGTGATGCACGCGTAAAGGCTGACGCGCGACTTCGCCAGGTCGTCGAGGATGACCTGCGGCATGTCGCGGTGCGGCCGCGGGCCGTATTCCTCCAGGACGAAGACGTTGTAGGCCGCGCCCGTCTTCTCGATCTCGGCCACCAGCGCGGCGGCGATCTCGGCCGAGGCGCGGTCGGTGATGAGCGTCAGCCGCTCGTCGCGCTGCAGTCGCAGGCAGACATGGATGGCGTTGGCCGCGCCCCGCGACAGGGCGGGGTCAAACGTGGCGGGCAACGAGACACTGTGGGGCATGCTGGCGGAAGAAGGCATTCAGCAAGGAGTCGCGGGTTGCGGGCACAGCCGGCCGGCGGACGTGATCAGCCGGCACGCCTGCATCTCGCTACTGCTGGGGTCAGAGTTCAAGTCCGTGATGGGTTTCGGAAATGATGTAATCGACGACGGCCTTGAGGTCTTTAGTCCGGTTGTAAACTTCCAACTGCCGGTCGGCGCCGGTGCCCAGCCGGAGGATCTCGTGCACGTAATCCAGCTCCTCGCGCGAACCGAGGTCATCCACCACGTCATCAATGAATTCCAATAGCTCCCCGATGAGCGCGCGCGTCTCGACCTCCTCCTGCTTGCCGAAGTCGATCATCTTGCCGGAAATGCCGTAACGCGAGGCGCGCCAGCGATTTTCCGCCAGCAGCCGGCTGCGGTAGATGCGGAAGCCCATGTTCTGCCGGTAGAGCTTGTAGAGCTTGGCAATGACGGCCTGCATGACCGCGGCCAGGCAGATGGTTTCGTCGACGCGCATCGGGATGTCGCACACGCGAAATTCCAGCGTGTGGAAATGCGGGTGCAGCCGGATGTCCCACCAAATTTTCTTCGCATTATCAATGCAGCCGGTCTTGATGAGCAGGTTGACGTACTCGTCGTGCTCGCCGACGGAATCAAAGGCGTCGGGGATGCCGGTGCGCGGGAAGCGCTGGAAGACCTGCAGCCGGTAGCTCTTGAAGCCGGTGTCGCGGCCGACCCAGAACGGCGAGTTGGTCGAAAGCGCGAAGATGTGCGGCAGGAAGTAGCGCGCCGTGTTCATCAACTGGATCGCCGTCTCGCGGTCCGGCATGCCGACGTGCACATGCAGGCCGAAGATCAGGTTGGCGCGAGCCACCTGTTGCAGGTCCTGCAGCACCGTCTGGTAGCGATCACCCTTGGAGATCTTCTGGTCGATCCAGTGTGAGAACGGATGCGTGCCAGCGGCGGCGATGCGCAGGCCCGTCTTCTGCGCCAGCCGCGCGAGGTCGGTGCGCAGCGAAGTGACGCTCTGCCGGGCACACTGCACGTCCTCGCAGATATCGGTGCCGACCTCGACCACCGACTGGTGCAGCTCCGGCTTCACCCGCTCCTTCAGCACCACCTTGCCCTGCTCGAGGATCTCCTCGATGTGCGACCGCAACTCGCGCGTGACTGGGTCGACGATTTGAAATTCCTCCTCGATGCCGAGGGTGAAGGTGGGGGATTTCTTCGCGGCGCACATGGAAAGGAGGGTGGCTTCAAATTGCAGGGCGGGGTCGCCGGACCCCGCCCTGCACATCGCATGGCTGACGCAGCTCGGCGGGGTCCGGCGACCCCGCCCTGCACGAGGACTGGCCCCGGGCGATCATTTCCTTTGGGCGGCTTCCTGGACGAACGTGCCCCAGGTCAGGTTGTTCCGGCCGTCCTGGTGCTCCCGGGCTTTGCGGACGAGCATCCGCGCCGCGGCGTCGATCACCCAGTCGAAGTTGGCGTCGCCAACGGATTTCCGGTCCGCATCCGGGGCCGGGTTGCAGAAGTCGATCGCGTAGGGCACGCCGGCGCTGACGCCGAACTCGACGGTGTTGAAGTCGTAGCCCAGCGCCCGGTTCAGCGTGAGCACGTCGCGCTCGATCCGCTGCAGCAGTTCGGGCGAGCCGGGCGGCCGGTCGACGACGTAACGCAGGTGGTGCGGATTGCGCGGCTCGTATTGCATGATCCGGACCTCGCTGCCGCCGATGCAGTAGCAGCGGTAGTAGTCGTCGAACTTTACCTCGGACTGCAGCAGCATCACCAGCTGGCCGGTCTCGGCGTAGGCCTTGAAGAACTCGTCCTCGTTGCGGACCTTGTAGACGTTCTTCCAGCCGCCGCCGGCGTGGGGCTTGAAGTACGCCGGCCAGCCGATGTAGCGGAAGATGCCGTCCCAATCGAGCGGGTAGGCGAGGTTGCTGAACGACTCGGCGGTGCAGTCGGCCGGGTGGTCCTTCGACGGCAGCAGCACGGTGTTCGGCACGGCCACGCCGAGCTTGGTCGCCAGACAGTTGTTGAAGAACTTCTCGTCGGCCGACCACCAGAACGGGTTGTTGACCACGGCGGTCCCGTTGAGCGCGGCGTTCTTCAGCCACGCGCGGTAGAACGGCACGTCCTGCGAGATGCGATCGAGAATGACGGCATAGGCGGTGGGCTCGCCCTGGACCACCATGTTGAGGTTCACCGGTTCGGCGCTGACGCCGGGCTCGTTCATCGCGTTGATGCGCTCGACCAGCGCGAAGGGGAAACTGCGTTCGCGGCCGAACATAATGCCGATCTTCTTCATGGCGGGGGAGGTTCGTGGAGTGGAAGGGAGAGTGAGCGTGAGGTGAGGGGAGTGTGGATCAGTGGTGGATCAGAGAGAGGTAGTGCGGAAACATGTCACGCCAGTAATTCCAGTCGTGCCCGCAGTCCGGCCGGTCGTCGAGAAAGTGCGGAATGCCCTTGGCGGTCAGCAGGCCCGACAGGTGGTGGTTGCGGTCGCGGCAGTTGTCGCGGTCGCCCGTGCCGAGTACGATGCCCATGCGCCGCAGGTGGCCGAGAAACCAGGGATCGTTCAGACCCGGGATGTAGTCGACCGGGTTGTTGAAGTAGGCGTCGTCGTTGTAGAAGCCGTCGAGGAACGAGCGGATGTCGAACGAGCCGCTCAGGCTGAAGCAGTAGGCGACGAGGTCGGGATGGCGGCAGGCGAAGTTCACCGCATGGTAGCCGCCGAAGCTCGCGCCGGCCATCGCCACGCGGGCGTGTCCGGTCTCGTGCTGGGCGCGCGGCACGACGTCGTGCAGGATCACGCGCTCGTAGGCCTGGTGGGTGCGGACCCGGTCGGCCGGGTGGATCGACTTGTTGTACCAGCTCTGCTCGTCGATGCCGTCCGGGCAGTAGATCTTCACCCGGCCCGCGTCCACCAGCGCCGCCACCGAGCCGATCAGGCCGAAATCCTTGTTCTGGTAGTAGCGGCCGAGCGAGGTGGGGAAGACGACGACCGGGCAGCCGGCGTGGCCGAACACCAGCATCTCGAAGTCCCGGCTCAGGTGGGGCGTGTACCAGCGGACATATTGCTCGTTCATGCGGGGCGGCGGGCGTGGTGGCGCGGGCTGAAACGAAGCACAGCGCCCGCCCGGGTGCAAGCCGGCCGGAGGGGGCGAAATGCTGGAATTGCGGCTCGACCGGAAGTGAAGCCGGCTTGGTGGGGCACCGCCTGGTGTGCGCCTGAGCCCCGAATCGGCCGCGGGGCGGGCGTGGTCAAGCCACGACCCTGCACGATCGCGCGGGGCGCGCCCGGCTTGGCCGGTCAGCACATCGGCGCCGGCGGCAGGTCGCGCACCATCCTGGCCTATGGCAGAATCCGGCCTCAGTTCACCAGCGGCGGCGACGCCTGCCGGGATTCCTTCACCACCTCGCGGCGGAGCCAGTCGATGGCGGCGTTCACGGCCCGCTGCTTGGTGGTGCAGCGCGGGCCGGGATAATTCAGCTTCTTCGACCAGTCGCCGGCCGGGGCGTGCAGCCCGATGAAGATCGTGCCGACCGGGTTCTCACCCGTGCCGCCCGTCGGTCCGGCAAACCCGGTGATCGCGAGTCCGTAATCCGAGCCGAGCTGCTGCGCCACGCCCGTGGCCATGGCGACGGCGCACTCGGCGCTGACCGCCCCGTGCTGCGAGAGCAGGCACTCCGGGCAGTCGAGCAGCATCATCTTGGAGTCATTGCTGTAACTGACGATGCCGCCCTGGAAGAATTTCGACGCGCCGCAGATGTCCGTGAAACTGTTCGCCAGCAGCCCGCCGGTGCACGACTCCGCCACCGCCAGCGTGCGCCCCTGCAGCCGGAGCTGGTCAGCCACGACCTTGG
>Ga0335069_10009332_pt1 | contig 13971 bp, 13 predicted proteins | sample Lox_Sample_11_FD_206714 | JGI IMG/M metagenome (GOLD analysis project Ga0335069, IMG submission 206714) | Soil microbial communities from Loxahatchee National Wildlife Refuge, Florida, United States - Lox_Sample_1.1 | ecosystem: Environmental > Terrestrial > Soil > Wetlands | place: USA... | reverse complement strand
CCGCGATGGACTCCGCGGCGCAGGCCTTCCGCCACTGGCGACGCGACGAGGCGCGCCGCCGCCAGGCGCTGCGCGACTGCGCGGCCGCGCTGCGCGCGCGCGCCAACGACCTCGGCCGCGTGCTGACGCAGGAGCAGGGCAAGCCGCTCGCGAAGGGAATCGGCGAGATCCACGGCGCCGCCTTCTGGTTCGACTTCACCGCGACGCTCGAGCTGCCCGTCGAGGTCGTGCAGGACGACGCGAGCAAGCGCGTCGAGGTGCGGCGGCGACCGCTCGGCGTGGTCGGCGCGATCACGCCGTGGAACTTCCCGGTGATCCTGGCCTCGTGGAAGATCGCGCCCGCGCTGCTCGCCGGGAACACCGTCGTGATCAAGCCGTCGCCCTTCACGCCGCTCTCGACCCTGGCGCTCGGCGAGGCGCTGCGCTCCGTGCTCCCGCCCGGTGTCCTCAACGTGGTGTCGGGCGGCGACGCGCTCGGCGCGTGGGTCAGCACGCACCCGGCCGTCCGCAAGATCTCGTTCACGGGCTCGGTATCGACGGGCAAGAAGGTGGCGGCGGCCGCCGCGCCCGATCTCAAGCGCATCACGCTCGAGCTCGGCGGCAACGATCCGGCCATCATCCTGCCGGACGTCGAGCCGAAGCAGATCGCGGAGAAGCTCTTCTGGGGCGCGTTCGAGAACTCGGGTCAGGTGTGCAGCGCGGTCAAACGCGTGTACGTGCACGAGAGCAAGCAGAAGGCGCTGCTCGAGGAGCTCGCGCAGCTCGCGCGCACGGTGAAGGTGGGGCCCGGCCTCGAGGCCGACACGCAGCTCGGTCCGATCAACAACCGGCCGCAGTACGAGCGCGTGTGCGGTCTCGTCGAGGACGCTCTCAAGGCGGGCGCGCGCGCGGTTGCCGGCGGCAAGCCGGCCGGCCGCGACGGCTACTTCTTCCAGCCGACGATCCTCACCGACGTCGCGGAAGGCATGCGCATCGTCGACGAGGAGCAGTTCGGCCCGGCGCTGCCGGTGCTGACCTATCGCGACGTCGACGACGCGGTCGAGCGCGCGAACGCGACGATGTTCGGGCTCTCGGGCTCGGTGTGGTCGTCCGATCCGCAGCGCGCGGCCGACGTCGCGGCGCGGCTCGAGTGCGGCACCGCCTGGGTGAACCAACACCTCGACATCCTGCCGACCGCGCCCTTTGGCGGCGCGAAGTGGTCGGGCATCGGCGTCGAGAACGGCCGCTGGGGCCTGCTCGGCTTCAGCGAGACGCAGGTGATCGACATCGCGAAGGGGTGAGCCGCGCGGGGCTCGGTGATTCGCCTAGCCTTGCGGCGCTTCGGCTGCACGGCGCTGCGCCGGACGCGACGAGGCGACTTCACTCCTCGTCGCGTCGGAGCAGCGCGGTGTAACTAAGCGTTTGCGCGCTGCAGCGCGCGATCGCGGAGCTCGACGGTCGACACATACTTCCCGTCGCGCTTGAGCTCGCCGGTCGCGTGCACGGGGCCGAGCACCTGCGCGAGGTAGTCGGGGCCCTTCGCGGTGCCGACGAACCAGCCGGTCGGGCACATGGTGAGGATCTCGACGAAGGAGAAGCCCTCGCCCCGGAGCTGCGTCTCGAGCGCGCGGCGCAGCAGGCGCTTCGTGCCCGCGACGCCGGCCGCGTCGTGCACCGAGCCGCGCGCCGCGTAGGCGGTGCCGCCCTGCATCGCGAGCAGGTCGCCGATCAGGATCGGGTGGCCGTGATAGGCGGCGTCGCGACCCTCGAGCGTGTTCTTGGTGCGCTGCCCGATCACGGTGGTCGACGTCATGTGGCCGCCGGTCTCGCCGAAGACGCCGTTGTTCAGCAGCACGCACGTCACGCTCTCGCCGCGCGCCGCCGTGTGGATCACCTCCTGGAGCCCCTCGTTCACCATGTCGCCGTCGCCCTGCAGAGTGAAGACGAGCGACTCGGGCCGCATGCGCTTCGCGCCGGTCGCGACGGACGGCGCGCGGCCGTGCAGCGCCTGGATCACGTCGACGTCCATCAGCGGCGAGAGCGCGGTGTAGCAGCCGATGCCGACCACGCCGATCGCGCGCCGCGCGCAGCCGAGCTCCTCGATCGCCTCGAGCAGCATGCGCAGCGCAAGCGGCTCGCCGCAGCCGGGGCAGAGATCGTGGTCGACGCCGAGCTGGAGCGCGGGCTGCGCGGGCAAGGTCTCGCGAACTCGCGTCATCGCACCGCCTCCCGTCCCATGAGCGCGCCCTCGATGCGCCCGCGCACCTCGTCGGGATCGAGCAGCGGGCCGATGCCGAAGCCGGCGGCGTCGGACGAGATCCCGCCGATCGCCGACACCGGAACGCGTCCCTCGAGCGCGAGGCGCACGTCGTCGATCATCTGGCCCGCGTTCTGCTCGAGCACCGCGACGCGCCGCGCGCGCAGGCACGCCTGGCGCAGCGCTTCGGCGGGGAAGGGCCAGAGCGTGATCGGCCGGAAGAGCGCGACCCGCGCGCCTTCGCGCCGCAGCGCGCGCACTGCGTGCCGCACGAAGCGCGCCAAGGTGCCGAAGGCGACGACCACGAGGTCGGCGTCGTCCGCGCCCTCGACCTCGCAGCGCGGCTCGCGCCGCGCCATCGACTCGTGCTTCGCGGCGAGCCGCTTCCAGAAGGGCTCGGGCTCGATGCCCTTCTTCCCCTTCTCCATCCCGAGCGGATTCACGTTGCGCGAACGGCCGCTGCCGCCGAGCGAGCCGTCGACGGCCCAGTCCTTCGGCGGGAGCGGCGGAAAGATCTGCGGCTCGATCTCGACTGCCTCCGCGGTATGCGCGAGCAGGTAGTCGCCGTACACCACGACGGGATTGCGCCAGCGGTCGGCGAGGTCGAAGGCGAGCTGGGTCAGCGCGACGGCCTCCGCGGCGTCGCAGGGCGCGAGCACGAGGTGGCGGTAGTCGCCGTGACCGCCGCCGCGCGTGGCCTGGAAGTAGTCGGCCTGTCCGCGCGACATGTTGAAGAGCACGAGCGGCAGCTCGGCACGCGTGATCTCCGAGAGCGACTCCTGCATCAGCGCGATGCCCTGTCCGGTGCTGCCGGTCGCGGCGCGCGCGCCGGTCGCGAGCGCGCCCCACGTCATGCCGATCGCCTCGAGCTCGCTCTCGGCGTTGATGCAGACACCGCCCGCGGCGGGCAGCTTCTTCGCGAAGTGCTCGAGCAGCTCCGTGAAGGGCGTCATCGGATAGCCGGTGAAGAAGCGACAGCCCGCGGCGATCGCGGCGCAGGCGATCGCCTCCGAGCCCTCCATCAGCGCGCGCGTCACGGGCGAGCCTCCGCGGTGTCGGCGGGATCGAAGCGGTGGACCTCGAAGCAGAAGTCGGGGCAGACGAGCAGACACGCGCCGCAGCCGGTGCAGCCCGACAGCAGCTCGGGGTAGGGGACGCCGAGCTCGTTGCGCGCCTCCGACATGCGCAGCACGCGAGGCGGACACGCGGGGATGCAGAGCTCGCAGCCCTTGCAGCGTTCGATCGCGATGTCGACGGACCCCCGCCCTTTAGCCGGGCCTTCGCGCTCGCTGATCGCTCGCGCTCGGGCTGCCGGCCTTCGCTCGGCTTCGCCCCGCTGCGCGTCGGCCGACTCAGTCGGCCTCCTTGCGCTCAAGCTGCTTCCTCCGTACGCCACGCGGGCGCCGCGTCCGCGGGCGCGTGCTCGAATCCTGCGTGCAGCGCGCGCTCGTTCAGCTCGACGTGCTGGCGCCGGTAGGACGGCACGCACGCGCGCATTGCTTCCTCGAGCGAAGCGAGCGACACGAGTCCCGTGATGCGCGCGAAGGCGCCGATCAGGACCATCGCGCCGACGACGGGGCTGCCGAGCTCGGTCGCGCGCGCGGTCGCGGGCACCTCGAAGGCGCGCCACGTGCGGTCGAGGGACGCGGTGAACACGGTGGAGTTCGCGACGACGAGCGAGCCCGGCCGCAGCTTGCCGCGCAGCGGCGCGAAGAACTGATGGTGCATCGCGAGCAGCGCCCACGCGCGCGACACGATCGGCGGCGAAGAGATCGGCGCGTCCGCGACGACGAGCGTCGCGTCGGTGTTGCCGCCTCGCATCGTGCCGCCGTAGGTGCCGAGCAGCATCACGTGGCGACCCTCGAGCATCGCCGCGCGCGCGAGCACCTGCGCGGCGAGCTGCACGCCCTGACCGCCGACTCCCGTGAAGAGGATCTCGCGCTCGAGCGACATGTTATTTCCGGGCCTTTTTCCGAGCTCCGCTCGGCACGCCTTTTCGATCTTCGCTCGCCTGCGGCTCGCTGCGCGCCAGACGGCTTGCTTCACTGCGCGCGCCTTCGGCGCTTGCGGGCTTGCCGCGCAGCAGTCCGTGCATCGCGAACTCGACGAGCCGCTCGGCCGCCTCGCGCCGCGGCGGCTTCGACTCCGCGAGCCGCGCCTGGAGCCAGCCCATCGCCTGGTGGTAGAGCGTCTCGGCGTCGCGCTCGGGGTCGGCGTCGGGAAGCTCGCCCGACTCCTTGCCCGCGCGGATCGCGTCGCGAACCAGCGCGGTCAGCTCGGCCTCCGAGGCCGCGATCTCGTCCGGGAAGTCGGCCGCGAGCCGCGTGCGCGCGAGCGCGAAGGGCCGCGTTGCCGTCGCGCCCGAGGGCGAGAGCGCCTGCTCGAGCATGCCGCGCATCCACTCGCGCACCTTCGCGCTGCCGCCCTCGACCTGCGCCATGCGGTGCGCGAGGTAGCTCGCGAGCATGCGGACGCCGGCGTCGAGCACGGCCACGAGCAGCGCGCGTTTGCTCGGGAAGTGGCGGTAGAAGGTCTGATTCGAGAGGCCGGACTCGCGCACGATGTCGGCGACGCGCGGCTCGAGGTCGCCGGTCCGCTCGATCAGCACGAAGGCCGCCTCGATCAGGCGCTGGACCTCGTCCTCGTAGAGCGAGCGGCGCTCGGAGAGGGCGCGCTCGACGGCGCGGTCGGCGGCCGAGCGGCGGCTGGAGTCGCGGGCGCCGCGGCTCGGCTTCGCGTTCCCCGAATTTGAAACTTCATTCTTCACTTCTGGAATGATATTCTGGACCGGCCCATGAGCGCAAGCGCGAATCCGAGGGTCGAGCTGCGGGTCGGCGATCTCGTCCGCCGCAACGCGCACGATGTGCCGGAGCGCGCGGCCGCGTCGCTCGGCGAGCGCGTGCTCACGCATCGCGAGCTCGACGCCGCCGCGAGCCGCATCGGCACGGCGCTGCGCGAGCGCGGCGCCCGGCGCGGCGAGCGCGTGCTCGTGTTCGCCGACACCTCGCTCGAGGTGCTCGCGCTCTTCGCCGCGACCTCGAAGCAGGGGCTCGTCTTCGCGCCGCTCGACGCGCGGCTCGGGCTCGAGGAGGCGGGCGTGCTCGCGGAGGTCGCGCGCCCGCACCGGGTCGTGGTCGCGAGCACGGCGCGGCGCGACGTCGCGCGCGCGGTTGCGGCCAGCTGCGGCGCCGAGCTTTCGCTGCTCGGCCGCCTCGGCGACGACTCCGACCCCGCCGCGCTGCTCGCGGCGCGCGACGTGACACCGGATGCGGTCGATGACGCCGTGCGCGAGACCGATCCGCACGTGATGTTCTTCACCAGCGGCAGCACGGGGCGCCCGAAGGGCGTCGTGATCTCGCACCGCGCGAGTTGGCTGCGGAGCTTCCAGGGCGTCTTCCGCGACGCGCCCGAGGTCTCCGTCTGCATGTTCCCGCTCTTCCACATGGCGGGCTTCACCTTGGCGCTCGCGGCCTGGCAGACGCGCGGCGAGCTCGCGCTGGCGCCGCAGGCGAGCGCCGAGGCGCTGCTCGAAGCGATCGAGAGGCGGCGCGCCACGCGCCTCTACTGCATCCCGTCCGTGTGGCACCGCATCCTCGACGCTGACGCTTCGCGCTACGACCTGCGGAGCCTGCGCGAGCTCGATACCGGCACGTCGGCCACGCCGATCGAGCTGATCCGCGCGCTGAAGGAGCGCTTCCCCGACACGGCGACGCGCATCTACTACGGCTCGACGGAGGTCGGCTGCGCCGCGGCGCTCCCCGACGCGGATGCGCTCCGAAAGCCCGGCAGCGTCGGACTGGCGGCGCCGGGGGTCGAGCTGCGATTGTCGGAGGCCGGCGAGATCTGCGTGCGCAGCCCCTTCCTGATGGACGGCTACTTCGAGGATCCGGACGCGACGGCGGCCGCGCTCCGCGATGGCTGGTTCCACACCGGCGACCTCGGCGAGCGCGATGCCGAGGGCTACCTCCAGGTGACCGGCCGCCTCAAGGACGTGATCCGCACGGGCGGCGAGAGCCTGACACCGGGCGAGCTCGAGGCGGTGCTCGCGCGCCATCCGGACGTGGCGGAGGTGGCGGTGGTGGGCGTGCCGGATCTCCAATGGGGCGAGATCGTCTGCGCCGTGATCGTCCCGGCGCGCGGCACGTCGCCGACCCTCGCCGATCTCCAGAAGCACTGCGAGGCGCGGCTCGCGCCCTTCAAGAAGCCGCGCCGGCTCGAGCTGGTGGAGGCGCTGCCGCGCACCGCCGCGACGGGTCAGGTGCAGCGCGCGCTGCTGGTGCAGCGACTGCTCGCGCGGCCGGCGGGTCGTCCGTGAGCGCGACACCCTTGCGTGTGCTCTCGCATCTCCCGCTCCAATTGCTCGAGCCGGTGCGCCGCGAGTTCCCCGATCTCGTGCTGACGCAGGTGCCGATGCAGGGCGAGCCGCCGCCCGACGCGCGCGGCGAGGTGCTGCTGACGCACGCGAAGGGCAGCCCGAATCTCGCGGCGGTGGTCGCGCGCGGCGTGCGCTGGGTCCACACCTTCGGCACCGGCGTGAACGACTTCCCCTTCGCGGCGCTCGGATCGCGGCAGCTGACCTGCGCGCGCGGCGCGTCCGCCGGGCCGATCGCCGAGTGGACGCTCGCGGTGATGCTCGCGGCGGAGAAGCGCCTGCCGGAGATGTGGATCCACGAGCCGCCCGCGCACTGGAGCATCGCATCGCTCGGCAGTCTGCGCGGCAGGACTCTCGGCCTCGTCGGGCTCGGCGGCATCGGCGCCGAGGTCGCGCGGCTCGCGCAGACCTTCGGCATGCGCGTCCGCGCGCTGCGACGCACGGAGGCCGCGAGCCCCGTGCCGGGGGTCGAGATCGTGCGCGAGATCGCGACCTTGCTGGCCGATGCGGACCATCTCGTCCTCGCGGCGCCGGTCACGCGCGCGACGCGCCATCTGATCGACGCCGAGGCGCTCGCGAAGGTGAAGCCGGGCCTCCACGTCGTGAACATCGCGCGCGGCGAGCTGATCGATCACGAGGCGCTGCGCGTCGCGCTCGACGACGGCCGCGTGGCGCTCGCGTCGCTCGACTGTGTCGACCCGGAGCCGCTGCCCGCCGGACACTGGCTCTACGCGCACCCGCGCGTGCGCGTCTCCGCGCACATCTCGTGGAGCGCGCCCGGCGCGCTGGTCGAGCTGATCCTGCCCTTCGTCGAGAACCTGCGGCGCTACCGGACGGGCGAGCCGCTCGCCGGCGTCGTCGACCTCGAACAGGGCTACTGACGCGAACGGAGTCGTCACGCATGAGCGCACCGCAACGCAAGCTCGGACCCATCGCCGATCGCATCGTCTTCGAGAACGAGCGCGTGCGCATCTGGGAGCTGCGCATGGAGCCCGGCCATCAAGGCCCGGTCCACCGCCACGCGCTCGATCACATCCTCGTGCAGATCGACGGCGACCGCATGGCGGTGCTGCCCGAGCCCGACACCGAAGGACCCTACCGCGAGTACCTCGAGGCCGACGTCGTGCCCGGACAGCATTTCTACGTGACACGCGGCGGCGTCGAGATCGCGCGCAACGTCGGCCGCCGCACGTACCACGAGATCATCATCGAGCTGAAGGACTGACAGCAAGCGGCGAAGCCGAGCGGAGATCAGAGCGAGTGCCTATAGCGCGGTCGGCGTGGTCCTCACCACCGGCGGCGGCGTCCAGCTGCCGTCGAGGATCGACGGCGGCGTCTCCTTCGGCCAGTACATGCGCAGCATCAGGACGAAGCGGCCCTTCGGCGCGGGCAGCCAGTTCGATTCCTTCGCCTTCCCAGGCGAGGCGTTCTGGATGTACACGTCGACCGAGCCGTCGGGGTTCGCCTTGAGCTTGCTGCGGCTGCTGACGGTGTAGCGGTTCAGCGGGTTGGCCACGAAGAAGTAATCCGCGTCGTACATCGTCACCGACCAGAACGCGTTTGCCGGCGGCAGCGCCCCCTTCTCGAAGCGCATCACGTAGCGCTCCGCGCCGTCGTACGGATGGCCCTCGGAATCGACCTGCGAGGTCGGATAGATCGCGTCCTGGGGGAGATTGGCGCCGAGCCCGATCGCGGTGATGAGCGCGCGCTGGAGGTACTGGGTCCCGTAGGTTCCGGTCTTCGTCGAGAACATCCAGCCGTTCGCGTCGCTCGCATCGCCCGCGGCCACGCTCCCCTTGAACCAGCCCATGATCTTCTCCTGCGCGGCCCTCGGAACCACCGACGCCACGTCCGGATCGAGCTTCGACGCGTCGAAGGGCTGGCCGGACACGATTCCGATCTCCGCGAGCTGCGCGACCATGTCCGCGTCCTCGGGCGCGGGCGGGTTCTTCTCGAGCAGCTTCGCGAGCAAGCTGAAGTACGCGACCGCGTCGAGGCGATCCACCTGGTCGCGCACCCCCGTCTTCATGTCGATCTTCGGATCGACGGTGCCGGCCGGCGGCTTCCAGGCCTTGCCGTAGGCGGAGAGCGGCACCGCGGTCACCTTGTCCTGGATCGCGTGCACCGCCGCGTAGTCCGCCGGCGTTCCCGTGCAGTAGATGCGCCCGAGCAGCCAGACGATGTCGGTCCCGGACTTGTACTCGGTCACGCCTGCCGGCAAGGTGCCGCTGAAGCCCGGACCCGTCACCGCGAACTTCTGCGCGCCGTCACCGGTCGTGCGCTTCCCCGGAGCCGCGAACACGTGGGTCCAGCCGTCGAGCAGCGGGAGCAGGTAGTAGCGATCCTTCATCGCCGGCACGCTGACGATCCACGGCTCCTTGCCGACGTCCAGCCACGCGATGGTGTAGAGCGTGTCCGCGTTCGGCGCGGTGACGTCGCGGAACTTCGCCGTCGGGTACTCGCGCAGCCGCGCGAACTGCCCCATCGGCGCGCGCGTCCCCACCGGCTTCGCAACGTTGGTCGAGATGCGCCGTGTCATCTCCATCGTGATCAGCGGATAGCCGTAGATGTAGGCGTCCATCGCGATCTCTTCCTGCGTGGGCTGCTTGGCCTCCGGACCGGATGAGCCGGTGTTCGACGTCGCGCAGGATGTGACGAAGAGGAGGCTCGGGAGACACAGGGCCGCGAGGGCGGCGAGGCGGATCTTCACGGACACTCCTTCCCTGGATGCGGCACGGAACGCGACACGCGCTCGCCCTCCCACGGGCCGAGCGCGCGCATTATCGAGAAGGTCGCCGAGTGGGTCCACGGGTCATTGCAACTTTTCCGGATAGAGGTACTCGCAGTCCTCTCGCAGTGGATCGCCGCGCCGCTGCCGGCAGTGGCAGATCACCTTGCCCGCCTTGCGCAGCTCCGCGGCCTGACTCAGCAGCGGCTCGGACGCGCCGACTGCGGCGAGTCCCCCCCGCTCGCCGTCTCCGATGTGCGCGTGGACGATCCGCTGCGCCTCGGCGTTCGCCTTGCGCGCGCGCGACGCGAGGTCCTCCTCGGCGTGCGCGAGCGCGTCGAGCGCGCTCTCGTCCGGGCGCGTGGCGAGCGCCTCGCGGCAGAGCGGCGGATCGTCGGACGACGGCTCGGCCGCGCGCGCGCGCGGAGCCGCGGCGAGCGACAGCGCCGCGCTCGTGAGGATGGCCGCCGCCACCACCCGGCCCGGGATCTCGAACAGCAGGGAGCGCGCGAAGGTCGAGCGCGCGTCGTTCATCGCCGGTAACGCACCTCGAGGATCTCGAACACCGCGACACCCTTCGGTCGGCTGACCGTCACCTCGTCGCCGCCTTTCTTGCCGAGGAGCGCGCGCCCGACCGGCGAATCCATGCTGATGTGGCCCGCTTCGACGTCGAACTCGTCCGGTCCGACGATGCGGTAGAGCGTCTCCTCGCCGCTCTCCTGCTCCGAGACGCGCACCCACGCGCCGAAGACGACGCGCCCATCGCCGTGGCCCGAGCTCTCCACCACCACGAGCTGCTCGAGGCGCCGGTTCAGGAACTCGAGGCGGCTGTCGATCTCGCGCAGCCGGCGCTTGCCGTAGATGTACTCCGCGTTCTCGGAGCGGTCGCCGAGGGCGGCCGCCTCCGCGACCTCGCGGGTCACGCGCGGGCGTTCGACCGTCCACAAGCGGTCGTACTCCTCGCGCAGCCGCATCGCGCCTTCGGGCGTGATGTAGCGGGAGCGAGGCGACTCGGGCGAGGGTCTGCGCGCCATCCACGCCTAGCCTGCCGTATGCTCGAACAGCCCGCGAGTCGCAAGGAGGCCGACATGAGTCGGCCGACGCGCAGCGAGGCGCAGCCGAGCGAAGGCCGGCAGCCCGAGCGCGAGCGAGTAGCGAGCGCGAAGGTCCGGCAAGAAGGCGATGTTGAAGCTCTACGACTACCTGGAGTCCGGAAACGGCTACAAGGTCCGGCTGCTGCTGCACCAGCTCGGCGTCGAGTACGAGCGCATCGAGCTCGACATCCGGAACGGCGAGACGCGCACGCCGGAGTTCCTGGCCCTGAATCGCAACGGGCGCATCCCGCTGCTCGTGCTCGACGATGGGACGCCGCTGCCCGAGTCGGACGCGATCCTCTTCTACCTCGCGGAGGGCACGCCGCTGCTGCCCGCGGATCGCCTCGGTCGCGCGCAGGTGCTGCGCTGGATGTTCTTCGAGCAGTACAGCCACGAGCCCTACATCGCGGTCGTGCGCTGGTGGGTCCACACGGGCGTGTCGGCGCAGCGGCCGAAGGAGGTGGAGACGCGCCGGGAGCGGGGCTACGAGGCGCTCGGCGTGATGGAGGATCATCTCCGCGGACGCGACTTCTTCGTCGCGGAGACCTACACGATCGCGGACATCGCGCTCTACGCCTACACGCACGTGGCGCACGAGGGCGGCTTCCTGCTCGACGAGTATCCGGCGGTGCGGTCCTGGCTCGAGCGCGTGCGCTCGCAGCCCCGACACATTCCGATCACGGAGGGCTGACGCTGCGATCACCGAGAGCGGCTAGAGCGCGCGGCGGCCCGAGAGGATCTCCGCCGCGATCTCGGTCGTGAGCGGCACGTAGGCCGACGCGGCGTCGTCGCGCACGAAGAGCGGATCGGAGATCGACGCCGGATCGAAGCCCTCTCGCTGCAGATCGACCTTGCGGATCTTGAAGGTGCCGGTGGTCTCCTGCTCGGCGAGGATTCGCACGAAGAGCGGCGCGGCGTAGCGCGGCAGCGCCTGCGCGTGGCGATGAAAGTCGGCGCCGTCGAAGCGCGCGCCCGACTCGAGCACCAGCGCCGCCATGCCGGCGCGGCCGTCCGCGCCCGGCACCGCGACCCCGTAGACGTTCACCATGAAGAGTCCCGGGAAGGCGCCGAGCTGCTCGGCCACCTCCTGTGTCGAGACGTTCTCGCCCTTCCAGCGGAAGGTGTCGCCGATGCGGTCGACGAAGTAGAAGAAGTCGTCGCGGTCGCGGCGCAGCAGATCGCCCGAGCGGAACCAGACGTCACCCGGCGCGAAGACGTCGCGCAGGAGCTTCCGCTCGGTCGCCTCCTTCGAGGTGTAGCCCTCGAAGCGGCCCGCCGGATCGTTGGCGCGCTTCGGCAGGCGGCCGACGAGCTCGCCGACCTCGTCGTCGCCGCACTCGATGCAGAGCCCGTCCGCGCCGCGCACCGGCGCGTCGGCGTCGTGGTCGTAGCGGATGATGCGCGCGTTCGAGAACACCTTCCACGGGAAGCGGCCGACCGAGCCGACCTTGTTCTCGAAGTTCATGATCGCCGAGTTGCCCTCCGTGGCGCCGTAGAACTCGCGCACGACGGGGATGCCGAAGCGCTCCTGGAAGGCCGACCACACGTCGGCGCGCAGGCCGTTGCCGATCATCGCGCGCACCGGATGCTCGCGGTCGTCGGGGCGCGGCGGCTGCTGGAGGAGATAGCGGCAGAGCTCGCCGATGTACTGGAAACAGCTCGCGCGATGTCTGCGGATGTCGTCCCAGAAGCGCGTCGCGCTGAAGCGGCGCCGCAGCGCCATCGCGGCGCCCGCCGAGAGCACCGACGAGACCAGCATCGCGCCGCCGGCCGAGTGGTAGAGCGGCAGCGCGCAGTAGTGGACGTCGCCCGGCCGCAGCGAGAGCGCGTAGGCCGCGATGTCGCCCATGCCGAGGAAGCGCATGTGCGAGAAGCGCGCGGCCTTCGGCAGGCCCGTCGTGCCGGAGGTGTAGATGTAGAAGAGGTCGTCGCCCGAGCGGAGCCCCTCGCGCAGCGACGCGTCCGGGTTCTCCTCGGATTGCTGCGCGAGCGCCGCGTCGAGGTCGTGCGCGCCGTCGGGCCAGTCGCCGGGCGGCGACTCGCCGTCGCGCGCGACCCAGAGCTCGAGGCCGGGCGGAAGATCGGCCGCGGCGCCCGCATGGCGCGGCAGGCACTCCTCGCCGACGAGCACGTGCCGCGCTTTCGACGTCGCGATCGCGTGGGCGAGCGCGCGGCCCGCGAGGTGCGTGTTGATCAGCGCCGCGGTCACGCCGAGCTTCGCGAGCCCCACCCACGTGCCGACGTACTCGGGGCGGTTCTCCATGCACAGCGCCACGACGTCGCCGCGCGCGAGCCCGCGGCCGCGCCCCCAGTGCGCGACCTGGTTGGCCGCGCGGTTCAGCTCGCCATAGCTCTGCTCGCGGTCGCCGTAGAGCAGGAAGGGCTGCACCGGACGGCGCCTCGCCTGCGTCTCGACGAGATCGGCGACGCTGGTGCGGTCGTCCGGCTTGTACGCGGTCAGCTTCGGCAGCGCGGGCAGCAGTCGCGCGGCGAGCGCGAGCCGATCGAGAAGACCCATCGGCGCAGGCTACACGAGGTCCACGAACAGCGCGTCGGCCGGATGCGGCCGCGCGCGCAGCGCGTCGCGCAGCCGGCGACCGAGCTCGGCCGCGCGCTCTGCCACGACGTCGTTGTCGCGCACGGCGGCGATCGCCTGCGCGAGCCGCGCGGCGGTGAGACCGCGTCGCGGCATCGCCGGCGGCCCGAGGCCGAGGCGCTCGATGCGGCGGCCCCAGTGGAACTGGTCGAGCACGTGCGGCACGACGATCTGCGGCGCGCCCGCGCGCGCGGCCGTCGTGGTGGTGCCGGCGCCGCCGTGGTGCACGACTGCGGCGACGCGGCGAAAGAGCGCCGCGTGCGGGACCGATCCGACCACCGTCACGCTCTCCGGCAGCGGCGCGTCGCCGAGCCCGGCCCAGCCGGCGGAGAGCACGGCGCGCACGCCCGCGCCGGCGATCGCGTCGAGCACGAGGCGCGTGCTCGCGGCTGGATCGGGGTCGGTCATGCTGCCGAAGCCCACGTACACAGGCGGCTCTCCCGACGCGAGAAAGTGTTCGAGCTTCGCCGGCAGCGGCTCCTCCTCGAAGGGATGCAGGCAGCCCACCACCCGGACCTGGTGCTCGAGATCCGGGGCCACGCGCGCGAGCAGATCCTCGGCCGCGAGCGCCGGAGCCTCGCCGCGCAGCAGCGCGTAGAGATCGCGCTCCGGCGCGAGTCCGAGCCGCGCGCGCTCGCGATCCACCACACCGCGAAGCGTCGAGAACAGGCGGAGCGTGAACCACCAGGCGAGGCGGTTCAGCCAGGGCCGCAGCTCGGCGCGCGGCACCACGAAGGGCGTCTGGAGCCGCGAGCGCAGCACGGACGGGCAGTAGGCGACGTAGCGGTAGCGCGAGCCGCCGGCCTGTGCGATCGAGGCCGCCGAGAGCTGGACGCCCGCGGCCAGGATCCAGTCGGCGCCGCGTGCGGCGGTCTCGAGCTCGCGGAACTGCGTCACGACGTTCGAGGCCAGGTAGTCGCGCGCCGCGGACATCGACACCAGCGG
>Ga0335069_10009331_pt1 | contig 13972 bp, 17 predicted proteins | sample Lox_Sample_11_FD_206714 | JGI IMG/M metagenome (GOLD analysis project Ga0335069, IMG submission 206714) | Soil microbial communities from Loxahatchee National Wildlife Refuge, Florida, United States - Lox_Sample_1.1 | ecosystem: Environmental > Terrestrial > Soil > Wetlands | place: USA... | reverse complement strand
GTGTGCTGAATGTGCACGTGACGTACAAGGTTGCGGTGCTCGATAAGCAATATCGGCAGTCGGCATTTTCGCGGCCGGTCGGCGCTGAGACGTATCCCATGTCGGACGATGAGCTGCTCTCGATGCTGCAGGAAGAATGCTTCCGCTACTACTGGGAGAGGGGCTCGCATCCGGTTTCCGGGATGGCGCTGGAGAGCGTTCCGGGCGATCCCCGGATTGTGGCGACGGGTGCCAGCGGGTTTGGGATCATGGCCATCGTGGTGGGGATGGAGCGCGACTTCATCTCGCAGCCGCAGGGCATGGAGCGGCTCACGCGGATGGTGGGTTTCCTCGAGAAGGCGCAGCGCTACCATGGCGCGTGGCCGCACTTTATGGATGGTGCGACAGGGCGCACGCTGCCGGTGTTCGGCATGTTCGACGATGGCGGCGACCTGGTGGAGACTGCATTTCTGATGGAGGGTTTGCTGGTTGCGCGCCAGTATGTTCAGACCCGCGGGTCCGCCGGCAAGGCACTGGCCGCGCGGATCAACCATTTGTGGGACACGGTTGAGTGGGACTGGTACCTGAGTCAGCCAGGTTCGAGTGCGCTGATCTGGCATTGGTCGCCGGAGTGGTCGTGGCGCACGGATCACAGGCTGACCGGGTTTAACGAAACCATGGCGGCGTATCTGCTGGCGATGGCTTCGCCGACGCATGGGATTTCGGCGGATGCTTACTACGCGGGGTGGGCCAGCCAGTCTGCAACGGCCGAGCAATACCGGATTGCGTGGTCGGGCACATCGGATGGCGAGAAGTATGAGAATGGCCACACGTATGACGGCATCAAGCTCGATGTGGGGGTGGGAAGTGGGGGGCCACTGTTCTTCACGCAGTACTCGTTCATGGGGCCAGATCCGCGCCAGATTCGCGACAAGTACACGGACTACTTCGAGAACAACCGCAACATTGCGCTGATCGATTATCGCTATTGCCAGCAGAACCCGGGGCACTTCAAAGGGTATGGGCCTGGAGTGTGGGGTTTGACGGCCAGCCTCGATCCTTACGGCTATCTGGCGCATGCGCCCAGTGCGAGCACGGACAACGGGACGATTGCTCCTACGGCGGCGTTGAGCTCGTTTCCGTACACGCCGGAGGAGTCGATGGACGCGCTCAAGTATTTCTATCGCACGCTGGGCGCGCGTTTGTGGGGGATCTATGGCCCGACGGATGCTTTCAATCTGACTTTGAACTGGTTTTCGCCGGACTATCTGGGCCTGGATCAGGCGCCGATGGTGGTGATGATCGAGAACTACCGCAGCGGCTTGATTTGGAAAAACTTCATGGCGAATCCGGAGATGGCTCCGATGCTGGCGCGGATCGCTGCGCCACAGGCGGCGGTTGTGCCTCCTGCTGCTTCCGGCGGCAGGTAGGGAGCCTGCGCACTGGTATTCTGGTGCGCAGAAACCGGGCATCCCCGATCTGGTTTGGAACATCCACTCGACTGAACCTGCGAGCAACATGCGGTCCCCGGCCCCAAGGAGTTACTCATGCCTCTCACGGATACTGAAGTCGCGATGCGTCTGGAATCTCTGCCGGAGTGGAGAGTCGAGTCAGGCGAGCTGACCCGCACCTTTGCCTTCAAGGACTTTGTCGGTTCTCTGGCGTTTGTGAACAAGGTGGGAGAGCTTGCCGAGAAGGCGGGGCATCATCCGGACATCGACATCCGCTACAACCGCGTGCGCCTGGCGCTTGTGACGCACGATGCGGGAGGCATTACAGAGAAGGATTTCGACCTGGCGGCGGCTGCGACGAAGCTGGGTTAGTGCGTGCGGGGTGCGCCGCGATTGGGCGCAACGCAGGGGTTTGCCATTTCTGCGCCCGGCTGGCGATACTCGGTTATGTCTTCCCTACCGGCTTCTTCCCCGCGAGAGTCCGCAGTGGATCGCGAGTTTTTCACCGCCCGTCTTGTCCGGAAGCTTTGCCTGTCAGAGCCGGCGCAAACGTATCACCTTGAGTTCGTTCTTCCCGAGATTGAATCGTTCTCGTTTCTGCCCGGCCAGTTCATCTCGGCTGTAGCGAGCGACGCGGCAGGCAAGGAACAGACGCGTGCCTACTCGATTGCCTCGGCGCCGCATGGGAACAAGCTCGATTTGTGTCTGAATCGTGTGGCGGGAGGGTTCTTCTCGAACCTGCTGGCCGATCTGCCGGATCTGACTCTTGGCGGTGACATCAAGATCTATGGGCCGAACGGGTTCTTTACCCTGCGGGAGCCGGTCACCGATTCGATTCTGGTGGCGACGGGGACAGGCGTGGCTCCGATGCGCGGCTTTCTGCAGTGGCTGTTCGATGGAGAGGATCGCAGCAACGGCAAAGAGATCTGGCTGGTGTATGGCACACGCCACGAAACCGAGCTCTACTACCGCAACGAATTCGAGGCGTACGCTGCGAAGCATCCCAACTTTCACTATCTGCCGACGCTGAGCCGGGGGGCGGAGAGTTGGACGGGGTTGCGTGGCTATGTGCAGGAGCATGTGGAGCGGATTGTGCGGGAGCGGGCAGCACGGCTGGGGGAGACGCTTGTGGGCCCGCCTGTCGATCCGGGGATACCGCCGGCCGAACTGCGGTTCGGGATCAATGCCTATGTGTGTGGGTTGAGCGGGATGATCAATGCGGTGCGCGACCGGTTGAAGTCGTTCGGCTGGCACCGCAAGCAGATTGTCTTTGAGCGCTACGACTGAGGACGCGTGAGGACGCGCGCGATTGGCTAGTTGTTCAGCTGCTTGATGAAGCGCTTCATGGCGCGAGGGTCGGCGACGCGTTCCGGTGGGATCTCATCGCCGAAGAGGCCGGTGGTGCCCGAGAAGACGAAGGCGAGGCCGAAGCCGTCGGGTCCGGAGCGGACGACACGGGTTACGACCGCGATCCAGTCCTCGGCATCGTGGCCGGAATAGTCGAGCTGGAGAGTCATGGGGAGCATGCTTCCCGTGAGCCAGCGTTCGTCGGTGAAGACGTACATGCCGCTGGAGCTCACATTTTTTACGGAGCAGGCCTTGGGCGAGCCCCCCGTCCAATAGTAGGCGACCAATCCAGACGGGGAGTATCGCTTGGCTGCGGTGCTGGTGAGCCACAGGAGCAACCGGGACTTCTTTGAATCTCCAGTTCGATCTTCAGCTTGCAATTTGACCTCCCTCTGCCATTGGCTGGCACCTGGACGAGAAGAGCGGGGAGTCCACTCGTGAACTGAGTTGCTGGCGCTATTGGACCACAGGCGGAGCAGAAGGGAGTCAGGTTTTCGAGGCCGGGCCAGGCTGGAGCCGATACCGACGTAACCGAACGATAGTTCCCTTCGATTTTTATGACAAACCGTTCAGATTCAGGAGCATTCCAAGCCGCGCCGCTAGGCCCGGAAGGACATGCCGGCGAAGGTCACGACGCTTTGCTCGTCGATGTTCCAGTGCTGGTAGCGATGGAGGGTGCCCTGGGCGCCGGGGACGGCCTTCAAGAAGGTATAGAGCGGCGCGGAGCCGCACCACTTCAGATCGTCCTGGTTCTCGCGGACCAGGTCCCAGAAGCCTCGGGGGTCGGAGGCATTGATGCGGTCGATGCGGAGGCGGTCGCGCTGTTCGACGCGGGCCATCTGTTCGGAGCCGGCCTGTGTCGAGAACTGGTCGCCGTAGCGGGCGCCGATGTGGGCCATGTCGATGCCCAGGACCCAGAACAGGCGGTTCGATTCACGGGCGGCGATTTCGCCCAATGTGCCCAGGAAGCGATTGACGGAGTCGTTCTCTTCGGGGAGGCGGCCCTGGTAGATGCTTCGGCCGAAGGAGCCACAGAGGATGGGAAGAATGCGTACGTCGGGGCCGTAGATGGATTGCAGGAAGAGGACCTGAAACTCGATGGAGTGCTCGACGGCGTGGCAGTAGTCCTCCATCAGGACGGCGGGCTGGGGGGCGAGCTCAGCGACGAGGCGATCGTCGATGGTGGTTGTGCCCAAGGGGGTTTCGAAGTGTTTGCGCGTGAGCCCGAACCTGTCGGGTTCGCCGTAGTGCGAGGTGCCGAGAACGACAAAGGTGCGGTCGCGCAAGTCGGGTGTGAGGCCTTGATAGGCGGCCTGATAGCTTTGCCAAGCGTGTTCGGGACTGGCGTGGGGCGAGGCGATGGCGATGGCGCCGTTGTGCGCGGAGGTTGCGCAGGGCCCGAGATAGCCACGCATGATCTCGCGCAGGGGATCGATGTCGGCGGGGTAGGATTTGCCGGCATGGGCGGCCTTGCGGACGGGACTTTGTGCAAAGGCGGCATGGCAGCGGTCTCTGAGCTCTGCGAAGACTTCGTCTTCGAGAAAGCCGGCCTGGCTGAGCTGAGCGGTGAGAGCCTGGGCGGCGTCGCCGGTGTCGGCTTCGCCTCCGGCGATGCGGGAGAGCTCGGCCTGGAGGTCGAGGGTGGTGCGCACGCCGTCGAAGAAGAGGAGGCAGCGAACGAGGAAGGGAGGGATGATGAGGATGGCGTCGGAGTAGCCGAAGTTGTCGCGGATGAGGAGTCCGGGGCGCTCGGCGACGGGCGAGGGCATGAGATTCAAATCGTTGCGGAGCCGGGGGAGGATCATGTTCTGGCTCCGGGTACGGCTTTCGGTGCGGTTTCAGGATTTCGGGGTGGGTGCGGGGCGCGGGCTTTCATGTCTCTCCCCACCATAGTCGCAGCGGGCGGGGCAGCGGGGTGACCGGGTGAAGAGATCGGGCGGGCTGTACCATCAGCTGCATGATTCCTTCGAGACGAGCGGCTTTGCTTGTGCTGGCGCCGATCGTGGGTTGCTATGCCTGCGCGCGACTGCTTGAGATCGTGCCCAGCCCAGTCCCGCGGATGGCGATTGTCGCGCTCGACGTGCTTTCGGCCATGGCGTTTGCGCTGGCGGATGGGGCGCGCAGTGCCGGCACCCGTGTGGTTCTGGTGTTCACCGCGATTTGCATGGTGGTGGGCAACGTGGTGGAGAACGTCGGGGTGGCGACCGGGTTTCCGTTCGGGCACCATTATTTTGTCGAGCTGATGGGGCCGAAGGTCTTCCATGTGCCGGTGCTGCTGGGGCTGGCGTACATCGGGATGGCCTGGGTGTCGTGGAATGTGGCGAGCCTGATCCTGGCGCGGAGCCGAATGCTGGGCACGCGCTTGTTTGCGGTGGCGGCACTGGCGAGCGCGATCATGACGGCGTGGGATCTGGCGCAGGATCCGGTATGGGCGACGGCGCTGCATGGCTGGGTATGGCGCGACGGAGGGCCGTGGTTCGGCGTGCCGGTTTCGAATTACCTTGGGTGGCTGGGCACGGTGTTCTGCATCTGCGCGCTGTTCGCGCTGTACCTGCGGCGGCAGGGCCTCTCAGAGCTGAAGGGGTCTCCGTACGCGGTGGTGTTCTATGCGGTGTGCGCTCTGGGCAATGTTCTGCAGACGGTTTCGCTGGATAACTCCAGTCTGGTTGCCGATCCGACGGGCAAATTGTGGCGCGTTGCGGATATCACGTGGGCGTCGGCGCTGGTGTCGATCTTTGTGATGGGGGCGTTTGTGGCCGTTGCCGGCGTTCATGTGATGGAGTCAAGCCGGGTTGCGGATTGAAGAGTGGTGCGAGCCAGGTGGCCGGTGCGGAGGCCGGGGACTGGGCTGGCTTCTTCTTCGCGACGGTGATCCCCGCGTGGATGGCGGGATTTTGACGTGCAGAGCAGATTCCTGTCGAAGCGGGTTCGCGCGCCGGGTATGATGGGCGGACTATGCAAAAGACCTTGCGGGTTGTGGTGCTGGGTGGGCTGGTTCTGGGAGCCGTGCTTGGCATGGCGGGAACAATGGTGGGTTCGGACGTGCTGCGCGCCGCACTGTGGGCGATCGACAGCACGGCGCTGGTGGTTGCGACCGTGGTTCTCGCGCTCTACTTCTTTCGCCAGGGATGCGATGGGGTTGCGGCGGGGTTCCTGGTGTATGCCATCGGCGAAGCGGTGATGCTCGGGGGAACGGCGAACACGGTGGCGGCCAGCGTTCCTGCATTTGCTGCTGGAGCGGCGCTTTGGGCGGCAGGACTGGCGCTGACGAGTTTGCCTCCGGTGATGCCGATCTGGTCGCGCGCGGCGGGAGTGGTTGCGGCGGTTCTGTTCGGGTTCACGGCTCTGCGAATCTTTGCGGGGCCCTGCTGACGCCGCTATCGAAGCCGTTCCCGTATTTCGCGTATCCGTTTCTGGTGCTGACGTTCGCGGGGTGGTTCTGGAAGACGGTGAAGGAGGGGGAGTAGGGATGTTGGGAAATCATCTGCAAAGAGGGGCGATTGGGTGGGCCGGGCTTTGCTGAGCTGAGGATGGTGAGGGATTTGCTTTCCCACCCATGAAGCAAACGGCGCTTCATGGATGGGGCACCCACGGGTTTTCGGCGGTGTAGGGTGCGCCACCCGCCCCTTACTTCGCTGGCCACCTACCCTAGGGCCACATCTGGGCGCCATGCAACACGCGCAAGATACGCACCGTTTTCCCGGCGACGCGGTAGACGGCGATATAGGGTGTGCGCTGAATGATCAGCTCGCGTGTGCCATGGATTCGTCCGGGGCGGCCAATTGCCGGGAACTTTATCAGTTCCTCAACCTGTTGCCGAATGCGATCGTCCACGGCAACCGCCGCCCGAGGACTATCTGCCTCGATGTAATCGAAGATTGCTTCGCGGTCGGCACGGGCGAACCGAGACCATTCCAAGGGCATCGGCTATTGCACCTTGCGCCGCGCGGCGGCACGGCGTTTGGCAAAGCGCGCCTCCACCTTCTCGTGGGCAAGAGCAGGCCGGGGGTCGGCAATTGCCTCCTGCACCTTGGTACGAAACCAGGCGTCGTGGGCGGCGGCATTGTTCGCTTGCGTAAATGGAAGCGCGCCTTCGTTGGCAGTCCGTGTGAGCAGGATGCGCACGGCGTCGGAGACGGTGATGCCCTGCTCTTCGAGCACCGCAGCGGCGCGTTCTTTCACTTCGGGATCGATCCGTGTCTGGATCAAGGCGTTCGCGGGCATGAGAACCTCTTGGCTCATTGTAATGCAATTGCATTACAGAGGAGGTGCAGGGACTGTGCTTTCCCGCCCATGAAGCAAACTGCGCTTCATGGGGAGCACACACGGGTTTGAGGCGGGGGAGGGTGGGCCCGCGCCCTTTATGAACCCTCTTAGTTCTTAGCTGTCGCGGCAGCACCAATCAGAGCGCCCAGAGCGCCCAACACGACTACGGTGATCACGACTGCTTTGGTTCGATCAGTATGCCTGCCCTGGACGGAGTTGTAGCCACCGTAGCCGTTCTTTAGCTTGCTCACTTCGGAGTATTGCAATCGAACGTCCATCTTGCGATCAATATCGTGAAACGTGAAACCCTCCGGATCATAAGAGAGGAACAGCCCGAACTCCTCAGCACCGTGAAGAGGAATAACGCTGATCGGGGCATTGGGAGCTAAAGTCTCAGCTTTGTGCCTTATTGCTTCCATCTTCTTAGTTGGATATGGAACGTTCTGTGCGGCCGTGCTCGCAGCCAAGCAGACGATCAGGAACGCTGAAACCGATTTCAAAAAGGAAGCTCCTTTGGTCATATGATTCTCCGGCAGAGCGCCCCAACTCTACCTCGTGCCCACGCCTCCATCAGTGTTTGAGATCACGAGTACATTTGGATGACGCGCGCTTTCGTTGAAAAATCCCATGCAGTTGCCGTATTGTCCCCGACCCGCCCATGATTGGCTCGTTCCACATCCTGCCAAGCGTCCGAGCGGGTTGATGCGATTAGAGATTGAAGAGCTCGCGGAGGCGTTTGGTTTGGCCGCGGCTTACGGGGATCTCGGTCTGCTTTTTATCGTTCATGCGCAGCTGATAGGTGGATTTGAACCAGGGCACGACTTCGCGAATGTGGTTGATGTTGACGACGAAGCCGCGGTGGGCGCGCCAGAAGAGGTCGGGGTCGAGCTGGTCCAATAATTCTTCGAGAGTCCGGCACTTGGATTGGCCTTCGAACGTCTGGGTGACGACGCGGATGACGCCCTCGTCGATGGCGGCGTAGCAGATTTCGGCCTGATCGACGAGGAGCATGCGGCTCTGCATCTGAACGATGAGCTTGGCGAGTTTGGCCGGCTGGGCGCCTCGGCCGTTGGCCTGGGGACGATTGAGCAGCTTGAGCAGCGCGTCGATCTGGGTGTCGGTGCGGGAGCCCGGAGTGCTGTCGGCGATGCGGCTGCGGACGCGATTCAGGGCTTGTTCTACGCGGCCGCGGTCGAATGGCTTGAGCAGGTAATCGACGGCATTCACGTCGAAGGCGCGGACGGCGTACTGGTCGTAGGCGGTGGCGAAGACCACTTGGGGAATGGGCTCGGCGGCGTCTTTGGCGTGTTTGTCCATGAGGCGCTTGATGACGGCGAAGCCATCGAGGCCGGGCATCTGCACGTCGAGGAAGACGACGTCGGGGTGGTGTTCTTCGATGAGGCCAACGGCCTCGATGCCATTGGCGCCCTGGGCGACGACTTCGACGTCGCCGGCCTGGTCGAGGAGGTACTTCAGCTCATCGCGGGCCAGTTGTTCGTCGTCGATGATGAGGGCGGAGAGGTGCATGGAGGAAAGCTCGATTGTAGGAAGGGGATGAGGGGCGGGTCAATGATGGGCTGGGGATGGGCCGGCGAGAAGCAGATCCCCATTCGCTGCGCTCAGGGCAGGCGTTATCGAAACCGCGGGGCCCCACGAAATGCAGGTCCTTCGGCTCCGCTTACCCCGCCGCGCACTCACATGCGCGACGGGGCCCCAGACGTGCTTCGCTCAGGATGACAGGGCACAGGTTTGCGAAGGGTCGCGGACGACAGGATGCATAGAAGGGTGAGCCCGACGGGATGGTGGGTGGATAGCGTGAGCAATCGGACGGGGCCCGGCGGCGACGGGCGCGGAGGTGTACTTATTCGCCGAGGACGTGGAGGCGGGCGGGCATGTGGTCGCGGGCGAGCTCGTGGCCGCAGTTGGTGCAGAACTGGTCGGTGGGGCGGACGGTGCGGAAGCAGGTGCCGCAGCTTGCGGTGAGCTGGTAGTTGCACTGGGGGCAGAAGTGGAAGTCGCTTTGGACGTGGGTTCCGCAGGCGGCGCAGGTGGAGACGAGCGGTGTGCGCAGGAGGAAGTAGAGGACGGCGCCGATGCCGCCGGGCATGACGAAGCAGATGAGCATCCAGAAGCGGGCGCTCATGGAGCGGCGGGGGGCGTCTTTGGAGACGAAGCCGACCATGAGGAAGTAGACGGCGGCGAGCAGACCCCAGGAGAGGTTGAGGTAGACACGGAGGCCGAGGGGAGTGACGTGGTGCTGCTGGCGGGGGAAGACGATCCAGAAGTAGTACTCGACGAGGAGGAAGGCCGCGGAGGCGACCACGATCGACCAGATGGGGATCAGGCGTGTGTCGTCATTGACTTGGATCGATTGCGGTTCAGGCATAGGCCAGATCCTGCCCTGGATGATTTCCTTTTTGAGATTAAGCACAGCTTAATCGCTATTCCAATGGACGAGAAGGCAAAACGGGAAGTTGCGAGTACTTTTGGGCTGACTGTGGGGATCAAGACTTGCGGCGGAGCCAGCCGGCGAGGAGGGCGGAGCCGAGCAGGGCGGTGCTGATGAGGAATCCCCAGACACCGATTTCGCTCAGGGGGCTGGTGAGGCGTTCTTCTTCGATGAGGGTTGCGGCGAGCCACCAAACGGGGGGGCCGACGATGAAGAAGATGAGGAGGGTGGCGGCTACGGCGACAGCGCGATTGCGCTTGTGGTCGGCCTTGATGTCTTTGAGGACACCGAGCGAGGCCAGGACGACGCGACGGGTCTGGTGAGCGACGGCGCGGTCGCGGTCGGCATCGGTGAGCGCCCGGGCCAGTTCGTCCATATTTGCGCCGGTGCCGGTCATGGGGTTTCTCCATGGGGCCGCAGGTGGGCGCGTTCGAGTCTGGGCTTGATGGCGGCGAGGCCGCGATAGAGGCGCGATTTGACGGTGGAGAGCGGCGCGCGAGTGACCCTGGCGATTTCCTCGAGCGTCAGCTCCTCGTGGAAGCGGAGGACCAGGACTTCGCGATAGAGGGTATCGAGTTGGAGGAGGGCCGCGGCGACGTGTTCGCGGTCTTCGATGCTGGAGAAGCTGTCGAAGGGAGTCGGCTGGTGGTCAGCGACCTCGAAGGCCATTGGCTTGTCGTCGTCACTGCCGGATTCGAAGAGCTCGTCGAGGCTGGACATGGTGCGTTTGCGGCGGTGATCGATGAGGAGATTGCGGGCGATGGTGAAGAGCCAGGTTTCGAAGCGGGCTTTGCCGTTGAATTGTCCGCCGCGGGTGAGGACGCGCATCCAGACGTCCTGGAAGAGGTCTTCGGCCATCTCGCGATTGCCGGTGAGGAAGAGGAGATAGCGAAGGAGGCGGTGCTGATAGCGAACGATGAGTTCGTCGAGGAGGCCGGCTTCCTGTCGTTTGAGTCCATCGGCGATGGCAAGATTTTCGCGGCGGACCTGGTCTTCCGCGAGGGTGGCGGAAGACGGGGCGAAGATCGAGCGGATGACCGAGGCGGGACTCATCGTATTCCATTCCATTAGACGACAGATTTACGGGCAAGGCCGCGCGGGATTTGCGGGCGGGACCAGATTTGCACTGCAGGCGGTGCAAATAAAAGGGCTTCGGGGGGGGCTTCAGGGCGCGGCTAGTCAAAATCGATGGGGTCGATGGGGTTGTCGGCGGCAGGGAGGCCGCTCTTGCGCCGGGCTACCTGGAGGCACTTCTCCAGGACGTAGGCGACGCGCTTTTGGCGCGCTTCGATGCTCTGGGTCATGAAGATGGCGAGCAGATAGTTGCGGCGCTGCGCTTTGGTGCCGCCATGCCAGCCTTGCTCGGCGAGGGGCTGGCGCTGGAAGGCGGCGCGGAGGATGGGGGGAGGGATCTCTTCACCCTCGAGCACCTGCATGATGGTTTCGGCGATGCGCTCGGCGCGCTCGGTGCGGGTGGCGGCGCTTTTGGCCTGGTCGATGTACATGGCAAACCAGCGGCGCGCGGAGGGAGGCATGGCGTCGAAGCCTTTGCGGAGGTCGCGGTCCTGGCGGAGGACGGAGGTTAGTTCTTTAGGTTCGTTGTAGACGTGGGCTTCGGGATCAGGCTCAAGGCGGACCTCGGCTTTGTCGCCGGCCTTGGCGTTGGCGCCTTTGAGCAGTTTTTTGTAGACGACGAACCAGTATCCCTGGCCTTTGGTTTTGAGGAGCGAGGTACGGAATTCGAATCCGTTGATGGCGCCGCGCACGCGCCGGTTGGTCCATTCAGGCCATTGCTTGGGTGGGGTCGAAGGGAAGGCGGGCGACGACCCAGGGCGGGTTAGTGCTGACGCGCTCGAGGACGACGCGGAAGGTTTTGGCGGTATTCCTGGCACTCATATCGTTTCGCGTTACTTACGCATTGCGTTATGATCGTGAGGTGATCCTAAGCTTCCACGAGGCGGATTCCGAACGGCTGTGGACGACGGGACACTGCAGGAAGCTGCCCACGGACCTGCATAGTCTGGCGCTTAAGAAGCTTTATATCCTGAATGCTGCGTTGGCGCTCGAGAATCTTATGGTTCCGCCGGGCAACCGGCTTGAGAAGCTGCGGGGCGACCGAAAGGGGCAGCATAGCATTCGCGTAAACGACAGGTATCGCATCTGTTTCGAATGGCGCGATGGAAACGCGCATCGGGTCGAGATCGTTGACTACCACTGATTGGGAGATATCCATGGCAAAGCGCGCTTCGATCATTCATCCCGGCGAGATTCTGCTGACGGAGTTCATGGAACCTCTCGGGTTGACTGCTTACCGTTTGGCCAAGGAATTGCACGTACCCCAGCCGCGCATCCATTCGATCTTGCGCGGGAAGCGGTCGATCTCCGCAGATACGGCTGTGCGCCTGGGCATCTATTTCAAGCTGCCCGCCCAGTTCTGGCTGAATCTTCAAAATGAATACGACTTGCGCTGTGCGGCTGCCGATCCGTCGCACGCGCAGATCAAGCCACGCGCTGCATAGACTTTTCGGACAAGCCCGTACACTAGTTCCATGGAAGTTCTCTACGGTCTCCATTCTGTCGAGGAGGCCCTGAAGGCTGGGCGGCGGCGATTTGACCACGTTGTGGTGGCGCGGGAGCGGCACGATGATCGCCTTGCGCGGCTTGTCTCGGCGTGTCGCGAGGCCGGGGTGCGGGTCCGCCAGGAGACGCGAGAGCAGCTGACGGAGTTAGCCGGCGCGCCGACGCATCAGGGTGTGGTGGCGGTTGTCCGGCCCAAGGAATTGCTGACCCTCGAGGATCTTTTTGTCCCGCAGCGGGCGGGAGCGGCACGGCTGGTGCTGGCTCTGGATGGCGTGGAGGATCCGCAGAATCTGGGCGCGCTGTTGCGCGTGGCCGATGGGGCTGGCGCGGATGGGATTGTGCTGACCGAGAGGCGTTCGGCGCCGTTGAGTCCGGTCGCGGTGAAGGCAAGCGCGGGAGCTGCCGAGCATCTGCGGATTACGCGCGTAGTGAATCTGGTGAGGGCGCTCGAAGAGTTGAAGAAGCAGAATCTGTGGATCATCGGGCTCGACGAGCGGGGCACGACGGACTACGACCGGTTCGATTTCACGGGGGACTGTGTGCTGGTGCTGGGACGTGAGGGCGCCGGGCTGCACGATCTTGTGCGCCGCACCTGCGATCATCTGCTGCGGATTCCGATGGCCGGTGGAGTGAGCTCGCTGAATGTGTCGACGGCCGGCGCGGTTGTGCTGTATGAGGCGGCCCGCCAGCGGCGTGCTGCTTCCCAAGGTGCCAAACCCGCCGTCCAAACGTCTGCACCCAAAAGGCAGAAAGGTCTTGGTTCATGAAGTGGTTGTTTCTGCGGCTGTCGGCCGCAGCTTTGTTGCTCGGAACGCTTGCTTCGGTTGGTTTAGCCCAAAGTCCCCCGCAATCTTCTTCTTCGTCGGCACCTTCTGCGGCACAGACCCAGGCCAAACCGCCGGACTCGAACGGCAAGGTGATCTTTTCGCGCTCGACGGACGTTGACGGCAACATGACGACAACGGTGGGTCCGGCGGCGCAGCCCGCGGCGGCAGCCACAGCCGAGCCGGTTGCAACGGACGCGGAGCGGCTGGCCATCACTTATACGGCCATCGATCTCGAGGTGCACCTGCAGACCGATGCGCATCGAATGGCTGCTCGGGCGCGGGTGACGGTGCGCAACGACGGCAAGGTTGCGCTCACGCATATTCCGCTGCAGATCTCTTCGTCGCTGAACTGGGAGCAGATTCGTGCCGATGGGCGGGATGCGGCTTTTCCGGCGGCGACGCTCAACTCGGACACGGACCACACGGGCCAGTTGCATGAGGCGGCGGTGCCGCTTGCCGCACCGCTGGCGCCGGGCCAGTCGATCACCCTGGATGCGGTGTATTCAGGGACGATCGCGCCCTCGGCGCAGCGGCTACTGATGCTCGGCACTCCCGATGCGGTCGCACTTCACTCGGACTGGGATGAGATTTCATCGGACTTTACGGGCCTGCGCGGGTTTGGGGATGTGGTGTGGTATCCGGTGTCGACAGTGCCTGTGATTCTTGGCGATGGCTCGCGGCTTTTCGACGAAGTGGGGCGGCACAAACTGTCGCTGGCGCACACGCGATTCCGGTTGGGACTTACGGTCGAGTTCCCGCATGGCGCTCCGCCGACGGTGGCGCTGGTGGATGGCCAGGCGGTGCCGTTGAGCGTGATGGACTCTTCGGGTCTCGATGCCGGCGTGGCCGGGGTGGCTACAGCGACGTTCGAGACGCCGGCGATCGGTTTTCTTGCGCCGAGCCTCTTTGTGGCCGTGCGCACGGCGCATTCGGCTGCGCATCTGAACGCATACGCGACGCCGGACGACGACATCTCGGTGCAGACGTGGCTTACCGAGGACGCGGTGGTGACTCCTTTTGTGCAGGAGTGGCTTGGCCGCGAGCCGCGCGGTGCGCTTACTCTTCTTGACCTG
>Ga0335069_10009330_pt1 | contig 13972 bp, 18 predicted proteins | sample Lox_Sample_11_FD_206714 | JGI IMG/M metagenome (GOLD analysis project Ga0335069, IMG submission 206714) | Soil microbial communities from Loxahatchee National Wildlife Refuge, Florida, United States - Lox_Sample_1.1 | ecosystem: Environmental > Terrestrial > Soil > Wetlands | place: USA... | reverse complement strand
AAAATGGAGAATCATCCAGTGAAGCCACAATTTGTGGAGTCTTTCTGGATGACGGAATCATATCGATAACATCATCTCCCGAAGCCATAATATACCGCGGATCGGCAGAAGTCCCAAGCGATCCGAGCGGAGACGAAAGCGAACCGGCCCCCGTACCCGAACCCCCCGTCATCGAACCACTCATTCCGCTGGACCCTCCCTTACTACCGCCCGACGCCACCTGAATAATCAACTGTGACTGATTCTGTGTCAACTTTCCCCAGCCACCGGGCAAAGGCTCGCCAATTTGCATCCGTTCCCGGATTTCATCCGGTGTAATAGCATTCACAGCATACAACTGCCGCATCAACTGAGCCTGAATGACTTCGTCAGGATCATCCAATCCAATGAACTCAAACTTCAGTTCTTTCCAGCCGAGTGCCCGATGAATGATGAAGCGTGTGATGGCTTCTTCGAATTTCCGCGCCATCGGAACAATTGAAGAGTTAAAATCCTGTTCCGACATTACCGCAGCCGTAGACCTGTTCACATCTCGTTCAAGACCGAGAGACATAGGTGACAGATCGAATCCTGCTGCAATAATCCTAATCAGTAACGTCTGCCACTCCATCAATAGGTCTTCCGGATTTACCGGAGTGACTTCAACAACATCAGGCTTCGGCATACCGGTCGACATCGAAATCTTTGCCTGACCTTCCGCCTCATTCTGAATATGTCGTTGGATTGTTTCGAACTGTCCGGGAGGTAGATTATTGGACCACCACAACCATGTCTTGTGAATCTGATCAGCCGCCGCTCTCGAAGACATATCCTGTGCCCCGAGAAATGCGTTGATAGTAAGGAAGCAAACTTCCATCTTCCCCAGACCAAAGGGAGTCGAAGACCGCACATTGTCCCGAATGTAGACCAGCTCATCATCCAAAAACGAGATAATACCGCGCTCACCTTTTAATCCAGTCAGCTGGGCATAATGTGGTCTGTCGGGAGTCGCTTCTGTCCAATCTGCATAAATACGAATCGTCGAGCCATCCACCGCCCACAACTTGATTGGTCGCCGATAATCCGGTGTCAGCCCCGGCTCAATGGTTCCGTACCCACCCATCAGAAAATCTTCATACACTGCTTCAAAGAGCGTCCTATAACTGTCCTGATTGTTTGGATGCTTCAGGCAAGATTCGACAATTTCAATTCTCTTCAACAATTCCGGATCTTCCGCATCGTAACCAGATTCTTCATCCACAGACACGCGCCAGCGCAAACTCAATACCGCATTCTTAACCAGATTGACAGCACGGCGTGGAATAGGAGTCTCCGAGAACCGCCGGAGATTGTAAGGTGTGTTCTTCAGAATAGGCTGATTCAGTCTGTGTAGAGCTTCGGGAATGTACGGATACTGCCACGATCGTCGATCAATGATGTTGAATTGCCCAGACTTCACTGCCGCGATTTCTTTTGCCTGCTCAGCTTTCTTCTGCACCCACAAGTTCACCGGCGTTTCTGCCAGTTCCTTGGCATGCAAAGGTCTCAGAACTTTTACCACTTCGTTTGCACGGAAGTAGCGAACGGCCCTCGCCACAAGTGAATCATGCAAACTCTTGAGCCCTTCCAGCATGGCTCAAGTATGCCATTCCATCCATCCGATCTTCCACGTCTTACCGAATCCGATCTCGGCGAAGATTCCAGCTCTCAGGGATGTGTGGAAAGGAAACCACTGTTCTACAGCCCTTATAAACCCTCCGAATTTCCACTAGAGTTTGAATATGAGGCGGTTTCAAGGGAAGGGTGATGTGTTAGAAGGGTATTCTTTAGATCATTGAAAACAAAGGCTTTAACATACTCTCTTTGGAATAGAGCGGTAAGACATCCACTATCCCTTTTATTATCAATACTTTATAGAAAATCTAGGTAGAGTAAAATCGTCATGAAAAAAGGGCGCCCCGGAGAAACCCCCGGAACGCCCCATCTACCGTCTTCCAATCTATCTACACACTGCAAAAATTCTCTGTTGCAGACTCATCCGTATGAGAATGCTTCTGCAACAACTGCTCGACACGAATCAAATCATCAATGCACTTCTGTTTTCTCTCGAGCAACTCTTTTCGTAGATACTGAAGACAATACTGCTTTGCACTTTCGAGAGTAGGAAAACCCCTACCGATCGCGCAACCACTACACCACGGATGATACGAAAAACCCGCATCGTTGGATTTGCTTTCACGCTTCACGCGAAAAAAGCGGCCGCCGATTTCGAACTCCCATACAACAACCTCAACCTGAGTCTTCATCTGATCCTCCCACTACATCAACCCCAACCTTCTACTGGCTTTGTCTCAATCACTTTCTTACTCCTGGCTTCTTCCAATCCCTGATAGTTCGGTCCACAGTGCTGCTGAGTGCTCCGCAGTCCGGACACCAGTAAAGGCAGCCTCCGCTCGACGGACCGTTGTCGGCATGGTGCTGCTCGTTCTTGTGCTCGCAGGTGCCCGGCTCTGGCTTAAGAGCTGCCCCATTATAAAAGGCGTGCTCTGCTAATTCTTCTGGGTCGTTGATAGACGGCCGTTCGCTGCTGCACCACCACCTCTTAAATGCTACCCGCAGCTGTTCTCCCCTACTCATCTCCCCGTCCTCCCTTCGCTGGTGCTTCGTTTCTAAGAGCTTCTTTAGCTATCCGAATACAGTCTCTCGCCTTGGCCTGCCATAGTTCTGGCGCTGCTGGATTCTGTAAATCCAGAGGGGAACAGTTCGCAATTTTCTCCAGCGCCTCACGCAGCTGCGTGGTGGTCTCGGCGGGCTTAGGGCAGCTACAATACATTTTGTAGTGTCCACACTTCTCACATCTTGCCCATGTATCGCATGGATCGTTCAAGTCACCCCAACTCATCCCTTTCCTCCCTTCGCTGCGGCGAGCGCAATTGGCGCTTTCTTCTGCTTCCGCATCTTGTAACGAATCTCTCCCAGCATCTCAAACTTCAATTCTTCTGGTAGTAGGAAAGGGCCGAGCCAGTATAGATAATTGAACCCCTTGTCGTACCACGGATGAATGCTCTTTGGATGAAACTTTGTTGCCGCGATGCCTATCGTATGTAGTTCCGCGTGTTCTCGAATCGTCAGATAGTCTCCATATTCGGTTGGCAGACCATCCTCAACACGGTTCCATACAATTTCCGCCGTCACCTCTGCGGGTGTGGCGGGCGGTAATCTATCAATCGCTTTCAGTACGTCGAAATAAGCCAATTCGCAGGATTCGCTCACAAGTTTCTTCGCCGGGTCTTTTGCGCGTTTCGCTAAGTAGGCGTAGGTTTGGTGTTGTTCGCGGACGTAATCAATCAGCGCATCCAGCGGTGCCCCACTCGGCTCGGGCTGGGAGAGGGATGCTCCAGCATAGAACGCTTGCTGGATCCATTGGTACATCGTCTTGTTTTCACTAGCCTGTTTATCCCACCACTCACGAAACGCTTCCCGCAACTGTTCTTCCCTACTCTTGGTCATGACTGCCTCCATCGTGTCGTCACTTTCTTCTTTTCACACCCTTCACAAATTCCAACTTCTCGAATAAACAAACCTTCTGCAACCCCGCATTTAACGGGCTTCGTCGCCGCATGTGGAAAGTCACTGCCGTGAATCTCGGAAAGGCAGCGGTCACAGAACGCTTCCGGGGCGAGTCTTTTTAGAAAGAGCTTGAGTTCTCCATACAGAGTAGGAACATTAACCGCGTGATACCGTCCGTTTTTCAGGACGACGCGGACCAGTGTTTCCTTCATCAGGCTCTTAGAACCTCACCACCAATGTGTTCTTCTTTACTCTTACCGGATACTCCATCGATCGTGTCGGAAAAGGCACCCCCATAAACTGAAGTGCCGCTTTCACTGTCACAACCGGACAACGGGAATTCCTATTCGCGTATTGTGCCTTCCTCGTCGCGTGATGATTCCCGTTTCGTCCCGTCACCATTTTCAACAAAAGAGTCCTTGTTAAGGGCAGAGGGGTGATGACGAATTTCAAGTTCAGCTCCCGTGCATTTTCAGGAACCAAATCCGATGAGAGTCTCAGGTAGCCCGTCGTTGATAGACGTGCTGTCTTCCGTTTTGCTTTTCTCTTATCCATAGACTCCACCTTCCGTTATAAATACCACCCTCCGTTCTTTTCGAAAGCCCTCAAACCGAATGTTATAATCTGGCCCTCTGGCTCGCTCCCACCCGATGTTCACTGCTCAGATAGCATGGCTCATTCGCATCTTCTGGTTGTGCTCTGACTATTTGACTCACTCACCAACGATGCTATTCATATACAATGATTCGCTCATACCAAGTGCCTATTCACATACCATGACTCACTCACATGATGTGTCTACTCGTATGCAATGATTCGCTTCCCCGATATGCCAACTCTGTTGGGATGACCCACTCTATTCTGAGAGTGTTGATTATTCCGCTCTGATGGTTCACTCAACTGCATTTGCTTGTTCTCTGCCTTTGGAGTTCGCTCTGGTACCATGCCCGGTCGTTTTCAATGACCATTTTCAAAGACAATGACTCGCTCTCCTTTTTTGTCAATTCTAACGATATGACCCGATCGATTCCTATGCCAATTCTGCATTTTTGACCCGCACGCTTTCAATGAAGTACCAAATTCAATCTTGATGGCTCACTCTACTTTTCGTGCTACTTCTCGTATCTTGGTTCGCACGTTGCCAATGCAACATCAGTGCCGATGACTCGCTCCGTGATTATGCCTACTTCTCTACTTGTGGCTCGCTCTAACGCTTTGTAACAGTCAGCTTATTTGACTCGCTCCGTCTGTCTGAAACCTCCTACGGGTTGACTCGCTCCGTATGTCTGAAAACTTCGCCATAACTGACTCGCTCCGTGAGCTTGAGAAAAACTTCGTGCTGCGCGACCCACTCCCTGTGCATGTTAGTTCATTTCAACGTGGCTACATCATTTCTATTCATTCGTGCCTTGTGCTAATTCCCTACTAGTGACTCACTCAACTAGATTGCAAATTCGGCGTTTTTGGCCCTCTCGCAGCCTTTGTCAAACTCATCGTTATTGAATCACTCGTACCTAATGCAAACTCTTCATCGGTGGTTCACTCGGTAGCTATGACAAATCTTTCCACTCGCATGGTTCATTCCTATTGGTTGTCAACAACTTCCTATCTTCTGATTCACTCACCCTCTTTCTACAACATTGGCCAGTTCGGAACATCGATTCGATCGGTGTGTCCGCCGAACTTCGGATCCAGAATCCACGGAATTGCCGGTGGCTTTCCGTAGTGAATCTCGTAGGCCACATGATGCCAGTGACAGAGGAAGAGTTTCACCGACCAGCGGCACGCCCTTTGCAAAATATGAGCCGGAGGCAACAACCCGATCGAATAGGCCTTGTATGCATCCGTGTTCTTGCCGATGTTGAACTTCACAAGCTTGGCCGCCGCCTGCTCTTTGTATTTCAACTGGGCGTTCTGTTCCTTCTCCCACTCCCAGCGCTTTCTGAGCAAGTGTCCGTAAAAACAATTCTCCCTGTTCGATTGCTTGAGAAAGGACTGTCCGATCTTCCAACAAAGGGTTTTCAAATCGGCGTTGTAAGGCCTCTTCTGTCCCTTCTTCCATTCCTTCGTGGGATTCAGCCCGGCGAAGGACCAGATGTTCCCGGCGTGAGGTGCCTTCTCAATATTGATATGCGCCATCAAACCGGCACTGATCACCGGACCAATCCCGATATTCGACTCCGACCACCGCCCGATCTTTGTCGACTGAGAATACGTCGCCAGAGCTTTCTTGATCTCTCCCTCCAGTGCTTCCGAATTCATCGACAACCACGTGATGACCTGATGAGGTTCGTTGCTCTTCTCCAAAGCCGACGACTGGTTACCTGCCGCCTTCCGCCACTCCTGAATCTGGTAGTAACTGTCGACAAGATAGCGAACCTCATTTAGGGTCAGCGACACCGAAACCTTGCGAAGATCTTTCGTCAGTTTCGTGATGGGATTCTCTGCCATTTCGATTTGCATCTAATTTTCCTCCGAATCTCTCAAAGTGACCGTCTACTCCATCTACCACTAGGCCCTCTTACAAAATGAGGGCTGCTGGGTGTTTCCGAAACACTTGGGCCGGTGTTGTTTTTACCACCCGTTTTCTTGCCCTCTGTTGCCAGCAGCCCGAGCGGAAACCGAGCTGACTTACCGGAAGCTACACCAGTGAGAGGATTCCGTCCTCCACGGTAATACCGCCAGCCTTGATCTCCGAGTTCAAAGCCTCCTTCACCACCTTTGGGTCCATGTCCATCTCGTTGACCAGATGCTCGGTCAGTTTGTTTCGCGTCCAGTCCTTCTTGGACTTGAGAGTACGACGGATGAGTGTTGCTGCCGCCTTGAGAGTTTTGGAGTTCGTATTAGAATCATCCTCCGGTTCATCCTTCTTCGACGCTTTGGACTTCGCCTTCGATGTCTCGACTTCCTTTTCTTTCTTGGAAGCCTTGGGAGCCGCAGATGCCGAGGATGACTTCGGAGGCGTTCCGAGCTTCATCGTGACGGTGGAGTTTTCCTTGTCGACAATCAAAGCCCACGCTCTCTTCTTCTCGCCAACACGCCGAAGGTTGCCCAGCCGACCTGCCAGATCCTTCTTGTGCTTCGCGCAAATTTTCTTCAACTCGGCGAAGCCGTGTTTCTTTCCATCTTCCAGAACCTCGTACAGATCGGCCAACGCTGTGTTAGCGATGAGAAATCCGCCGACCTTTGTTGAGCTGACTTCCTCGTTTTTCGAAGCTGCTTTCTTATTCGTTGTTGCCATGACTTTCTCCTCTTTTGAGTTTGAGTTTTGAACCTTCTTGCCGTGGCCCGATACTACCTTTCCCGAGTCGTAACACTTCTTACACAACACCGAACCTTTTCTCATCCAGCACAAACCATGTGCCAGTGGTAATTCGCAATCGTCGCATTTTTCAGTGATACCCCATACACCTTCCTTCGCCAACTGCTTCTTCTCTTCGTCCGTGAGTAATGCCATCGACTGTCCCCCGTCTCAGATAGCCCCCGCCAGTGGCAGGGACAAAGCAACTGTCGTCTTATTCTTGAACTTCAAAATTACAATGACTTCCGGGGAATCCTCCATGTTCGAAGGTCCCAATATGGTGTAATCCCACTTATCCCACTTCTGTAGAACCCCCGGATGTCGTTGCATGATCATCTCTTTCATTGTTGCCGGCAACACCGGACCCGGTCTCAACACCTTGTAATCCGCCATTTGACTTCGCCTCCTCGTTCGAAGATTTTCCCTCGATACCCACAGTCACTTCCGCTGCTTCGACAACCACACCACCAATCACCAACCCAACGCGATGCACAACCGCAACCGCCCCGATCTCTCTCGATCCTTCGGGGAAGGTCGTGGCATGAACAGCATGATGTGTTTGTGGATCGAACTTATCTCCCACTACCGGTTCGATGAGAGATACGCCGATTTTCTTCAGGGCATCAATCAGCTGAGTCTTGATGATACCGTACAACTTGTCACCAACCCGGTGCAATCCCGCAAGCCACACGGTATTGAATACCGGGAACATCTGCTGAACCATCTCACGCTTGTCCTTTTTCCGAGCCTCCTTCTCTTCCCGAAGATCTCGTTTCAGGCCTTCAATCTCATTTATGGTTGCCTTTCGTTCCGCCTCCAGCAACGCGCACCTTTCCTTCAGTGCGGAAAGATCCTGCAGAGCAGGAGCTACCTTCTCGATCTGTGCCTCCAGATGTTTTCGCAAGGTCTCTGCCTGCTGCCAGAGCATCTGGAGACGACCCACCTGATCCATTGATCCACGAAGCCTATCAGACATCCCTTTCTTGCGTTCGACATCATCCGTATCGAGAAGGTCTATCTGTATCCATGCGTTCTTCGGATCTTTGAGAGCCCGTTGAGGTACAGGGTCAGCTGGTCCGGGTTCGAGTTCCACCACCTCTCGATAAAACAGAAGTGCCACTTCCGCACCCTTGTAGGTGATGACTCCCACCCTTCGTCGAAGGTCGAGATCCTTGTAGGCAAAACCCTCCTGCCCTGCTAGTTTGTACGCTTCCTCTGCGGACCGAACGAAGGTAGCCACCGCTGCCGCCTTTTCCCTGTCGGCCTGCTTGAGCATGTCCGCCTGTAAAACCCGGTACTTCGGTTGAGGTCCGTCAGCTGATACGGCTTTCTTTGCAGCTCGATCGGCTGCCATTTTTTGATAGAACCCCATCATTTTTCCCCTTTCGGTTTCTCTTTGCACAATCCGTGCCGCCACATGTACTTGTGGTAGCTGGTGAAGTACCGCTGACATCCGTAGCAGTAGACGAGAATGATATCAACGCCATCCGTCTCTGCCCAAGGCTGATGGGGAACGTCCGATCTGATCTGTTCCCCATTCCATAGCTTCCTCATCGGAGGTGGAGGTGGAACCGGTACGATCTGCCAGTGTACTGGTATCCACTTCCCATCGTGTCTCTGAGCTTTAACTCTCATCACCCACTACTCCCCTCCACCGTCAGTTTTTTCATCGTCGATCTCCTCATGCCGCCACTCTCTTTCGGCGGAAGGAAGCATTGATCTTAGGCGTCAGCTTCACGCCACCGGTATAGCTGATGCCCTGAATAACGAGCGGGTCCTTTTCCGGTGCGTTCTTCTTGATGTCCTCCATCCGCGCCCGAGTGAGAGCCTCGGCCTCAGACTTGGTGTAGTCATCCGTCAGCTTGAGGTACTTCACATGGAGCTTTGCGAACTCCTCTTCCCAGCTGAGTTTTGTGCCGCCATTCTGTGCGAGCTCAACAACCCACGGGCCGTCGGAAGGTAGTATTCCTCCGGCGACCATGAAGTTAATGATCTCCCCGCGAAGAGCTTCTTGCTTTTTCTTGGACTCCGTCAGTGCCTTTGCCCGTCGGCAAAAGATATCGATGTCCTTCTGAGTGATCTGTTTCGTAGCCATTTTACTCCATCTCCTCATTCTGAATTTTTACTACTACTTTTTCTTCGGTCTGCAATTCGGGTGATAGATAACCTCGTACTGGTCGGTCTTGCCGCACTGACAGGTCTTCATACGGCTACTGTGTAAGCTCCTCTCGATTTGCTTCCGTAGAGGTTCCACCTGCTTACGAGTTAACTTGGAGTAAGGACCTCTGCTCGGAAACTTTATGGTGATGGCCCAAACTCCCCGCTCCCCGAACTCATCCCCATTCATAACGATTTCCACTTTCAGTTTTCGGAACAGCTTCTGATTGAAAAGTTTTTCACTGACGATCATATACGCTCCAATAGGGGGCCCCGTTAGCCGAAGTCCCCCACAAGAAAAGTATAGTTTTTTGCCCCTAATATGTCCAGCTATTTATTTTTGGATTCGAGTACCTCCCGTTCCCTTCTCTCCGCCGCCGCCATCCGATCGACGTTGCCCCAAACGGAAATGATCTTTCCATCGGGAGTTCCATCCAGATGGACCAGACGACCTCCAATGCCGCACATCTTCAAACCCTCCATTCTGATGTGTGCCGTTTGTTCATCGGTAACTTCTGATCCCGTCGTGTAGGTGAAAGTCGTCTCCCCCGTTCTCTGATTAGACATCGGGACCTCTGTGTCCACCCGATAGAACTCTTCCTTCACCGTCGCATACACTTTCGGCTTTGCCTTTTTTGCCTGTTTCAGAATCTTCTTCGTTGCCTTTGCCGCTACTTTCCCGAAAGCCCTTGCCATTCCCTTCGGGCCCTTCTTTGGTGTTGCCTTTTTAGTCCGCTTCGCCATTCTCATTCTCCTCTAAATAGAGCTTTGATTCCTTCGCGTACTGCCCGCACTCCCATTTCCGCGTCGAAGTACATCGGATCGACATGAAAGACGATCAAGTTCTTGTTTCCGCTGGGGATGATCCAATGCTGTCCGAGGCACTTCGGATAGAAGAGGATCGTCGGAGTTCCCTGTGTCGCCGCCAGATGTCCCATGCCATTGTCAATAGTGATCAGAAGCTTCGCGTCCCTTAGAGTCCGCGCCACTTCCGGTAATGGTCTGGCACAGTAGTATTCGTCCTTCATCAGAGGCAAAGGTGCCATCCCTATGTCCTTCGGACCGCCTAGGACCAGAATGTCACCAAACTGCCGAGCCAATGTATGAACGTCCAACCAGATTGTCCACGACAACATCTTGTTCGGAGGTTTACCCTCTCTCGAAGCACAACTGTTTGAAAACATCGAGAGCAAAACCTTGCCCTTCTCTCCCGCTCCATCTCCCGGATTGTATTCCACTGCCGGTGGAGGATCAATCACAGGCTGTCCAAGCAGCTTCATATAGGCCTGTGCTATGTGAAGTTTCTCTCTGTCCCCCAAGGCAAAAGCCTCACTGACGTTGAAGGTATGTTCGAAGTCGTATACACCACCAAACGGGTAGCCTTCATAATCGAAGCGCTGCTCCTCTTTGGTAATGACATTCAGATTCGAAACTCCCATGCCCTCGTACAGACAGGTAATATGATCATCCAACGTCAGCAAGTCAATTTCCCAACCGGGATGTTCCCCAGCCCATCGTTTCAAAGCTGGCTGAATGTAAAGAGCATCACCAATTAAGTTACGACTTATGAACAATGCTCTTCGCATCCGTTTTCTCCTCGACAACTTCCTGCTCGTGATCCCACTGCCTACCCGCTCTGTACAGCACACTCCAGATTGTGTGCAAAACTTCGTTATACACAACATCCGGACAGAACCGGGCAGCCTCGTTCTTGAAGTTCGACCACCGCTGCTCCACGGAAATAGTCAGCATCGCATCGATCCAAATATTCCGAGGGATGATGATACGCCACCGGTAATCCTTCCGCTGATCCTCGATGATCTCGTAACGCTTCAGAAACGGCAACCGAGCCTGCAACTGTTCCAAATGCTTTTTTGCCCGCGTTCGGATTGCAAATTGCCGTTTATCGTACACGCTCACTGAGAAAAATCCGTACCTTGTGAAAAGCCACATTTAATTCCTCCTATTCTTTTTTGAATGACGCTTTCAGTGTTCGCTCCACAACCACATCTATTTCCAGTCCGTCGAGGACCCGACCAAGATTCCATATCCCCGTCGAACCACAAGCCAAACACTGATGCCCTTTGGCTCTTGTTATGTTGTGGCAGTCTTCACAAAGCACTGCCTCCTTCATAGGAATGATGTCGACTGGTTTCAACTTCTTCATGGCTGGCCAACCTTTTCCAATCTGGCTTTGTCGTTACTGATAACCACGGTCCAACCGAATGCCGGACCATCCTTAGCCATCTTCTTCAAAGGACCGATAGGATGTGCGTGTGCCACACCCTCGAAGAGCTTATTGAGATCCCATTCCTTTCCATCGCTCAACCGTTCATAGAAGATAGCCCCGCAGGTACCGGGGACGTAGACTCCCCCGATCTTAGGACCCTTCGATCCACCAAAGGTACGTTTGGGTGCCCCCTTAGCAGAAGACGCGGGAGAAGCCCCCTGTGCCGCTGGAACCGGGGCCTGTAGGTTACGAACCAAGCGCTTCGGGGCATCCGGTGAGGCTGCGAACTTGAGGAAGTTCTCCAGCACCTCTCCGATTACCTTGATTTGCTCGTTCGGGTCATAGAGCCAGCCACCGCTGCCGTCGGCCTTGAGGGATGCGTATCTGGTGAGCACATCCAACTGGTCCACCAGCACTGCCAAGAGTCCCTGCTGCCGGAACTTCTGCGTCAGTGCCTTGGCTGCATCGCGATTGTAGTTCAACGAAGTCAGACTCGGATTGTACTGCACCGCTTTCTGAGCGTCGGCCACAATCAACTGCAACCGGCTACCGATGGATTTCTGTAGCAAGCCGATGACGGAACCGAACTTCTGCTCCATCTTCTGCTGCTTGGATTCCAACTTTTCCTTTTTATTCTTGAACAAGTCGTAGAACGTGTCCACCAGTGGAGGCTTCAACGCGTGGCAGGCCTTCTCATAGTTTCGAATGGCCATGAGGAAGCCAGTCTCTTTTTCCTGGTCGATGGTGGCACCGATACCAAGCTTCCGGCACTTCGCCGCTATGTGGAGAGCTGCTTGTTCCTTGGTCGGATTCTTGGGGTCGTTGCTCAGCTTGATGAGCTTCTTCTGCATCAAATAAAGGATGGCCGGGTCGTACCACTGCAGGGCGTAAGCCAGTGTCGCCAACCTATTCGCAAGTGATACCGTCAACAACCCCTTCAGTATTTTCCGAAGCTGCGAAGTCTTTGGTCGTTGAGCCTTCGGAGGCTTCGGCATTTTAACTTTAGGCATCTCAGTTTCCTTTCCCGATCGTATAAGGTTCCCACCAACACTCCCAACCACCTACTGTCTTTCCGTCATCGAGAGTAATGAGCGGAGACTTGTATCCCTCGACGAGAACGATCTTGGTGATCGTCCCGAGCTTACCGACATACTCGGGATGAGGACTAACCAAAGAAACCCCCGGTATGCCGGAGTGATCCGTAATCCTCACCCTCATCCCAACTCCATATGGAGGATCGTCACGTTCCTGTACAGTCACAGGCTCCGGAACATCAGGCCTGATAAAGGAAGTATCGGAGACCTTATCTCCAGTACGTTTCACTTCCCATTTCTCCTCCGGTGTCTGGTGCACAGAAAAGAAGGTACCACAGCCGGGGCATGGATGAAGCACATACCCCGCTGCAATCTGTTGAGGTATCTCAGCGATAGAACTGACACCACAACGGCAGGAAATTTTTATTCTTCGAAGATCGGACACTCTGCAAGTAAAAACTGGTCCACCCATCTTAATCTCCTATTCCATTATACAAGTTCCGTTCCGTCTATCTGCAAGGCGGAAGCAATGGACGATTCGAGGCTGCCAGAAACTTCTGTTCGAAGTCCTGTTCCGTTTTCACCTCGGTATATTCACCTCCAGTTGCAGAGCAAACCTCCCGGAGGACTTTGGCTATACTTTCCGATGCACCCGTGCCGGATGACCCGATGATATAGATGAAGTCAAAGACAATTCCAAGATCTTTCATCTTCGGGAGCAAATCAATCACTTCCGTTCCGCTGTAGTCCTCACCGTCGGATACGAAGACGATGTGATGAAGACCGACTTCCGATGGTCGCTTCTTGCACTCGTTGACGGCACGACTCACCGCTTCGAAGATTGCCGTACCTCCATCGCCACCTTCCGGTAGCCGATTGATCGCTTCCATCACTTCCGCTTCGGAAGCCCCCGCCGCACACAACAGAGTCGGATGATCCGAGAACTTGAAAACTCCCACACGTGCGTCTTGGAATTTCCGGAAGCGCTCGTTGACGAACTTTTTTGCCGCATCCTTTACGGCCGTCATCTTCGACCGGCTACGTGCCCGAAAGCTATAGTTCCGTTGGAGGCCGATGTTGAACTTTGTGGCCAAGTCCTCGAAAACGATTGCCTTCTTCAAAGACTCATCATCCATAGAAGAAGGATCTTCGGGCTTCTGCTCATCGAGCGCTTCCCGAATCTCATCAGCATCCAGTCCCTGATCGCGAAGATCGGCACGTTCATCCTTGCACCAATCTTTCCACTCGTCGAGATCTTCCTGATAGGCATCCTTCATTCTGTCTCGAAACTCCTGCAAAAGTTCCGGCGTCCACGTATATTGTTTGACGGACTCGTCTGTGAGCATCCCCGATGCCATCGATACGGATGAGTCGATAACATACAACAACTTCGAATACCGATCATACATATCCACTAGCGAACTTCCCATTCCCGGGTCCACGGTAGAGGCTTCACCACCATCAAGGACTTTCTCGAACTCTTCCTTGTCGACTGAAGTCGTCTTACCCGTCGATACGATGGAAATGTTTCCCGCCACTTCGAACTTCTTGTCGTTACTCATTTCTTTTCTCCTCTAGAGTATTTGAATCCACTGCAACAACCACGAATTAATCAACTACCCAACCATCCGCCACCATCTCTTCGAAAGAATTGTACGTCGCAATCTTCTTGTCGAAGTCGAACTCTTTCTGGTCAAAAAT
>Ga0335069_10009329_pt1 | contig 13974 bp, 10 predicted proteins | sample Lox_Sample_11_FD_206714 | JGI IMG/M metagenome (GOLD analysis project Ga0335069, IMG submission 206714) | Soil microbial communities from Loxahatchee National Wildlife Refuge, Florida, United States - Lox_Sample_1.1 | ecosystem: Environmental > Terrestrial > Soil > Wetlands | place: USA... | reverse complement strand
TGCAGATGGAAAACGCCAATGGGTACGCCGGTGATCTGCGCCAGCTTCACCGGCCCCAGCTTGGTCTTGTAGATCGGGCCCCGCGGACCGTCGGCGGTAAAGATGGCCGCGCGGCCGCTTTCGAGTACCCGCCTGAGTCCGAGCAGCCCTTCATGGCCGGCGCGCGAACTGGAACCACGTACCGCGCCGAAGCTGAACAGGCGCAGGATGCGCGTAATCAGTTCACCGTCAAAGCTGCGGCTGATGAGAATGACGGCATGGGAGCGGCGGAAATACATCGTGCACGGCAGAACACACTGGTGCCAGAAGCAGTAAATCCCGCCGGGAGGCTTCTGGCCGAAGACCACAGGCGTTACGCCTGCTTCGGCAATCACTTCGTAGCGCCACGTCATGCCCACGATCCACAGCAGCGCCCATACGACGCGCGGAACGATTGCCAGCACGATGCGCTGGGTGAAGGTAAACCTTGGGCTCTCTTGCTCGGGCACTCTTCAATTTTAGCTGCCGCCGATGCTCTAGCTGTAGCGGAGCCAGCGCACGAGTTCGGGCAGAGTGGCGCGCTTGCCGTACATGAGAATGCCCACCCGGTAGAGGCGCGAGGAAAACCACAACACGCCCCAGATGCTGAGCAGCATGACGGCGATGGAAACCGCGAACTGCCAGGCCGGCGGAATCTCCGAGCCCATGCGCAACATCATGATGATGGGCGCGGTAGCCGGGAAGATCGAAGCAGCGATCGACCAGATGGAGCCGGGATCATTGATGACCAGCCAGATGAGGGCGAAGCTGAGCCAGATGGGCAGCGCGGCGAGGGGCGTGTACATCTGCAACTCCTGCTCGGTCTCGCAAGATGCCGCCAGCCCCGCGAAGAGCGAGGCGTAGAGCAGGTATCCGAGCACAAAGTAGGTGGGGAAGAGAAGGCCTTCCGCCCACGAAAAATGAATGGAAAGCTGCCCGGTCAACAGCGCTGCGGCCACCGTGGTCCAAGCCAGGGCTGCCCCGGCCACCGCCCAGATGGCAATTTGTGTCAGCCCCACGGCGCCCACGCCGATGAGCTTGCCGGCGAGCAGGTCGGTCGGCCTGGCCGTCGCCAGCATCACCTCGAAGATCCGCGAAGTCTTCTCCTGAATGATGGAACGCGCCACGTTCATTCCATAGATCATGGTGGTCATGGACAACAGCAGGGCCATGATGTAGCCCTTCATGTAAGACCCGATGCCGCTGGACTTGACTTCCCTGCCCTGCCGGTCCACCTGCGTGGTCTCTACGTTCAGGTCTTTCAGCAGCGCGTTGGCTTCAGCCGGGCTCATGCCGCGCGTCGTCATGCGCTCGATGGCCAGGGCATGATTGAGCGCGGCGCCCAGGCGTCCGGAGATGACAATATCTCCGGACGATTGCGAGGTATATGTGGCGGTGATCTGACCATCAGGCGCCTGCTCGATCCACAACAGGCCATCGACCGCCTTGGCGCTCACCATCGCGACGAGCGCGGCACGCTGTGCAGGAAGTGCGGGCGCGACCACATCTACGGTGGTTTGCGTTTCCTTGTCGTTCAGCATTTCGTCGTGAATATCATTCGCCAGCGTGGGCAGGGGCGCAGCGACAATGACGTGCTTGCCCACTCCGGAACCTCGCCCGGACAGGTAAGCGATGCCGATGATGATCGCGAACAGAACGGGGACCAGAATGGTGGAGACCCTGAAGGCGCGCCCGCGAATCTGCTCCAGGTATTCGCGTTTGGCAACGAGCAGGAGATTACGCATCAGCCTTGCCCCCCACAGTCTGGATGAAGATCTCCTCGAGCGAAGGCTCCACAAGCTCGAAGCGGTAGATGGTGGCAACCGCCGCTGCCTGGTGCAGCAGCTTCTGCGCGTCCCCGTGGGGATGCAGGCGAATCTCGGCGTGGCCGGAGAAATTCCTGGCCTCGGCGACTTCAGAGCAGTTGAGAAAAGATGCGTCGCCTTCGAACTCGACAATGACCCGGTTGCGTTCGTAGCCCGATTTGATCTCACGCATGGTGCCGGAAAGCACGGCCTGGCCCTTGTCGATGAGGCAGATGGTGTCGCAGAGTTTCTCCACCTGGTCCATGCGATGGGTGGAGAAGATGACCGCCTTGCCCAGCGCCTTGAGTTCCAGCAGGGTTCGCTCCAGCAGAGTGGCGTTCACGGGATCGAGGCCGGCGAAAGGCTCATCCATGACAATCAGCCCCGGGTCATGCATGAGAGAAGCAATGAACTGGATCTTCTGCTGCATGCCCTTGGAGAGTTCCTCTGTCTTCTTCGGAAGCGCCTCGTGGATTTCCATCCGGCCGGCCCAATCTGTTGCTCGCCTGCGCGATTCGTGCGCCGAAAGCCCGTGAAGCCGGCCGAAAAAGACAAGCTGATCGAGCACCTTCATCTTTTTGTAGAGACCCCGCTCCTCGGGCAAATAACCCACGCGCTCCAGGCTCTTGCGGTCGAACGGGCTGCCGAACAGCGTCACGCTTCCGGAATCGGGTAGGGTGATGCCCATCATCATGCGGATGGAGCTGGTTTTGCCCGCTCCGTTGGGTCCGAGAAGCCCGAACATCTGCCCGGCTTCAATGGACAGACTGAGGTTGTTGACTGCCACCTTGCTCTCATAAGCCTTGGTGACTCCGGCGAGTTCGACTACGCGCATAGTGACTCCGGCATTCCCCGGGGTCTTTAGATAGATATTGGGGGATACAGACTATTGCAGTAGTGTAGCAGAGGCCGCAAATGGCTTGATGTCCGGTCCCGCACAGAGGTACCGAAGACCCTCCCCGACAGCCAAGCGAGAAGGGGCGAAGGACGTCAGGCGACTTCCCTCACCCACACGAAGCGCGGGCGGTTTCCCTTGCCGGAAGACCTTAATCGTCCTCGTCCTGCTTCTGCGCCTTGGGCAGAAGCGCCTTCAGCGCGGGCGGCACGGGCTTGTCGCCCATGGCATCCTTCCACAGGATCACATTGAGCTTCCGGGCGTCGGCACGGTCCGCGTGGCGGAAGTCCATCTTCATGCTCTCCTGCGCGCCGGGGGCAGTCCGCTGGTTGGCAGTGAAAATGAGGCCGTTGTCGCGGTTCGAAGTATCGGCGGTAAACGCGGGCTGGTCGCCGGGGCCGGTGAACACAGAAGAGATCATCGAGCTGAACGCATCGTTATTGTTCATGGGCGGCAGGCCGAGCAGCGTCTCCATGGTGCGGACCATGCTCACGGTCGAGTAGAACCGGCTGTCGACAACAGGCCCGCCCTGGGGCCCGTGCGGCGCGTACTTGCTGATCACCAGGCCGATGCTGCGGTGCGCGTCCACGTGGTCGGCCCCGTTCTGGGCATCGTCTTCAAGGATGAAGAACGCCGTGTCGTGCCAGAAGGGTGAGTGGGAAATTGCCTCGACTGCGCGGCCCACCGCCAGGTCATTGTCGGAAACGGAGGCTTTCGGTGTCGGGCTGCCGGGGCGCGTGCCCGCGGTGTGATCGTTGCCCAGCCGCAGCAGAATGAACTCCGGCATCGTGTCCTTGCCCTGCGCGCGGTCAGACAGCCAGCCCTTGAGATGGCGCAGGAAGATGTCCACGCGAATCTGGTCGGGAACGAACAGCTCGAAGTCGGGCGCCTCGGGGGCGAAGTGCCCCACCAGTTCCGGCTTGGTGGCGGTGTTGGCGGCAATCAGTGGAATGGCCCACGGCCACTTGTTCACCCCGCCGCCCCACTCGTCGGGAATCGCCTCGCCGGGCGCGATCGCCTTCCGCGCGCAGGCCCGACCGGGCATCATCGGCCCTTCCTGCGGATTGGTGGGCGGATGCGCCACCACCTCGTCCGTGCAGAAGATCGTCGAAATGAATTCGCCGAAGTGGTAATAGGTCATGTGATGTGCCGCCAGGTTGCTCCAGAGATAGCCGCTGGCCGGTTCATTCACATCGGGAATCTTCTGCAGCAGCGGATAGCCATCGGCCACAGCGCCCTCAAAATCATAAGTGCGTTCCGCGCCGCGATAGTCCTGTTGCCAGGTCTTTTCCAGGTAATCAGTACCGATGGCCGCGTTCGACCAGACATGTCCGTCGCCGGAGACTTCCCCGGAATCGAAGAAGTTGTCCAGCACGCCAAACTGCAGGGCCAGCTTGTGCAGGTTGGGCGTGATCGACGCCCCGTACATCGTCAGGCTGGGATCGCCGTTGCCCACATGCTTTCCGTCCTGTTCAAGGTCGCCGAAGACCTGGTCGTAGGTGCGGTTCTCCTTGATGATGTAGATAACGTGCTTGATGGGATTGCTTCCCGGGCCGGCAAATGCGATCTTCTCCGCAGCGGCTTTCATGCGGTTGGATTCGAGCACTTCGCCGGTCCAGTGCGGCAGGTTGCTCTCCATCTCCGCCGGGTCAAGCACCGCCAGCGAACCATAGAGCAGGGTGGCGATGTAGGTGCTCGACGAACGCCGGTCGCCCTTCTCGCCGGGCACCTCGCGCTGCGGCATATTGTTGGGGCCGGCCCCCTTCCCCTTGGCCGTGGCCACGTAGAGTCTGCCGCCGGTGAGTGCCATCGAAATCGGCATCCACTCGGTGGGCACAAAGCCGATGGGCTCCGCCATGCCGTGCTTCGCCACGTTTGCGGTGAGCTTCGTTGTATCGATCACCGCCACCGCATCGCTGGCCATGTTCGCCACGTAGAGACGGCGTCCGTCCGGGTTGAGAGCCAGCGCCACCGGCTCGGCGCCAAAGTAGCTCTGGCCGGGCAACCGGGTGTCGAAGTAGCCCTTCACCCTGAATCCACGCGAGGCAATGTTCACCGCGGCAACGGCATCGCGGTTGGCCAGCGCAACATACAGGGTCTTGCCGTCCGGCGCGACGTCAAACGCGCAGGGATGCGTGCCCGGCTTCACCGGATCGGATGGCTTGAGCAGCGTGAGCTTGCGGCCGATGGCTCGCTTGTCCAGGTCAAGTTCGACGATCTCCGACGCATTCCACAGCGCCACAAAGGCGCGGCGGCCGTCGGGAGCCAGCGCCAGCGCGATGGGATAACTTCCCGGTACCGCGCTGCTCTCGGCAAGATCAAATCGTTTTTCAATTCTGCTGGAAGCCGCGTCCACCAGCAGCACATCGTCAGAGAGATTGCCCGCGACCAGCAGCTTTTCCGGCGAGCCGAAGACCGCAAGGTCGGCCGGAAACGGGATCGCCTTGTCGCCGTCGCGCTGGCCGATGAGGCGGGTTGTGTGCCCCGCGGCCAGTTGCTGCAGCGGCAGGCGAATGAAGCGCTCGGGAACGATCCTGCCCGAGGTGAAGCTGTAGACCACGATGCCGTTGCCCGTGTCGCCCTGGTGTTCGCCGCCGGGATCGGTAATGGAGCCCATGCTCGCGTAAAGGTGGCTGCCATCGCGGCTGAATGCCAGGCCCGAATACAGCGTCTGCTTGCCGTCGCGCGCCCGTGTGCGCTCTTCCGGAAAATCGGCCAGCGCGCCGGTCTGGGAATCGTAGACCGCGAGCGACTCCTCGTATCTGGATTCGAAGGTCCCATAGCCGTCGTTGACCGTAACGACGTAGCGATGATCCGGCGAGACCGCCATCGAAATCGGAAGGCTGTTCAGGCGTTGCGGATTGCCGGGGACCGGCTCGGTGAGTTGCTTGCTGGAAGGCAGATCGATTGTTTGCGCGGAGAACGAGGCGGCGCTCCAGAACATGGCTGGGAAGACGAGCGCGGCAGCGAGCTTGGTGACCATTCCCTCACCGTAACAAACCGCAGTCGCCCTTGGGTTACCCGTTTGTAACTCGTGGCACATCGTGGAAAGTTCCGCGCCGGTGCTCAATCTTCCTGTGACTGCTGCAATAATTCGGTTTATGCAGATTGCGTATGCGGCAGACAAGCTTTGGGACGGCCAGCGCCTCATTCAACGTCCCATCCTCCTGGTCGAGAACGGACGCGTGTTGTCCATCGACAGCCGCGACAGCCGCGAGTTTCCCGCCGGCGGAGTCAAACTGCGCGACTTTGGCGATGTGCTGCTGGGCCCGGCTTTTTTTGATGTGCATATCCACGGCGCCGCCGGGCACGACGTGATGGAAGGCGAGGAAGCCGCGCTTGCCGCAATCGGCGCCTTCCTCGCCTCCCGCGGGACAGCCAGCTATCTCGCCACCACGGTCACGGCGTCGCTCGACACCACGCTGCGCTCGCTGGAGCTGCTCGCGAAGCGCATCGAAGCCCCCGCGCGCGCAGGGCAGGCGCAGCCCATCGGCATCCACCTCGAAGGACCCTTCCTTTCGCATGTCCGGCGCGGCGTCCATCCGCCCGACAAGCTTCTTGCCCCGGACATCGCGGTCTTCGATCGCATGTTCGAAGCAGCCGAAGGCAACGTGCGGCTGATGACCCTGGCCCCGGAACTGCCCGGCGCAATCGAGCTGGCCGCGCATGCCACAGCTCGCGGCGTGCGCATCTCGATGGGGCACTCCAATGCGCTCGCCGCCGAGGCGCGCGCTGCCATCGCCGCCGGAGCCACCAGCGCCACCCACACCTACAACGCCATGCGCCCGCTCGACCACCGCGAGCCGGGCATCCTCGGCATCGCGCTGACCACCGACTCGCTCTATGCCGAGTTGATCTGCGATGGAATCCACAGCACCGCGGAGATGGTGAAGCTCTGGTGGAGGGCGAAGGGTCCGGAGCGCGCGCTGCTGGTCACCGATGCCATGTCGGCCACGGGCATGCCCGACGGCACCTACCAGTTGGGCGGATTCGACGTTCAGGTGGCCGATGGCCGCGCCACCGCCAACGGCGTGCTCGCCGGGAGCGTGCTCACGCTCGACCGTGCGCTGGCCAACTTCGTCCGCTTCACGGGCGCAAGCGTGGAGCAGGGCCTGCGGCTGATGACCGCCAATCCCGCCGCAATGACGGGGCTCGAGAGCCAGGCTGGAGCCATCCGTGCCGGCGAGCCGGCCAGCTTTGTCGCCGTCGATTCCACAGGCAAACTGGTCGGATCGGTGATCCACGGAAACCTGGCGATCTGATCGGCGAATCGCCAAAGCTGTTGAGCGCGAACTCGGCGAAAGCCCGGCGCTTTGCCGGCGACGGCACGCGCTTCGCAGAAAAAACCGCCTCCCCGCGACGGATTTCAAGGAAATGCAATGCCGGTCGCCGGGAATCTGCATCCCATTGCTGTAGGGACAATTCCCGGGGACGCTCTTCCCCTGCTCCACCATTAGCGACAACACGAATATCTCCGCCTGCGGTCCCGAATACAGAAAAGGCCATACCCTAACGAATGGATACGCCCCTGACTCTTCCCAGCGAACTGATTGCGCCTCCGGATTCAATCTCGCGGCGCCGTGTCCTGCAGACGCTGCTCTTCGGCGCGGGTGGAATGGCGCTCTACGCCGGAGAAGTCGAGCGCCACTGGATCGATGTCGTGCACCGCGACATCCGGGTCAGCGGGCTTCCCGACGCTTTCGACGGCATGACCATCGCGCAGCTAAGCGATATCCACCTCGACGAGTACACCGAGCCGTTTCTGCTGCGCGAGGCCGTGGACTTCATCAATCGCATGCGGCCGGACATGGTGCTGCTGACCGGCGATTACGTGAGCTTCGAGGTCCTCTCGAAAAAGATGACCATGAAAGCCGCCTGGCAGTGCGCCAGCCTGCTCGGCAAGATCCAGTGCCCCCAGAAGTATGCGATCCTCGGCAACCATGACATTCTGGTCGGCGGCAACGAGATCACCGAAGCCATCGCTTCGTCGGGCATACCCGTTCTTCGCAACGGCTGCATCCCCATCGAACACGACGGCAGCCGCATCTGGCTCGCCGGGCTCGATGACCCGTTTCTCGGCCGTCCCGATCCCGATCGCGCCATTCCCGTATCCATCCGCGACATCGAGAGCGAACCCGTGATCCTCATGTGCCATGCTCCCGATTTCATTGACACCTTGCTCGACCACCCCGCCAGCCGCTCCATTGCGCTGGTGCTGAGCGGTCACACCCACGGCGGACAGGTACGCCTGCCGCTGCTGGGCGCCATGCACCTTCCCCCGGGGGGGCGCAAGTATGTCGAAGGCTGGTTCGAGCTCGGCAGCCTGCAGCTCTACGTTAATCGCGGCATCGGCGCCGTGGGCGTTCCATTCCGCTTCAATTGCCGGCCTGAGATCACACGCTTCCGCCTGCGCTCCGGCAAGATGCAGTTGGCGAATCTCAAGATTTAGACCGGTTTCGGCATTGCCCTGTTTGCCGCAATCCCACCCTCGCGCTTGACCGCGCCGAATCGATGACCGGACCGGACGCGAGGATGAGGCTCAGAGAGACTCCACGAACCTGCCGGTGAAAAGAAAATCCCAGGTCCCGCTATGGGAGCCTGGGATTCATATTCCACCGCTTTCGTCGGCTGAGCCGGAATCAGTACAGCCGGAAGTTAACGGCGATGGTCACCATCACCGGAACGGGCGTGCGGCCGTCCTTGAGCGCGGGTTTGAATTTGTACTTGCGCACCGCTTCGAGAGCCTTCTCGTCCAGACCCATGCCCAGCGGCCGGACCACGCGCGGATTCTGCGGATTGCCCTGGGCGTCGACGATGAGGCTGATCATCACTTCGCCCTGGTACTTGGCGCGGCGCGCCTCGTCAGAGAATTCGGCTTCGGGCTGAATGATGGGAACAGGCGCGGAGATGCCGCCGCCGACTCGATACGGACCGCCGCCTGTGTTGCCGCCCCAGCCGGGACCGTAGCCGTTCCCGTTGCCGGAACCAAGGCCGCCGCCGGAGCCTGTGCCCATGCCGCCGCCGGTTCCCTGCCCGTTGGATGCCAGGGTTACATTGGCGGAACTATGCACGCCGATGTTGGGCAGGAGCGGATTGTCAGGCAGCTTGATGTCCTTCTGCACATTGATCGCGGAGTCCACGGCCAGCTTGGGATGCTCGAGAAGCGGCACCATGGGTGGCGCCTGCGGATGGGGATCGAGCTTGGGCAGCTTACCCTTGATGGGATCGACCAGGTCGTGCGAGCCGCCGCCGCCGCCGCCGCCGGCCTTTACCGCAGCCTTGGGCGCCTGGAAGTCGGAGATGTCGATGTTGGTGGCATCCATCACCGGCTTCTTGATCTCCTGGTAGATCTTGCGGGCTCCGAGAAACAGAATCAGGGCCAGAAGCAGCCCGTTGACCACGGTCGCCGTGCCGATTGCCCACGGGTTGGTCTTGACCGCCATGCGGTCGGGCACCGGAATCGGCGTGGAGGTCAGCTCCAGCGGCGGAAGCTTGGGGGGAAAGAAGACATCCCGAACATTTTCGTAAAGTTCGGTCCAGATGGGCTTCTCTTCAAAAGCGCGTCCGAGGAAGGAATCGAGTTCGTGGCCGTCCGTCGCAGGAACGGCGGAGGGGGTAGCTGGCTGTGTCATAGATGTACTGCCATCGTTCCCGCTGGCTTGGTTTCCCCTTCGTTCTACGGACCGGAGGCCGTTGCCGTTCCGTTCCAGTGATCCATTATGCTCGAATGCGACGGGTGTTGTCGCGCCTGCGGGGCGGGAGGAACCGTTTCCGTTGCCGCCGGGAGTGTGTACCGGTTCAGTTGGATGCTGTCCGGCCTCCAGAATCTCATATTCGGATGGCTTTGGAAATCCCATACTCAATAGACGACCTTCAAGTTGGATTTGGTATCGCCCGGTGATCAAAAAAAGACGTGTTGTGCCAGTTACACTGGAAGGGATCGACTCTGCAGCATGTCAGGGAGAAACAATGCCCCCAGCGCCGGAATTAAAGGCGACGTTGAACTTGCCTCAAACGGCCTTCCCCATGAAGGCCAATCTGCCTCAAAATGAACCGCTTCGGCTGGCTCGGTGGGCGTCGCTGCGCCTCTATCACGAGCTACGGAAGGCGGGTTCTGGCCGCCCTTCCTACGTTCTCCATGACGGCCCTCCCTATGCCAACGGTCCCATCCATCTGGGCCATGCGCTGAACAAGGGGTTGAAGGACTTCGTCGTCAAGTCCAGGACCATGGCCGGGTATGATGCCCCGTATGTTCCCGGATACGACTGCCACGGCCTGCCCATTGAAATCAAAGTGGACGAACAACTCGGCCGTCGCAAACTTGAGATGCCCGCTGCTGACGTCTTAGATGCATGCCGGGCGTATGCGCGTCAATATATCGACCTGCAGACCACACAATTTGAGCGCATCGGGGTGTTCGGGCGCTGGGGCAGCCCCTATATGACCATGGCGCGGGACTACGAGGCGCGCACCCTGGAGGCCTTCTACGGCTTTCTTGAAAAAGGGTTTGTCTATCGCGGGCTGAAGCCCGTCTACTGGTGCCTCCACGACCGGACCGCCCTGGCAGATGCGGAGATCGAGTACGAACAGCACAACAGCCCGTCGGTGTACGTGCGCTACAAGCTCACTTCCGCGGTGGAGGCGATCGATCCCGGGCTGGCCGGCCGCGAGGTCTACACGATCATCTGGACCACCACGCCGTGGACGCTGCCGGCGTCGTTCGCCGTGGCGTTCCATCCGGACTTTGAGTACGTTGCGCTGGCAACCGCGAACGAAGACGGAACCGCAGGACCGGTGTACATCGTGGCGGCGGAGCTAGCTCCAAAGGTGGTTGCCGCAGCCAAGCTCACCGGCGTCGAGGAGATGGCGCGGTTCAAAGGCGCAAAGCTGGAGCAGGCGACCTTCCAGCATCCGTTCCTGGATCGAAGCATTCTGGGCGTGCTGGGCTCGTACGTCACGGCTGACACGGGCACGGGCGCGGTACACACTGCGCCTTCGCACGGCGCCGACGACTTTTACACCGGGCAGCGGTATGGGCTGGACCTGACCTGCCGCGTGGATTCGATGGGACGGATTCACATGGACGAAAACGCATGGCATCTGGCCGCGCCGCCGCCCTATGAGGGCAAGACAGTGTGGGAGGCCAACCCGATCATCATTGCCATGCTCGAAGAGAACCGCGCGTTGATGGCGGCCGGCGACCTGGAGCACTCCTATCCGCACTGCTGGCGCTGCCACAATCCAGTCATCTTCCGCGCCACCGAGCAGTGGTTCATCGGCCTGGAGACGCCGGTCAAGCGCGCGGATGGTTCGGAGACCACATTCCGGCAACTCACCATTGAAGAGATCGACAAGGTCACGTGGGACCCGGCGTGGGGCAAGGAGCGCATCACCAACATGATGGCCACGCGGCCCGACTGGTGCATCAGCCGGCAGCGCATCTGGGGAGTGCCCATCGCGGTGTTCATGTGCGAGGGCTGCAACCAGCCGATCATCGATGCGGCGCTCAACAAGCGCGTGGTGGGCCTGTTTGAGCGCGAGGGCGCGGAGGCGTGGCATTCCATCGAACCGAATGCGCTGCTGCCCGAAGCCACGACGTGCGCGCACTGCGGCGGCGCCGGGTTCCGCAAGGAAACCGACATTCTCGACGTCTGGTTCGACTCCGGCACAAGCTGGTTTGCGGTGTGCGAGTCAGATGCGGAGCTGCGCGGGCCGTACAAGGCCTTTCAGGACGGACACGGGCCGGAGATCCTTTACCTCGAGGGCGGCGACCAGCATCGCGGCTGGTTCCATTCTTCCCTGCTCACCAGCGTGGCGCTGCGCGGGCGCGCGCCGTACTCGCTGGTGGCCACGGCCGGGTTCACGCTTGACGAGCAGGGCCGCGCGATGTCGAAGTCGCTGGGCAACGGCGTCGATCCCGTCGACATCGCCAACCGCATGGGCGGAGAGATCGTCCGCCTTTGGGTGGCGTCCGTCGACTTCCGCGAAGACATGGCCGCCAGCGAAAACCTGATGGCGCGCTGCGCGGAGATCTATCGCAAGCTGCGCAACACCTTCCGCTTTCTGCTGGGCAATCTCGCCGGTTTCAATCCAGCGACCGATGCAGTAGAAGAGCGGGAACTCCTTCCGCTCGATCGCTACATGCTGGCCCGCACGCGCGAGCTGACGGAGAAGATCCTCGGCTGGTATGAAGCGTTCGAGTTTCATCGCGTGTATCACGCGGTCAATGAGTTCGCCATCGTGGACCTGAGCTCGTTCTATCTCGACGTGCTCAAGGACCGCATGTACACCTTCGCGCCCTCGAACCCGGCGCGGCGCTCGGCGCAGACCGTGCTGTGGAAGATCACAGAAACGCTGGTGCGCCTTGTGGCGCCCATCCTCAGCTTCACCGCCGACGAGGTGTGGGAGTATCTGCCCGCGGTAGAAGGCCGCGAAGCCAGCGTGCACCTGGCGCTGTTTCCCAAGCCTTCCGAAGTCTTCTCCGCGGATGCCGCTCCGGTTCTCGATGAATGGCGGCGGCTGTTTGAAGTCCGCGATGAGGCGCTGCGCGTGCTCGAGGAAGCCCGCCAGGCCAAGCGCATCGGCAAGGGCCTCGAGGCCGAGCTGGAGATTGCTGCCGCAGGCGACCAGCTCGCACTTCTGCAGAAGCACGCCGCGGGGCTGAAGGAGATCCTCAACGTCTCGCGCGTCACCGTGATTCCCGGCGACACGCTGCGCGTCACGGCGCTCCCTGCCAGCGGATCGAAGTGCGCCCGCTGCTGGAACTTCATGCCCGAAGTCTCCAGCTACGGCATCTGGCAGAACGTGTGCACCCGCTGCCAGACCGCCTTGCGCGAGATGAACATCGCGCCCCCGCAAGCGGAGGACGCCGCGTGAGCTTTTCTTCGCCACGAAGACTGCCGTGGCTGCTGTTGATCTCCGCTCTTGTGTTCGTGCTCGACCGCTGGACGAAGACGTGGGTCACGGCCCACATCGTCCTCGGCGGAGCCATGCCCGTGATTCCGCGCGTGCTGCGCATCACCCACTGGACCAACGAGGGCGCCGCCTTTTCCCTCTTTGCCGACTCGGCCTCGCCGCACATCGTGCGCTGGAGCCTCATCGGTTTCACGCTGCTGGCTTCCATCGCGGTGTTGATCGCGATGATTCGCCTCGGCAGCCGCTTCACCCTCACCACCATCGCTCTCGCCCTTATCTTCGGCGGCGCGCTCGGCAATGTGCATGACCGCATCGAGTACGGCTCCGTCGTCGACTTCATCGAGGTGCACGTCCTCAGCTACCACTGGCCCGACTTCAACATCGCCGACAGCGCCGTGGTCATCGGCGCATGCCTCCTGGTCCTCGATTCCATGCGGCCCCACCACCGCTCGCAGGAATCAGTGAACAGTGATCAGTGATCGAGCCAGCTATGAAGGGCGATTCAGGAATCTATGGCGAAGTTCCGATGACAGCCGGAAGTTCGTCATATCCAATCGGCGAAGCGCGTCGTGGAAGTCGATCCAACCTCTTTGAGCCGCCTTTTCGAGGATTCCCAGCGTGCCTGTAACGCGCAGGTTGCGCCGCATGGCTTCCCTTCGACCTTCCAACTCGTCCATCAGAACCGTGTCGACGCCGCTTTCGAGCGCGAGCAGGATAGCTTCCCGTTCACCACGATCCAGATCGCTCAACGCCTCGTCTGCGTGGGTGCTCACGTCGCGCACCTCGCACCAGGACGGCAGATCTCCTGCCCACTCACGCACTCCGGCCGGGCTTCGCTCCCGGATCAGTTCGCGATGAACCTCGGCGGGAAGGAGCACTCGATCGTAGAGTGCGGGCAGGAGTTCGACCTGTCCGATCAGGACCAGGTAATTGAGTGGAGACGTATCAGCAACGACGATCACGCCTTCAGACGGCCTTCATCCTCGAGTTGTTGCATGCTGCAACGATCCTGCTCAAGCTCCTCAATGCCGTACGCATGCTCCCACACATGGTGCGCCTTCAAAAACCCGTCGAGCTCGTAGCGCGTTTCGAAACCCAGCAATCGGCGGGTCTGCGCAGCATTGATAGCTCCTGAACGATACCCCTCAATCGCCAGAGCTTCGAGCGCCGCGCGGGCAGGATTCGGTCCCAGCGCTGCAAGGCTCGCTGACAGATCATCGGGAATGTTCAGCGTGACTTCCATTCCAGAACACTAGCACAGATTCCGGGCTAGTGCTTTCTTCGCCGCGCTATGGGATGTGATCGCAACGGCGAGATCGCTACAGCACCCTGGCCAGCCAG
>Ga0335069_10009328_pt1 | contig 13974 bp, 10 predicted proteins | sample Lox_Sample_11_FD_206714 | JGI IMG/M metagenome (GOLD analysis project Ga0335069, IMG submission 206714) | Soil microbial communities from Loxahatchee National Wildlife Refuge, Florida, United States - Lox_Sample_1.1 | ecosystem: Environmental > Terrestrial > Soil > Wetlands | place: USA... | reverse complement strand
AAGAAGAAATTCCAGTGAGCTGTCCATCACATAGATCGCAATGCGGCGGATCAACTACCAGGCACACCAACACCGCGCATAACAGCCATGCGATGACGCGAGCCAGCATTGGAGTTGCGCGATCCACGCTATAAGGATAATCCACGGCGAATAGGCTCTGGATTCGATCCTGTCAGCGGCGCCGGGGCACTCTAACTCGCCGTTAGCCCATGGCCGGCAATCTGGAAGTTTGGCAGGTTTGGGGAACTCAGATGTCGCGGTAGGGACGCTCATCACTGAGCGCCCCCCGCACAGATCCGTACGAGCGCGTCTACGCATACGGCTCTTATGAAGGATGAGTGGCGTAGAAGCGGACTTGGGGATAGGGGTGCAAGACTCGGGGTACGGGGATCCACCTGTTGAAGACTGGAGTGAGTGACTCCCACTTCATGCTTGCGCGTTGACTGCGACGAACCAGAACGTTCCGCCACAACCGATTTACGCGTTGCCTGAAGGTGCGCAGCTGATCGATGTTTCCTGGAACAGCATGGTATTGGTAGTAGCCGTTAACGACCTTTCGAAGCCATGCACCAACTTGACGGATACGATCATGCTTCCGGCGGAGAAGCGCAACCTTGATGGCCTTGAGCTTCGCAACCATTCGCTGTTTCGACAGGGCCTCCGCTCACCAGCGAGTTTCGCAAGGTTGGCCGCTTATCTCCGCCAATGCACTCTTTGACCCCGGATCGGTTACCGATATCTCGATGGATCTGTCCCGGGTGCGGAGGGTCATCTGTGCCATTCTCTTCTCCCGAATTGCGGTAGTCCACAGCTGTTACTCGGACCGCAGCGCTGTCACGGGGTTCACCACCGCCGCACTACGCGACGGCAAATAGCAGGCCACCCAGGCGATGGCGAGGATGCAGGCGGCCGAGGCCGTATACGTCCACGGGTCCATCGCGCTCACCTTGAACAGCAGCGACGACATGAGGCGCAGCGCCAGTGCCGCAAAGACGATCCCGGCGGCAACCCCGATGACCGCCAGCGTGAGCCCCTGGCGTACGAACATGGCGGTGAGTTGCTCGCGCCGCGCTCCCAGGGCCATGCGGATGCCGATCTCGCGCGTGCGTTGCGAGACGGCATAGGAGATGACGCCATAGATGCCCACGATACCCAGCAGCAACGCCATTGCGCCAGCCACGCACAGAATCACCAGCGTGAACGAGGTCCGCGCCATCGATTTGCGATAGAGTTCGCTCAGAGTGGTAGTGCTGGCGAGCGGAAGATTTTCATTGACGGACCACACCGCCTGCTGCACCTCGCTCAGAAATGCAGCAGAGCTGGCGCGCGGCGAGCGGATAATGAAATTCACGCCACGCCGGATCATCTCTTTGTTGCCATTCATGTTGGCCTGGAAAAGCGGCCAATAGATGGTGGTGGGAGCGGGCTTGTCGACGCCGTCGTCGTAGATCGGCTTGACTACGCCGATGATTTCGCGCCAGTCCTCGTTATCGGCTTGGCGCACGCGCTTACCCAGGGCATTCTCGGCGCTGCCCCAATACTCTTTCGCGAAGTTCTCGCTGATGAGAACGACGGGGCGTTTAGCGAACTCATCGGCCCAGGTGAGGTCGCGACCGGCGATCAGGGGAGAACCGATGGTGGAGAAGAAGCCGGGGCCAATGAAACGGAAGCGGCGCAGGGGAGCCAATTCGCCCGGTTTGTAGGTGCGGTCCGCGGCGGCGACGGGATTGAACCATTGTGTTCCATCCATGGGAACGGCGGTGGAGATGGCGACCGACTGCACTGAGGGAATTGCCGCGATCTTGTCCTGGATGGCCTGTTCCATGCGCAGCACGCGCTCGGCCTGCGAATCGGGAATCTGCGTCTCAGGAATCCAGACGCGAAACGCGAACAGGCTTTGCGGATCGGAGAACCCCGGCGACACCTGTACCAGCGCGCGGAAGGTGCGGATCATCAGTCCCGAGCAGATCAGCAGCACCAGGGCCAGCGCCACCTGCACCACCACCAGGGTTTTGCGAGCGCGGTGGCGCTCGCGGCTCTGGCTCAGCGCGCGCCCGCCTTCACGCAGCCCGGTGCTCAGGTGCAGGCCCGAATACTTCAGCACGGGAATAATGCTGATCACCACGGCAACAAACAGCGCCAGTCCCAGCGTGAACAGCAGTACCGGAATATTGAGGCCAATCTCATGCAGACGCGGCAGCCCAGTGGGCGCGGCAGTCAACAGGATGCGCAGGCCGATAAACGCCAGCCCCAGTCCTGCCAGGCTTCCAAAGAGGCTCAGCATCAGGCTCTCGAACAGCAGGCCGACAGCGATGTGTTTGCGGCCGGCGCCCAGCGCGGCACGCACTGACAGTTCCTGCCGGCGGCCTTCCACGCGCACGAGCAGCAGATTCGCGACATTGGCGCAAGCCACCAGAAGCACCACAACAATGGAGCCCATCAGCACCCATAGCACATTTCCCACGTCGCCGATCACGACCTTCTTCAACGGCTTCAGTGTCGGCTGAAGATGCGCGGATTCAAATACCGCTTCGCTGTAACCCGGTGGTGGGGGGAAGCTGTGCAGCGAGATGGGAAGCATGCGCTCCACTTCGGCGTTAGCCTGTTGCAGCGTTACACCCTGTTTGAGCCGGGCGATGCCGTTCTCATTGAAGTTGCCCAGCATGGTCTTGCTGCGATCGAACTGAATGGGCAGGTAGAGCGCTGCGTCGTAGTTGTCGAGGAACTGAAAGTCGCCCGGCAGCACGCCGATGATCTCGCGGGCGCTGCCATCGATGGTCATCGTGCGGCCAATCACGCTCTTCGATCCGGCGAACCGCCGCTGCCAGTAGCCGTAGGACAGGACGACGGTCTTCGCGGCGTTGGGCTGGCCGTCCTGGCGTGTAAACAGGCGGCCGAGCATAGGGGTCACGCCGAGCATGGGCAGAACGCCGTCGGTAACATCCATGCCGTCCACGTGCTCCGGCTGGCCGACACCGGTCACACTGAGGGAGTCGCCACGGTAGCAGCCGATGTCCTGGAACGTGGTGTTCTGCTCGCGGTACGTGAAATACATGAAGGCACCCATACCGAGTTCTGGCAGGTTCACGGCGGGCGCGCTGTGCGAGATGCCGATTAGTTGCTCCGAGTGCGGATAATTCAACGGCTTCAGGAGCACGCCATCCACCACGCTGAACACCACGGTGTTGGCGCCGATGCCGATGGCCAGCGTGAGCAGCGTAATGATGGTGAATAGGGGGGTCCGCGCCAGCCGGCGCAAGACCTGTTTGAATTGATCGTCAAAAATCACCACCGCGAGACCTCCTCTTCGGCTGCCTTCAAGATAGGCCCCCGGGCGCGCGCATCCAGGACCCGCTAGACCAGCTTATACGCAACGGGCTCCTCTCCGGTTCGCCGGAGATCGGAGGGGACCGCCCCCGTGATGCCCAGGGCACACCGCGGGCGGCGGGATCGAACAGATCCAATTCCTCCTGGGGCACGCGTCCGACCTCACCACGGAGCGATATCTGGCGGTAAGCAGAACCTCGAGGAGCCAGTGAACGGCAGGTTTGGGCGCTTGTTCCGCGCCAGATCGGTCGAATTACGGTAAGGGCTGTTCACGTCAACGCAGAACGAAGATTCACCTTGCGGAGTTTGGTGTGTGACGGCTGGAATCCGGTTCCACCTTCTTGCCAACCAGGTGGAGCGCCACGCATACCCCGAATCCGTCCAATTCGCGTCGAGTCCGAACTGCGGCTTACAGTTCGCGAATCGCAGTCACAGGGTTCCGAAGCATCGCTCGATGTGCCGGAAAGTAGCACGCCAGCAAAGACATCGCTCCCAGGAGCATGACGACGGAGACCATGGTAACTGGATCGTTGGCGCCGATTCCGTACAACAGCCGGGCGATGACACGCGTCAGTCCCAATGCAACCGCCAGTCCCACCGCCAGCCCAATGCCTGTGAGCCACATTCCCTGCAACAGCACGAGCCGCAGCACGTCCACGCGTGAAGCGCCCAGAGCCATTCGCACTCCGATCTCGTGGGTCCGCATTTGGGTTCGATAGGCCACGACTCCGTAGATCCCGGTTACCGCAAGAACCAGCCCGATCAGCGCGAACATCCCCGCCAGGGCGCTCTGTATGACGGCAAAGATGTTCGCCATCTGCGTACTCTCCCGCATGGGACGCACATCGAAAACCGGCAGCCGCGCATCGATTTCGTGGATGGCGTTTTCCACCGCCGGAGCCAGGTCGGCCGGATTTCCTTCGGTCTTCACCTGCACGATCGTCTCGTACCCCACCTGGAAAAAACTCATGTAGACCATAGGCTCCGGTGCCTCATTCACTAACATATGTGTCGAATTTCTCGCGACGCCGACAACCGTGAAAGGGCTGCCCCACACCATGAGCTTCTTTCCCAGCGGATCCTGTCCCGGCCAGTAGCGCCTCGCCGCGGTCTCATCCACGATCAGTACCCTCGGGGCCTTTTCATCGTCACCCGGCGTAAACTCGCGTCCTTCCAAAATGGGTATATGAAGGGATTCGAAATACCGCGGGGCCACCTCGGCGTGGTACACCTGCAAAGATTCATGGGGGTGCGGCACATAGCCTTCCGGATACGCATCCTCGCCCTTGTGGCCCAGGGTCATCGGAATCCAGTCCGTAAGAGACGCAACCTCCACGCCGGGCAATGCCGACATGCGATCGAGTATCTTGTGACGGATCACCTGTTCCTCGCCGTGGCTGTAGCCGGCGATATTCAGCCCCACGGACGCAGTGAGAATGTGGTCTTGCTCAAATCCGGGATTCGCGCCGGCGAGATTCCGCAGCGTTCGCAGAAAGAGCCCGGAGCACAACAGCAGAGGAAGTGAAAGCGCGATTTGCGCCACCACCAGCCCGCTGAGCAATTTCCGGTTGCGTGAGCCGCCGGAGATACTTGCCGACTCTGCCTTGAGTACCTCAATGGCCGGTGCGTGGGACGAACGCCAGGCGGGGAGCGCGCCGCAGAGCATGCCCGCCAACAGGCTCGCCACCGCAATCCCGATTACCACCTTAGAGTCCATGCTCCCGTTGAGTGCGACGGGATTCGAATTCGGCGGAAAGAACCATGCGAATGTCTTCGATGTCCACGATGTCAACGCGAGGGCCACAACTCCTGCGACCGTGGAAAGCATCGCGCCCTCCATCACCATCTGCCGCACGAGTTGCATGCGATTCGCGCCCAGCGACTGCCGGATCGCAAGCTCGCGCCGCCTGGATACAAACCGTACCAGCGTCAGCGTAGCCACGTTCGCGCAGGTGAGCAACAGCACCACAGCGGCGATGCCCAGCAGAATGGGCAGCGTCGCCGCCATGTATCCGTTGGCGCCGAATGGCGAGCGCCACATGGGATCCAGCGTGATGCGGTTGTCGCCGAGATGATCGTTCGGATACGCCGCCACAATGTGGTGCATCAGGGTGTCGAGATCCCGGGCTGTCTGGCCACGGCTCACGCCGGGCCGCAATCTTCCTATTACGTTCAGCCAGACCGCACCACCACTGCGATGCGTCATCCGCCAGACATCCGTCCCCAGGGGATCAAGCGTTACCCACAGATCTTCACGGATCCCGGGCATTGCTCCGACAAACCCCTCCGGCACCACGCCGATCACCGTCACCGGATGCCGGGCGATCTCGATCGACTTGCCCACAATTGCCGGGTCTTTGGCATAACGCGTCTTCCAGAGCGAGTAACCCAGGACCACGTTGGGGACGGCATCCGGACGCGTCTCTTCTTCGGCCAGAAAGAAACGCCCCAGCACCGGCTTGATGCCGAGCACATCGAAATAATTTGCCGACACGTTCGCGATATAGGCGCGTTCCGGCTGTGCGCCGCCGGTCAGCGTGATCCAATCGTGGTGATATGCGAGTATTCCGGCGAAGGTGTGGTTCTGCTCGCGCAGATCGCGATAGTCGAGATACGAGAAGGGCGGAGTCGGGGAGAAGTTCCGTTCCCCCCTCTGCAGGCTAACAAGCTCGCCCGTGTCCCGCGCGCCAGGAATCGGACGCAACATTGTGCCGTCAATCCAACTAAATACGGTGCTGTTGGCGCAAATCGCTACGGCCAGCATCGTCGTCGCCGCGATCGTAAAGCCGGGGCTCTTGCGCAGTTGCCGTAACGCGTAACGGACATCCCGGCCTAGTTGTTCAAGCCACGCTTGGCCCCACATCTCGCGCGTCACATCTTGCACCAAAGGAATGTTTCCGAACTCCCGCGCTGCTGCTTGTCGCGCTGTCTCTGCCGTCTCACCTCGTGCCACTCGATCTGCAATTGCCATCTGCAGGTGAGCGTCGATCTCTTCCTGCAATTCGCGCTTGTGCCGCTGAAAACCGAAGCTCGGGAACCACTTCACGATTCACTCTCCTTCGGCTTGACGTACATCACCGACCCAATCGCTTCGACAATCCGCTCCCATCGGCCCAGATCCGAGGCCAACTGCTTTTTCCCCTTGGCCGTGATTCGGTAATACCGGGCTCTTTGCTTGCTCTCTGACTGCTTCCATTCAGACTGCACCCAACTCTGACGCTCTAATCGATGGAGGGCCGGATACAGTGATCCAGTCTCCACCTGAAGTACATCTCCGGATCGCAAACGTAAAGCCTGGACAATGCCATATCCATGCTGCGGGCCCCATTGCAGGGTCTGAAGAATAAGCATGTCGAGTGTTCCCTGCAACAGCTCAATCCGGTTTTTATACTGGTCTTTTTCGTTCATAGCTGTAGACACCCTACTCCCAATGGAGGTAGCTTGTCTACTTCGTTTTTGTATAGCGCAGCCAGCAGCCTTGCCCACTCGGCAGATTTAAAAGTACGTTAGTTCTAATGACGAGAATTGGTGGATCTGCATTGGCGCTAAACCGCCAAACCGCGTTTCCAACCTGTTTGGGCCTGGGAACGTGCCGCATAAGAACCGCCAAAAGACGGCGCAATACGCCGCGGGCGGCCAATCACCGGTACGAATGCGGATGGAGAAACTTCAGGAGCGCTCAATTTCAGCAAGCCGGCTACGTTTTTTCCAGAGCTGGGCGATCATCTCTGCCCCTCGTGCTAGACACAAGAATAACGGGCACCCAGTCCCGCGTCGTTGCATGCGTGTGACGTAGCACACTTATGCGCATTTTCGTCCATGAAACCATCACTCAGCAGGTCGCGGGCCCCCAAATCAGACGACTTGCGGGACATTTCCGCAGTATGGAGTTTCGGGATCGGGTTTTAGCTTGCGTCAATTGTGGTTCGGATTTCCTCTTCAGCGCCGACGAACAAGAGTTCTTTCACGAGCGTGGCTTCGCAAACGAGCCTAAGCGCTGCGCCCTCTGCCGTCGTCGTAACCCACCCTCGAACGCGCCTCAACCGCCCCTGAAACCAGTTCGATCTGCTGTTGTGGTCTGCGCGAGTTGCGGCAAATCCGCCACCGTGCCATTTACTCCGCGGTTCGGTGCACCGGTCTATTGCCGCTCTTGCTTTGACAAGCAGCGCGCCTTTATCTCGGCCGGCGCATAGACTACGTCCCTGTGCTCGAAACGCGATTCAAATCGGGGAGCAAACCGGTTAAGAGTCCGATCGCCGGCAGCCAGGCGCAGAGCTTATAGACGAAAGTGATGCTGGTCACGTCGGCAATGTGACCCAGTACTGCGGCGCCGATACCGCCCATTCCAAAGGCGAGCCCGAAAAAGATGCCGGAGACCAGGCCCACGCGGCCCGGCATCAGTTCCTGCGCATAAACGATGATGGCGGAAAAAGCGGACGCGATGACACCGCCGATGACCGCGGAGAGGATGCCGGTCCAGAAAAGATTGGCGTGGGGCATGATAAGTGTGAATGGAAGCACGCCGAGGATTGAGCCCCAGATCACGTACTTGGGACCGATTCTGTCGCCGAGGGGGCCGCCTAGGAATGTGCCCACCGCCGCGGCAGCGAGAAAGACGAAGAGATGAAGCTGCGAACTTCGCACGGAAACATGAAAGCGCGTGATGAGATAGAAGGTGTAGTAGCTCGAGAGACTGGCGAGATAGAAGTAATTGGAAAACACCAGCGCAGTGAGTACGGCCACTGCGCCGATCACCTTTGGGCGAGAGAGGCCGGGGCGCCCGTCGACCCGCAAGTGGTTCGGAGTGGCGTGGCTTAAGTGATGGGCGCGCCAACGGCCGACGCGGTAGAGAATGACAATTCCGGCGGCGGCGGCGATGGAAAACCAGGCCACGCCGCGCTGGCCCAGCGGAAGAACGATGAAGGCGGCGAGCAGCGGACCGATGGCGTTGCCGGTATTGCCTCCTACCTGGAAGAAGGACTGCGCAAATCCGTGCTGGCCGCCGGAGGCAATACGCGCGATGCGCGAGGACTCCGGATGAAAGATCGCCGACCCCGCGCCGACGATCGCCGCGGCAACCAGGAGCAAACCGAAAGTTGGTGCGATGGCGACCATCACGATGCCCGTGAGCGTGAAGCACATACCGAAGGCCAGCGCGAAAGGAACGGGGCGGCGATCCGTGAACATGCCGATGAAGGGTTGGAGAAGACTGGCGACAACCTGATAGGTGAGTGACAGCAGGCCGACTTGGCTGAAATCGAGCTTGAACGTGTTCTTGAGGATGGGATAGATAGAAGGCAACAGAGACTGCACCATGTCATTCAGCAGGTGACACACGCTGACTGCAGCCAGAATGGGAAACAGTGCGCGTCGCCGAGGGCGCAGGGTCGGGGGCCTCGATTGTCTCTGAAACCGGGGAAGTTGCCATTGACTGGCGCGCTTTCTGCTCAATCTTCATGGTAATGGAAAGCGCAGATCAGCCATGATAAGGATCTGGGGCACACATCGCTCTCATGCCGCAACCTCACATTGCGCCTATATTTTCAACGAGGCTCGTCGCAAACGGGATGCTGGAACGTGCCGAGCATCGTGAAATCTTGATTTGGTGCCGCCAGGAACCTCCTCGCGAAGCTTTCCTCTTTCCTTCTGCCGGCCCTTGCGGATTCCGGTCCGGAGAAACCGTATAGTAGTCGGGCGAATACCAATCGCTGCACCACTCATGCACGTTCTCGCAAATGTCGAACAGGCCGTAGGCATTCGGCTGTGATTGCCCGACCGGCTCAGGGCCGGTCTTCCACCGATCGTCGTAACCCGGACGCGATGCCGGCGGATCATTGCCCCAGGGGAATGACATCCCATCCTGACCGCCTCGCGCGGCCCGCTCCCACTCGGCTTCTGTGGGAAGCCGGTAGTGCGAGCTGGTCATGGACGACAGCCACGCACAAAAATCGAGTGCATCAAACCACGAAACCGCCACCACAGGTTGGTGAGGATGAGAGAAGTTGGGATCGCCTCAGTACGGGGGCGGCTCGCTCTTGGTGGCGTCCAGAAACTGCGCGTACTCCTCAACTGTGACCCGGGTTGCCGCCATGGCAAAGGAATCGAGCCAAACGCGATGAACAGGGCTTTTCCCGGTCTGACTGCCGTCGGATCCCATGAAGAACCAGCCATCTGCAATGTGAATTCGGAATGGCTCAGTGATCGGCACGCGAGAGGCTGCTAGAGTCATGATGGACCAATTGGGGAACCCTTCGGTTCGATATTAGTTCACGAACTAGCAAATCATTTCCTCTGGATGAATCGTGTCGGCACCACTCTATTCCGTCGCCCACCCTTCAATACTATGGCGCCACTTCGATTGTGCACGGCCAATCGAGCGAAATGCGTTACCACCCTACGTGTTTGCGGGGAACGAAAGGCACGGACCATTTTGGCGGAAGTCTGCAGCGGAACCGCTCGGGCCGGCCGACCTGAACTTTTGTTCCAAACTGCCGGCCGAGCCGCCGCCTTAGGCGACGCGAGCTTCGGCTTCGTTCTCGATATCGGTGACGGCGGTGGCCTCATCGCGCCCGCTGAATGATGCCAGGTAATCTGCTGCGCGCTGCGCGTGGGCGGCGGCCTTGAAGATGAAGCGCGTATCATTCTTCAGAACTTCCAGCCAGTTGGCGACATACGAGGCGTTCTCTTCGCGCGGCTCGCTCGCCAGTTCCAAGTGCGCACACAGGAACGCAGCTCCCAACTCGGCGACGAGTTCTTCCTGCGCGTAGCCTTCGTCACCCCACTGCTTGCGGCCGAAATCCCGTGCAAGGCGCGAAGGGTGCTTCGTCCAGTGCGTGAGCTCATGGGCGAGAGTGGAGTAATAGCTCTCAGCGTCACGGAAACATTCAAACGGCGGCATCTGAACATAATCGACCTCCTGCGCATAATATGCGCGATTACCGCCATGCCGGATAGTGGCCTTCGAGGCAGCGAAGAAGTTTTCAGCCCGGTCGATGCGGGCCACGGGATCGAGCCTTGGTGCGGCCTTGGCGTCGTAATGGTCAGGCAGGCCGTCAATCTGCTCGGCGTTAAACACGGTGTAGCCTTTCAGGTACGGAATTTCGTGCTCAACGTCCTCTCCGGTGTTTTCGTCGCGCTCAGTCCGGGTGATGGCGTTTGCGTAGACAACGAGGGAGCCTTTCTCGCCCTTGCGGACGTGAGCATTCAGTTCGATGGCCTGGCGGAAGGTCATCCAGATGGGGGCGGCGAAGCCCTGCGCGGCGGCACTCATCCAGAGAGAGAGGATGTTGATACCGGAATAAGGCTGGCAGTTGAAACGCAGCGGCTGGGTGATGCGTCCACCGGCGTGTTCAGCATTCCAGGGTTTCACCCAGGGGCGCACTCCCTGTTCGAGGCTGGCGATAATCTGCGAGGTGATGCGGCTGTACACATCGTGACGGCTGGTGCTGGCGTCGTTCTTCATGTCATTGCTCCTTTGAAAACAAATTTTTTCTTCGCGAAACCCGCGACAGGTCGAGCGTTTTCAGCGGAGCGCAGCGGTCAAGGGCGGAGCGTAGGCGACGTTCATCGTGAGACCCTTGACGGCGAGCACCGATGAGGTAAACGCAGGTTGTTGAAGGCGCGGGTCGAGCGGGAAAAAAGTGGTGAAAGCGAGCGTGAAGACGCCCAGCAAAATAGGGGAACGTGGTCTAACGAAGTGCGCGCATAGAGGCCGGGACTACTTATGATTAATGGCGCTAACTCGTTTATGTGGCGCGTTTCCAAGTTCAATTGAGCAACCGGATGCTTTGCCTTGCGCCAATGATCTGCTACGCTTTGCCACTGTACATATGGCATAATGTAGTCAGAGGGCGCACATGAATACTGCAAATGCCCAGATCGGGCAATGGCTCGGAGTGCAGGCTCCGGCGAGTGAAACGGAGATTCTGCGAATTGTAGAAGGCCAGCTCGCTCCAGCCGTCATCAAGCGCCTGATTGCGCTCGGGCTCGAACGCGGCGAAATTGACGCGGTTATCATTCCGCAGCGCACCCTCCAGCACCGCAGGTCGCGCCGGGAAAAGCTGACTGTCGAGGAATCGGATCGCGTGCTGCGCGCCATTCGGGTGCTATCGCTGGCTGAGTCCGTTTACGGAAGCCGGGAAGGGGCGCTTGGCTGGCTACGGAAACCTCATCCCCGCCTGGATGGCCGCGCACCGCTGTCACTTCTCAAAACCGACACAGGAAGCCGGATCGTCGAGGAGCTGCTGGTCCAGATTGACGAGGGTATGTTCATCTGATGGTCCTCTGGAGGATTAGCCGTCACCGTGACCTGAGAGGAATTGGCGGCCTCAAGGCTGCGGGTCGATGGCACTACGCGGGCCGTCCAATCGTCTATCTGGCGGAGACACCAGCCTCCGCGCTGCTCGAAGTATGCGTGCATACGAGCGCAAACGATGTTCCCCCGGAATTCACGCTTCTCAGGATTGAAGGACCCGATCTCGAGGTGCCGTCTATTGGCGTGGATACTCTCCCGGAGGACTGGCGAACGAAACTGGAAATCACGCGCGACCTGGGAACATCGTGGCTGGACCGGAATGAGTCCGTAATCCTTCGCGTTCCCAGCGCGATCGTGCCCCAGACGATGAACTGTCTTCTTAACCCGGTTCATGGGAGAGCCGGCGAGTTTCGTATTGTTGACGCGATCGACTATCCCTTCGACGAAAGGCTCAAGAAGTAATCGGGCGAGCGCGGCGCCGATATCAGGGCAACGCCAGGGCGGTTCGTTACCCATCCAGCCAATTGAGAAATTGATCGTCCCGATGTCTCAATGTGCAAATTGGGAAATTGATCGTCCCGTTGGCCCATTGTGCAATTGGGCATTTGCGGCTGCAGGGGACCCAGTTCCAAATTCATGGGGCATGTCCGGGTCCGGAAAAGGTTAAGAAAAGAAGTAAAAGCGTGTACCTGGCTTTTGTTCTTAACTCGCTAGACGTACATCTTCAGGTTTGAGAGGCGGTTGGACATGGCGGCTGTGCTCACCTGGAATCGCTTCGCCAGAAGCTCGATGGCCTCCCCGTCGTCCAGGTTCAAATCCTGGTCTCGAATCTCCTGCTGAACCAGTCCTCGAGGCATTAAAAGGGCCGCGCCCAGATGATTAGCCTCAACCTCATCGGTTTCAACGCCGGCTGAAGAAGATTCGTCCCGACGGAACCTCAAATATTTATCGATGAACAACTGCGCCTTGTCGGTCTTTTTTACATGTAGCAGATAATGAGCGATTTCGTGCGAAATGGTGAACCTTTGCCGCACACGGGCATGCGCCGCGTTGTAGCCGATCCTCGCGCGGTCACCTTGAACGACCAGCAGGCCTGAAACCTTATCGCCAAGGGTGGCGGCCTCGAGCGTAAGGTTTAGACGCTGAGCCACGAGATGAATGGGCACCGGAACCTGGTAGGCATCGGTATCGCGAAGTGTCTTTTCAGCTCTTTCTTCGAGATTTTGCCTTTGCATGAGGTTTTTTTCCTTCGATCGCGGACGTATTTACGGCCTTCACGGTCTTGGTAATAAAGCCGGTCAAAAGTTTCACCGTGGCCGGATCTCCATTGGCCACTTCTTCAATCTGATCGATGACCTCCCGATCGAGCAAGGGCTGATTTGGCCTGACTGCGACTTCGTCGGGCGTGGGAACCAGGTCAATCAATTTCGTATGAAGCACTTCCGCGATCTGCCAAAGCAGGTGCAAAGGCGCCCGCTGGCGGCCGGCTTCGATATTGACCATCGATGCCCGGCTGATTCCGAGGTGCTGAGCCAGCAGATCCTGACTCATACGGTGGACTTCTCGCGTTTGACGGACTTTCCGTCCCAGTACACGATAAACCTCGTCGAAGTCCGTCATGAGACGGAAAGTACAGTTTGGGACGGGCAGAGGTCAACGCCTGCAAACATGTTTGCTACAAAAACGTGTTTATATGGCTAGCAGTTGACAGAGAATTTGAATTGAGGTAACCATAATAGCGGTCGGGATTCGAACAGGACCGCACGTGGCCCAGATCGTAGGGCCGACCTTCACCCGATCTCTTCCCCTCTGCGGATCGAAAACCGGATGCGGCTTCGTGCGGGAGAATCCGAAGCTGTCAAAATCCGGCCAAAAATAATTCCTGGTGGACGTGTCAGGATTTGGCGCTTTTGAGCAGCTATAGATGCTGAGGGGGCAAAGACGCAGGCCGGACATTGATTATGCACGCTAGGTCACCACGGCGTTTCCGCCGGAAAGAGACCCGGGGCGGCTCATGGCCGCCAGGCCCGTGTCCCGTCCACCGTCGTTCTCCCCGGCCGGGTGCCCCATGCGCCCGCGCGCGGGGATTTTATGTGTTCCGGCCGGGAAGGGACCTGGTCTACGGCCGGAGTGTTCCGGATCCTCCGCGGCCTCGTTCAGGGCGCGCAGGTAGGTCATCATGTCGGCCAGAGTGTCCAGATCGCGGCGATGCTCGACCGAGGCGGGGATCCAGTTGCGGCCGGTGACCCGTTCCACGGTGCCCCGGACATAGGGCATCAGGAAGTCGTGGATGGGCCGCTCCCAGCGGCGCATCCTGGTTCCCACCGATTCCTGCTGGATGTACTGCGACAGGGCTGTACGCTGCTGGGCGAACTTGGTGTGGAAGGGGGTGG
>Ga0335069_10009327_pt1 | contig 13975 bp, 17 predicted proteins | sample Lox_Sample_11_FD_206714 | JGI IMG/M metagenome (GOLD analysis project Ga0335069, IMG submission 206714) | Soil microbial communities from Loxahatchee National Wildlife Refuge, Florida, United States - Lox_Sample_1.1 | ecosystem: Environmental > Terrestrial > Soil > Wetlands | place: USA... | reverse complement strand
GGCCGCAAGCTGAGGTGCGGCGACGTTAGGGGCACTGGCCGTGGGAACGGCTCGTTCCGGCCTCGGACGCACAAGATGGGGAGTAGCAGCAACCAGGCTCGCGGGGCTAGGTTCGCGTCAGTCACCGCATGCGGGATGACGACGGCGGGCGCTTCTGCCGCAAGTTGCGCCCGCCGGCCGGCCTCCAGGACGGAGTGCACGTGTCGCAGCCCCGCCTGAGCATCATCGTCACCCTCTACAACGAGCGTGAATTCGCCCACGCGGCGTTGGACTCCGTCCTCGCACAACGGCTCGACGGCACCGAGGTGATCGCCGTCGACGACGGGTCGACCGACGGCACCGCAGAGCTCCTGGCCGAGTACGGAGACTCGCTTCGCACGCTTCTGCTCGAGCGCAACGCGGGAGTCACCGTCGCCCGCAATGCCGGAGCCGCAGTGGCAACGGGCGATTACCTCGCGTTCCTCGACGGCGACGACGCGTTCATGCCGTGGACGCTCGAGGTGTACGAGAAGCTCATCGAGGAGATCGAGCCGCTCGTCATCATCGGCGAGAGGCTCTGGTTCGAGGGAGCCATGCCGGAGCCCGGCCCGTTCCCCGAGGAGATCCGGTTCGTCCAGTACGACGACTTCTTCGGACGAGATCGGAGCATCACGATCGGTTCGAGCACGCTCGTCATCCGCCGCGCGGCGTGGGAGCAGGTCGGCGGGCTCCGCCCCAGCGACCCTTCTGCCCGTGCGGTCCCCGCGCTCGAGGAGCTCGATCTGCTCTGGAGGCTCGGGACCTCCGGACGGGTGGTCGCGGTCATGGCGCCGCCGACGGCGTTCTACCGCGTGCATCCTCGGCAGGCGACGTGGCACACCCAGAGGCAGCTCGAAGCCGCCTCGACCTTGTGCTCGAGAGAGCGTCGCGGCGAGTATCCGGGCGGATGCCGTCGCCGTCTCGAACGGCGAGCGTGCATCGGCGGTCAGGTCGTCTTCTGGACGCGCACGGGGTTGAGGAGCGGCGCCTACCGCCTGTCGTTGCGGCTACTGCTCCGGAACTCGACGTTCGCGATCGCCGCGGTCGCGGTGCGAGCGCCCCGACTGGTCGCCGGGCGCATACCGCAGACCGCCCTGTTGCTCTGACGCTCGGAGCAGCGGGATGAATCCGCCGGCCGCGACCACCCATCCGCCGAGCTCCGTCGCGTGCTTGATCACGGAGACGATGCGCTCTCCCCAACGCCTGGGATCACAGGCACAGGAGCTGCCGGTCAGGAGCCAGTGGTCGACCGCGTGCGCGGCGAACGCGACCGCGAGGACGATGCACGCGCCGCGGTGCAGCTGCCGGGCCGGTCCCTCGGGCGTGTGTCTCCAGAGCACCACGAACACGGCGGCGACCGGCGGGATCGAGAACGCGAGCACGTGCGCCGGGTAGAAGACCCTGAGCGCGAGGAGCACTGCGAGCAGGGCGGAGAGCACGCCGAACTCGCGCCGCCGATCGGGGGTGAGGAGGGCGAAGACGCCTGCGGCGGCGCACGCGACGGCGAGCGCGAGCAGGCTGACGACCCCGAACACGCTCGCGTGGTGGTCGAGGTCGAGCGCGCGAGCCACCCGGCCGGTGGCGGCGAAGTCGACGAGCTCGGCGGCCGCTGCGGCGAAGGCAAGCGCTACGGCTGCTCCCCAGACGAACAGCACGACGCGGGAGCGGTGGACCCTTCGCACCCCCTTCAGCGTCCCAGACGAGCACGTGCCCGGCTACTGGCCGATCGTCCTGATCGTGCAAGACTGCACGCATAGGCGGTGCCGGGCGGCGGCATCCGGAGTATCGTGCCGAGCCGCCGGGGGTCGGAGTCTCCTCGGACGTCGCCCGAGCCGCAGAGGCCGACGTCAGGATTCTCCCCTGGCCCCCGGCGACCTCAGGTCGGAACGGCGGTGACGACGACGTCGTCGGGATAGGCCGGACGCGGCGTCGATCTCGACGTGGTCGGCGGCGGCGCGGTGGTGGCGGTCGGCCAGGCAGGCGACACGGTCACGACGGTCTCGGGCGGCACCGGCGCTCCCTCCAGCGGCCCGGTGCTCATGCTCGCGAAGGGAGGCAAGGGCAACACCGGTACGCCGCCTCCCGCCGGCGAGCAGGTGACCGTCCGCGGCACGAGCTTCTCCACTCCGAAGCGCTTCGTCCCCACCCGGCAGTTCTGGAAGTCGAAATAGACTTCCAGCCATGGAGCGGAAGATCCGGGTCGTCGTCGCGAAGCCCGGCCTCGACGGGCACGACCGCGGCGCGAAGATCGTCGCCCGCGCCCTGCGCGACGCGGGCATGGAGGTCATCTACACCGGCCTCCACCAGACGCCGGAGCAGATCGTCGAGACCGCGATCCAGGAGGACGCGGACGCGGTCGGCATCTCGCTCCTCTCCGGGGCGCACATGACGCTCGTGCCGCGGATCATGGAACTCCTGCGCGAGAACGGGGCGGAGGACGTCCTCGTCGTGCTCGGCGGGACGATCCCGGAGGACGACGCGGACGAGCTGCGCAAGCAAGGCGTCGCGGAGGTGTTCGGCCCGGGTGCGCCGACCACCGACATCGTCGACTTCCTCAAGGGCGCTGTTCCGGCGTAGCACGACCGTCCTCGGCCTCGCCGTGGCGGTCACGGTCGCCGGGTGCGGGGGCTCGCGCCACGCGGCTCTCACGCGGTACGTGCAGCAGGTGAACGCGGTCACGGTCGTCTTCACGGGGGACTAGATTCCGCCATGTGATCCACGTCGAAACCGGTGGGCCGGTCGCAGTCGTCGTCATCGACCGCGAGGAGGCGCTGAACGCGCTCGACGCGCCGACGCTCACCGAGCTGCGCGACCGGCTGCGCGAGCTCGCCGGCGACACGGGCGTGCGCGCGGTCGTCCTCACCGGCGCCGGCGAGAAGGCGTTCGCCGCCGGCGCCGACATCAAGTACATGACCAGCCTCGACCCGATGGCTGCGCGCGCATGGGGATCGCTCGGGCACGAGACGACGTACCTGCTCGAGGAGATGCCGAAGCCGACGATCGCCGCGATCAACGGCGTCGCGCTCGGCGGCGGCTGCGAGCTCGCGCTCGCGTGCGACATGCGCTTCGCCTCCGCGCGTGCGCGGCTGGGGCAGCCCGAGATCAACCTCGCGCTCGTGCCCGGGTGGGGAGGGACGCAGCGGCTCGCGCGCCTGTGCGGCGTCGGCATCGCGAAGGAGCTCGTCTTCAGCGGACGCAGCGTCGACGCGGAGGAGGCGGTGCGGATCGGGCTCGTGAACGCGATCGCCGACCCCGTCCTCGACCGCGCGGTCGAGGTCGCGCGCGTGCTCGCGAAGAAGAGCGCGCTCGCGCTCGGAGTCGCGAAGCGGCTCGTGAACGTGGCGCCGGACGGATTCGAGGCCGAGGCGCGCGAATTCGGCGAGCTGTTCGGCAGCGCGGACACGAAGGAGGGCCTCGCCGCCTTCGTCGAGAAGCGCGAGCCGCGCTTTACATAGCGCCGGAAGGAAAGCCCACGGCCGCGCAGTAATCCCGAAGTCCATGCGCTTCCGGGGGGTCGCAGTCGTGGGAGCGCTCGCAGCAGCCTGGGCGGGGGCTGCACCGGCGGGCGCCGTGCTCAACCCGCAGCACGCGGGGCTGCAGGTCGCGCTGCGCGCGCAGGGGCTCTACGACGGCCCGATCGACGCGATCGTCGGCCCGCGCACGGTCGCCGGCATCCGCGCGTTCCAGCGCGCGCACGGCCTCCGGGTGACCGGGATCGCGGACGCGAACATGCGCCGCGAGCTCGGCCCGTTCGGCACCCCGCTGTTCGGCGCGCGCACGATCACGCGCGGCGAGTTCGGCTGGGACGTCGCCGTCCTCCAGTTCCTGCTCGTGAAGCACGGGATCGCGGTGCCCGTGAACGGCTACGTCGACGGGCCGACCGTGCGCGGCATCCGCCGCTACCAGCATGAGCTCCATCTCGGCGCCGACGGGGTCGTCGGGCGGGCGACGTTCACCGCGCTCGGCCTGCAGACGCGCATCCCGGTGCGGGCGACGACGCTTCGCGTGTACGTCGTGCGGCCCGGCGACTCGCTGATCGCGATCGCCCGCCGCCACCACGTGACCCTCGCACGGCTCGCGCGGCTGAACCACCTGAGCCCATCCCACTATCTCCTCATCGGGGCGAGGCTCCGCCTCCCCGCGACGGTCGAGGTCTCCGCGACGAACGCCACCGCCGTCCGCGCCTCGATCGACCGCTGGGCCGCCCACTACGGGGTCGAACCCTCGCTCGCGCGCGCGCTCGCCTGGATGGAGTCGGGGTACCAGAACGACGTCGTCTCCGCCGTCGGCGCGCAGGGGGTCATGCAGCTGCTGCCCTCGACGTGGAGCTACGTCGAGACCGTCCTCCTCCGGCGCAAGATCCCGCACACCGCCGATGGGAACGTCGAGGTCGGGGTCACGCTCCTCCACCACCTGCTCGGGGTGTTCGGCGGGAACGAGCGGCTCGCGCTCGCGGCGTGGTACCAGGGCGAGCGCTCCGTCCGCCGGATCGGGGTCTACAAGGTCAGCCGCACCTTCGTGTCGGATGTGGAGGCTCTTAAGACCCGGATGTAGCCGGGGCGGACGGTGTCAGACACCGAAACGGTGTCTGACACCGAACGGTAGGATCGCGCCGGCATGAAGATCGCCGTGTGCGTGAAGCACGTCCCCCAAGGGCAGGCGCGCATCGATCCGGGGTCGAAGCGGCTCGACCGCTCCGGCGAGGGCGCGCTCAACCACTTCGACGCGAACGCGGTCGAGGAGGCCCTGCGTCTGAAGGGCGACGGCGAGGGCGAGGTGGTCGTCGTCTCGATGGGGCCGGAGAAGGCCGCCGACTCGCTGCGCAAGGCGCTCGCGATGGGCGCCGACCGCGCCGTCCTCGTCGCCGACGAGCTCGCCGCCGGGTCCGACCTGATCGCCACGAGCCGCGTCCTCGCGGCCGCGCTCGAGCGCGAACAGGCCGACCTCGTCCTCTTCGGCCAGCAGGCCGAGGACGCCGACGGCGCGGTGCTGTGGGCGGCGGTGGCCGAGCGCCTCCGCCGGCCGGTCGTCTCCCAGGCGGCCGAGGTGAGGGTCGCGGACGGCCGCGTGACCGTCAAGCGCCAGACCGAGTTCGGCTACGACGTGATCGAGGCGCCGCTCCCGGCGGTGCTCGCGGTGAGCGACGCGATCAACGAGCCGCGCTATCCGTCGCTCAAGGGGATCATGGGCGCGAAGAAGAAGCCGTTCGAGACGCTCGCGCTCGGCGAGATCGGCGTCGGCGCCGAGGAGGTCGGCGAGCTGGGCTCGAAGACCGAGGTGCTCGCGCTCGGCACGCCGCCGTCGCGCGGCGACGCGAGGAAGATCGAGGGCGACGGCAACGCGGCGCAGGCGATCGTCGACTTCCTCGCGGAGAAGCGGCTCGTATGAGCGTCCTCGTCTTCCTCGAGCATCACGACGGCGAGATCCAGAAGGGCTCGCTCGGCGTGCTCGCGAAGGCGGCGTCGCTCGGCGATGCCGCGGCGGTGCTCGTCGGCGGCGGCGCCGGCGCGCTCGCGGCCGAGGCGGGCAAGTACGGCGCGAGGAGGGTGCACGTCGCCGACGACGCGTCGCTCGACCCGCCGCTGCCGCAGCCGCGCGTGGACGTGCTCGCCGGCCTCGCCGGCGACTACGACGCGGTGTTCTTCGCCAACTCGGTGCTCGCCGCCGACATCGCCGCGGGCCTCGCCGCCCGCCTGGACGCGGGCCTCAACTGGGATCTCGTCGACATCACGGGCGACTTCGTCGGCAAGCGGCCCGCGCTGCAGGACTCGGTGCTCGTCGACGTCGGCTGGAAGTCGGCGCCGCGCATCGCGCTCTTCCGCGCGGGCTCGTTCGATGTACCTGAAGCGCGTAGCGCAGGAGGAGCGCCGCAGGTGGAGAACGTCGCCGTCGCGCTCGAGGAGCACTCGACCGCGGCGAAGATCGTCGACCAGCAGCTCGAGGAGGAGAGCGGCCCGTCGATCGAGGACGCCGAGATCGTCGTCGCCGGCGGCCGCGGCCTCGGCGCGCCCGAGAGCTTCAGCCTCGCCGAGGAGCTCGCGCGCGCGCTCGGCGGCGCGGTCGGCGCGACGCGCGCGGTCGTCGACGCGGGCTGGTACCCGTACTCGGCGCAGATCGGCCAGACCGGCAAGACCGTGTCGCCGAAGCTGTACGTCGCGCTCGGCATCTCCGGCGCGATCCAGCACAAGGTCGGGATGCAGAGCTCGAACGTCATCGTCGCGATCAACAAGGACCCGAACGCGCCCATCTTCGAGTTCTCCGACCTCGGCGTCGTCGGCGACGTGCACGAGATCGTCCCGAAGCTCACCGAGCTCGTGAAGCAGCGCAAGGGCTCGTGACCGTCCGCGCCTCCGACTACCCGCCGCCGTTCGCGGCGCGCGAGTTCGTGGCCGAGCCGACCGATCCCTCCGACGAGCGGATCGAGGTCGGCGTGCTCGTCGTCGGCGCCGGCCCGGCCGGGCTCGCGTGCGCGATCCGCCTCGGCCAGCTGATCGAGGAGCACCCCGAGGTCGCGGAGCGGCTCGGCGACGTGCCGGTCGCGCTCGTCGAGAAGGGCAAGCAGCCAGGCTCGCATCTCCTCTCCGGTGCGGTCGTGAACCCGCGCTCGCTGCGGCGGCTGTTCGGCGACCGCCACCGCATCGAGGACCTGCCGTCGTACGGGCGCGTCGACGGCGAGGCGGTGTACGTGCTCACCTCCCGCAACGCGCTGCGCATCCCGCCGCCGCCGACGATGCGCAACCACGGCAACTACGTCTTCTCCCTCTCACGGCTCGGCCGGTGGCTCGCCGAGCGCGCGGAGGAGGGCGGCACGATGATCCTGCCGGAGACGACCGCGCAGAAGCTGCTCGTCTCGCACGGCCGCACCGTCGGCATCCGCACCGGCGACAAGGGCCGCGGACGCGACGGCGAGGAGCTCGCGAACTTCGAGCCCGGCTCCGACATCGTCGCGAAGGTCACCGTGCTCGCGGAGGGCACGCAGGGCCACCTCACCGGCGTCGCGCTAGACCACTTCGCGCTTCGCGGCGCCGAGCCGCAGGTGTGGGAGCTCGGGGTGAAGGAGGTCTGGAAGGTCCCGCGGCCGCTGAAGAACGTGATCCACACGATGGGATGGCCGCTGCGCACCTCCGCGCGCTATCGCGAGTTCGGCGGCTCGTTCGTCTACCCGATGGGCGACGGCATGCTCACGATCGGGCTCGTGCTCGGGCTCGACTACCGCGACGTCGAGATCTCCGTCCACGACATGCTCCAGGAGCTGAAGACGCACCCGAAGATCCGCGGGCTGCTCGAGGGCGGCGAACGGGTGGCGTGGGGCGCGAAGACGATCCCGAGCGGCGGGTTCAACTCGCTGCCGGCGCGGCTGCATGCGCCGGGGCTGCTCATGTGCGGCGACGGCGTCGGCTTCGTGAACATCCCGACGCTGAAGGGAGTGCACTACGCGATCGAGTCGGGGCGCCTCGCGGCCGAGTCGGCGTTCGCGGCGCTGCAACGCGGCGCCACCCCGGCGACGGCGCTGTCGTCGTACGACGACGCGATCCGCGAGAGCTTCATCTGGAAGGACCTGTACGAGGTGCGCGACATGCGGCAGGTGTTCGGCCGCGGCTTCTTCCTCGGCGGCGCGCTCGCGAGCGCGATGACCGTGTCGAAGGGCCGGCTCGCGCCGGGGAAGATGCGCGCCGAGCCGGACGCCGAGCAGCCGCTCCTGCGCACGGGCCGCTCGAACCGGTACCCGAGCCCCGACGGGACGATCACGTTCGACAAGCTCTCGTCCGTCTTCCTCTCCGGGAACAAGACGCGCGACGACCAGCCAAACCACATCCGCGTCGAGCGGCGCGTCCCGCGCGAGGTCGCGGACCTCTGGATCAACATGTGCCCGGCGCAGGTGTACGAGGTCGGGACCGAGGGCGGCGACGGCACGGTCACGTTGCAGGTCGCGCCCTCGAACTGCGTCCAGTGCGGCGCGATCACCGCCAAGGGCGGCCGCCTCACTCCACCCGAGGGCGGCTCCGGGCCGGAGTACACGACGACGTAGCCCTTCGGTGTCAGACACCACCGAGTGGTGTCAGACACCCGTGACGGTCGGCGTGCGACGGTGACTGCATGGCCCGCGCGCCGCGACCGACCCAGGGCGGGATCTACCACGTCGGCATCAAGTCGCCGCACGGTCTTCCGCTCTTCCGGGACGCAGAGGACAGGCATGTCTTCGTTGCCGTCCTCGCCACGTCGCTCGTGCTCGAGCGCACGCGTTGTCTTGCGTTCTGTCTCATGACGACGCACTACCACCTCCTGGTCGACGTGCCGGAGCGGAGACTGCCGAGGTTCATGAAGCGGCTGAACTGGCATTACGCGCGTGCGGTCAACGAGCGGATCGGCGGCAAGGGACACGTCGTCGGCGGGCGGTACTTCTCGGTCGCGGTGTCTGACACCGAGCACCTGCTCGCGGAGTACCGCTACGTCGTGCGAAACCCGGTCGAGGCGGGGCTCTGCGACGCGCCGGAGGACTGGGCCTGGAGCAGCCATCGCGGCAGCATCGGCCTGGAACCGCAATGGGGTCTCGTCGACGACCGGCTCGTGGTCGACGCCGCCGGCGGGGCCGAGGCGCTCCGCGCCCTCTGCGCGGTGTCAGACACCGAGCGCGGTGTCTGACACCTGATTTACAGACGCCTTACGCGTCTTTTCCTGCGATCAGGTGATCATGTGAGGGTGACCCGCCGCCGGTTCGCCTTCCTCTGCGTCCTCCTCGTGGCGGTCAACTCCGCCTTCTGGCTCGCGCAGAGCGCGTTCGGCATCGGAGGCGGCACCGTGTTCCAGCAGATGCTCGGGACGCGGCTCGTCCGGGCCGAGGTCTGGTGGCAGTCGCCGGCCGGCTTCCAGGACACGCGCGTCGACCGCGGCGTCATCCAGTCGGTGACGCAGGATCAGATCGTGCTGCGCGAGAAGGACGGGACGACCGACTCCATCCCGCTCGCCGCGAACGCGACCGTGACCGCCGGTTACCGGACGGCGACGGTCGCGCAGCTGCGGCGCGGCATGCGCGTCCTCGTGTCGCGTCCCGCGACGGGCTCGGCGGACACGATCGTGGTCGAGGGCCTCGGGCAGTAGGACGGCGATGACTGGGTCGGCGACCGGGGGCGTCCTTCTTCTCGTCGAGGACGACGACGCGATCGGCCGTCTCGTCAAGTCGTACCTCGAGCAGCAGGACGGCTGGCGTGTCGTGTGGCTGCGCTCGGGCGAGGAGGCGGTCGCGGAGGTGCGGCGCCACCCCGTGCGGATGGTCGTGCTCGACATCGGGCTTCCCGGCATCGACGGCTTCGAGGTGTGCCGCACGCTGCGCGCGCACTCGAAGGTGCCGATCGTCATGCTCACCGCGCGCGACGAGGAGCCGGACCGCGTCGCCGGTCTCGAGCTCGGCGCCGACGACTACGTCCCGAAGCCGTTCTCGCCGCGCGAGCTCGCCGCGCGGATCAAGGCGATCCTCCGCCGCGTCGAGCATCGCTCGGCCGACGAGGTGCTGACGCTCGGCGAGATCGAGCTCCGGCGCGACGCGCGCGACGTGACGGTCGCCGGCGCGCCCGTCGAGCTCACGAGCAAGGAGTTCGACCTGCTCGCCTGCTTCCTCGAGCACCCGGGTATCGTGCTCTCCCGGGAGCGGCTGCTCGACCTCGTGTGGGGGATGACGTACCCGGGCGGCACGCGGACGGTCGACGTCCACGTCGCCCAGCTCCGGCGCAAGCTCGGCGCCCCCGACTCGATCCGGACCGTTCGCGGCTCCGGCTACAAGCTGCTGCCCGCGTAACCTTTTCCACGTGGGCACCAGTCTCCGGCAGAGGCTGTTCGCGGCGATCTCGGTCATCGTCTTGCTCTGCGTCGGGCTGACGCTCGCGCTCGGCCTCCTGCTCACGCGCCGCGCGGTCGACGATGCGACGCTGCAGGACGTGACGCACCAGGCCGCGCTCATCGCCGAGCGTGAGCGCCTCGCGGTCTCGCCGCTCACGTACCTCCAGCCGCTGTCGCCGTACCTCGCCCAGCAGCACGAGCGCTACCTCACCTCGCCGGCCGGCCTGCCGGAGAAGGCGCGGGAGAAGCTCCGCGCGGGCGAGGCGGCGCAGGGGTCGGTGACGATGAAGGGCGTCGCGTACTTCTTCGCCGCGCAGCCGGTGGACAACCGCGTGTTCGTGCTGCTGCGGCCGAAGAGCTCGACGAAGTCGCAGTGGACGCCGTTCGTCGAGAGCCTCCTCATCGCCGCGCTCGCCGGCGCCGCCCTCGCCGGCATCGCCGCGCTCTTCCTCTCGAAGCGCATCGCCGGGCCGGTGCATCGCGTCGCCGAGGCGGCGCGGACGCTCGCGCGCGGCACGCGTCCGGAGCCACTGCCGGTGGAGGGGCCGGCCGAGCTCGCCACGCTCGCGCTCGCGTTCAACGACCTCGCCGAGCAGCTCGCGCGCGCGCGGGAGGCGGAGCGCTCGTTCCTGCTCTCGGTGAGTCACGAGCTGAAGACGCCGCTGACCGCGATCCGCGGCTGGGCGGAGGCGCTCGCCGACGGCGCGGTCGACGCGCACGAGGCGGCGGAGACGGTCGCGGCCGAGGCGGAGCGGCTCGAGCGGCTCGTCCGCGACCTGCTCGACCTCGCCCGGATGAATCGCACGGATTTCAGCGTCCATCCGAGCGAGATCGATCTCGCGGAGGTGGCGGCCGACGCCGTCCGGCGCTACCAGCAGCAGGCGGCCGCGTTCGGCGTCACGCTCACCGCGTTCTCGGACGGGCCCGCGCCGGCGGTCGCCGACGCCGACCGCGCGCTGCAGGTCGTCTCGAACCTCGTCGAGAACGCGCTGCGGCTCGCGCCGCGCGGGGGAGAGGTGCGCGTGGTCACCGCGCCGGGGGTGCTGCGCGTCGAGGACACGGGGCCCGGCCTGCAGCCGGAGGACCGCGCGCATGCGTTCGAGCGCTTCTACCTCCACGAGCGGTACGGCCGCGAGCGCCCCGTCGGCACCGGGCTCGGGCTCGCGATCGTGAAGGAGCTGACCGAGGCGATGGGCGGCCGCGTGGAAGTCGTGAGCGAGCCGGGGCGCATGACCGCGTTCACCGTCCTGCTCCCGAACGCCCCGGTAGCAGCTACCGTCACCGCTTTGTGATCGACGTCGAACAGGCCCGCGACGCGATCGCCGGACGCGTCCGCCGCACGCCGACCCTCTCCTCCGCGACGCTCGGCGCGCACCTGAAGGCCGAGCTGTTCCAGAAGACCGGCTCGTTCAAGGCCCGCGGCTGCCTCAACCGCGTGAACGCGCTCACGCCCGAGGAGCGGCGGCGCGGCGTCGTCACGTGGTCGGCGGGGAACCACGCCCAGGCGGTGGCGTGGGCGGCGGCGCAGGAGGGCGTCGACTGCCTCGTCTGCATGTGGGAGAGCGCGAGCCCGCTGAAGGTGGATGCGGCGCGCGGCTACGGCGCGACCGTCGACACCTCGTCGCCGGACGCTGCGGTCGCGTACGACCGGGCGCTCGAGGCCGCCGAGCGCGACGGCCGCGTCTTCGTCCATCCGCACAGCGACCCGCTCGTCGTCGCCGGGCACGGGACGGTCGCGCTCGAGATCCTCGAGGACGTTCCCGAGGTGGCGACCGTCGTCGTCGGCGTGGGCGGCGGCGGCCTCGTGGCCGGGATCGTGACCGCCCTCGCCGGCCGCGCGCGCGTGGTCGCGGTCGAGCCGGAGGGCTCCCAGGCCTTCCGCGCCGGGCTCGAGGCGGGGCGCAGCGTCCGCGTCGAGACGAGCACGATCGCCGACGGCCTCGCCCCTCCGTTCGCGGGCGAGCTCCCCCTTCAGGTCTGCCGGGGGAAGGTCGATAGCGTCCTCGTAAGCGACGACGAGATCGCCGATGGGATGCGGTTCCTCTATGCACGCGCCAAGCTCGCCTGCGAGCCCGCCGGAGCTGCGGCGGCCGGAGCCGTGCTCGCGGGCAAGGTCGAACGCGACGGGCCGATCGTGGTCGTGGTCTCGGGCGGCAACGTGGTCGCCCAGCAGGCCGCTGCTATCCTGGCCGGACGATGAAGACCGGAATCCATCCCGAATACGTGCTCAGCACGGTGCACTGCTCGTGCGGGAACACGTTCCAGGTCCGGTCGACGAAGCCGGAGCTGCACGTCGAGATCTGCTCCCAGTGCCATCCGTTCTACACCGGCAAGCAGAAGCTCGTCGACACCGGCGGGCGGGTCGAGCGCTTCCAGCGCCGGCTCGAGCGCGCCGAGCGCGCGAAGCGCACCAAGTAGGCGCAGGCACCGGATGACGACCGTCGGCGGACAGGCCGTCCTCGAGGGCGTCATGATGAGGAGCCCGGGCAACTGGGCGGTCGCCGTGCGCACGCCCGGCGGCACGATCGCGAAGGTCACGCGGCCGATCGACTCGGCGATGGCGCGCCACCGCTGGCTCCGCCTCCCGATCCTGCGCGGCGTGATGGCGCTCGGCGAGTCGCTCGCGATCGGCTTCCGCGCGCTCGCGATCTCGGCCAACTACGCGGCGCAGGAGGAGGGCGCGGATCCCTCCGAGGCGGAGAAGGAGCTCTCGCGCGGCGCGATCGTGTTCGCGTTCCTCGTCGCGATCGGGTTCGCGGTCGCGCTCTTCAAGGTGACGCCGGGCCTCATCACCGAGGCGCTGCCGATCAAGAGCGGCGGCTGGTTCGTCATCGTCGAGGGCCTCATCCGCGTGACGATCTTCGTCCTCTATTTGTCGCTCATCTCGCTCCTGCCCGACCTGCGGCGCGTGTTCCAGTACCACGGCGCCGAGCACAAGGCGATCAACGCGTACGAGGCGGGCGTGGAGCTCGAGCCGGAGACCGTGCAGCGCTTCTCGCTCATCCATCCGCGCTGCGGCACGGCGTTCCTGCTGTGGGTGATGGTGATCGCCGTGTTCGTGTTCGCGTTCTTCGGCCGCCCGACCTGGTACTGGCTCATCGCCGAGCGCGTCCTGCTGCTCCCGGTGATCGCGGGCCTCGCGTACGAGGTGATCCGGTTCGCGGGCAAGCACCAGAATCGCGTCGTGATGACGATCCTCGCGCCCGGCCTCTGGCTGCAGCGGCTGACGACGCGCGAGCCGTCGCTCGACCAGCTCGAGGTCTCCATCCGCGCGCTGCAGGAAGTGCTCGAGCGCGAGGCCGTGTCCGGTGAATCCCGCGTGGAGGTGATGGCGTAGTGGCAACGGATCGTCGTGCAGAGGTGACGTGGAGGGGGAGTCTGATGGACGGCTCCGGGACGATCGAGTCGACGACGAGCGGCGCGATCGGCACGCAGCCGGTGAGCTGGCCGAACCGGGCCGAGGACTCGCCGAGCGCGACGAGCCCCGAGGAGCTCATCGCCGCCGCGCACGCGGCGTGCTTCTCGATGGCGCTTTCGCACGGGCTCGCGCAGTCCGGCCATCCGCCCGACGAGCTGCACACGTCGGCGACGGTCACCTTCGTGCCGGGCCAGGGGATCACGAAGATCGCGCTCGCGGTCGAGGGGAGCGTCCTCGGCCTCGACGCGGACGGCTTCCGCGAGGCGGCGGAGGGCGCCAAGGCGAACTGCCCCGTCTCGAAGGCGCTCGCCGGCGTCCCCGAGATCACGCTCGACGCGACGCTGCGCTAGAGCGCACGTACGCGAGCGGATACGCGTAGCTGCGCATCGGGTCCTCGGTCCAGAAGCCGTGGCGCTCGCGCGACCACGCTCCCGGCGCGAGCACGCCGTCGTGCGCGGCGGCGTACGCGCCGAGCTCGAAGCGCGCCCGCGCGAGCCACTCCCGCTCGAACGCCGGACGCCCGAACAGCTCCCGCTCGGCGGCGAACGCCGCCGTCTCCGCGTCGACCGCGCCGAGCGCGAACCAGTCGAGGAACCCGAGGCCGGCGGCGGCGCGCTCGCGGCACTGCAGCGCGTGCCCGAGCTCGTGCGCGAGCGTGTGCACGTCGGTGCGGTCGCGGACGACGACGCCGATGTGGTCGGGCCA
>Ga0335069_10009326_pt1 | contig 13975 bp, 16 predicted proteins | sample Lox_Sample_11_FD_206714 | JGI IMG/M metagenome (GOLD analysis project Ga0335069, IMG submission 206714) | Soil microbial communities from Loxahatchee National Wildlife Refuge, Florida, United States - Lox_Sample_1.1 | ecosystem: Environmental > Terrestrial > Soil > Wetlands | place: USA... | reverse complement strand
GTCCGCACCATCGGCAGCGGCAACATCGGCGCCACGAATGTTGCGCGGTCGGGTGCCAAGGGGTTGGGAATTGCTACGCTGATACTGGACGCGGCGAAGGGATATGCGGCGGTTCTAGCGTCCGTAGTGCTCGTTACCCGCATTCTGCGAACCGAAATGCCGTGGGACTCAAACGTCATGTCGGTACCAGCGTTCCGCGAGCAAATTTGGTTTCATTTCGCCAAATACATGGCTGTCGCCGCCGTCTTCGCCATCATCGGCCACATGTATCCCGTCTGGCTCAAATTCAAGGGCGGTAAAGGCGTTGCGACCGGAGTAGGCGTTTTCCTCGCTCTTGCGCCCAAAGCCGTCGGACTCGTCCTCATCATCTTTATTGCGATCGTCTGGGTCTCGCGCTACGTTTCGCTGGGATCGATCGTAGCCACAGCGGCGTTCCCCGTGCTCGCGTGGTTGCTTTACCGCGAAAAAGAGGCGCCGGTGGTGTTTCTCGCCGCCGCGATTGCCGCATTCATGATCATTGCCAAGCACCACCAGAACATCCGCCGCCTGCTTAACGGCACTGAGAGCAAGTTCGGATCGAAAAAGCAGACGGAGGCGCGCGCATGAGTAACATCGCAGTTATCGGAGCCGGAGCCTGGGGCACGGCCCTCTCCATTGCACTCGCCCGCCAGAATCGTCACAACGTTTCGCTGTGGGCGTTTGAGAAGGAAGTTCGCGAGTCGATTGCCCAGCGCGGCGTCAACGAGATGTTCCTGGCGGGACAGGCGATTCCTCCCGCGGTCCGCGTCAGCAATGATTTCGCTGAGGTGCTTCGGGAGGTACAGATTGTCGTCAGCGTGATGCCGTCGCATCACACACGGCGAGTCTTCCAGTCGATGGCGCCGCATCTCCAGCGGGAGATGGTGTTCGTCTCCGCCACCAAAGGTGTCGAGAACGATTCCCTGCTCCGCATGAGCGAAATCATTCGTGAAGTGCTTGCCGAACACGGCATCAATGATCCTCGCATTGGCGCGCTGAGCGGACCATCTTTCGCCAAGGAGGTTGCTTGCGGCGACCCTACGGCTATCACCGTTGGTTCCAGGGATTCCGAACTCGCCGCCACCGTGCAGAAGGAATTCAGCGATCACACTTTTCGCATCTACACCAATGACGACATCGTCGGGGTCGAACTCGGAGGCGCGCTCAAGAACGTCATTGCTATCGCCGCCGGAGTTTGTGATGGGCTAGGCCTCGGCTACAACACCATTGCCGCACTTATAACGCGCGGGTTAGCCGAAATCGCCCGTCTCGCCGTCAAATGCGGCGCTCGCCAGGAAACGCTCGCCGGACTGGCCGGCATGGGCGACCTCGTTCTCACCTGCACCGGAGGCCTTTCGCGCAACCGCACCGTCGGCGTCGAACTCGGCAAAGGAAGGAAGCTCGACGACATCATTGCCGGCATGCACGGCATGGTCGCCGAAGGCGTACTGACCACTAACGCTGCTGTCGGCCTTGCCAAAAAGATGAACGTCGAAATGCCCATCTCGGAGCAGATGCATGCGATCCTGCATCAGGGCAAGTCTCCGCGCGATGCCATCCGGGAACTCATGACCCGCCGCGGCACGAGCGAAATCACGATGCTGACCTAAACAAGAACGGCGGCCCGCAGGCCGCCGCCATTGCGTTCGCTTCGCTTAATTGGGTTGAGTATTGTCGCCGTTGTTGTTGCCACGGCGGTGCAGCACCGGCTGATCGCTGTCATTGTTGTAACCGCCGTTGTCGCTGGCATTAGCGTTATTGTCGTTATCGTTGTCGTTATATGTGCCGGCGTTACCATTCCCGCCGTTGCTGTTCCCACTGCCGTAATTGTTGTTGCCGCCGTTCCCATTCGAACGATCGGTCAGCACTGGTCCGTTGTCGTCATGGTGCGGCACCTTTGCACTAGGCGTCACTACCACCGGACTCGCCAATTGGAAGTTCAGCGCCGACTCGACTGGCAGCCGGATCTGCTGTCCGCGAGTCGCAGCTTGCGCGCCAGTTCCAGCGCCCGCGCCGATGACGGAGCCAATCGCCGCGCCCTTGCCGCCGCCCGCAATAGCACCAATGATCGCGCCCACGGCTGCGCCGCCGCCAACTTTCTCCGCGGTGTTCTTGCCGCGCGCTGCACCCTGGCGCGTAATCTCAGCCGTGTGCAGTTCGTAGTTGTGGCCGCCCATTGAAAGGTTGGTCAACTCGATCGCCAGGAGCGATTGTCCGGTGAAGTGGGCCGCATTCTTCACGTCGACCACGCGGCCTTCGACGTCGGCACCGGTTGGGATTACAACTTCATCTCCCACGCGAATCGAATGGGCAATGGTCGCGCGAAAGCGATCACCGACCTGGTTCTTCTCGCTATCGAGCGGATCGACCAATCGAATTGCGATGTCTGTTCCGGCGGGAACCGTGATCGTCACCGGCTTCGGCGGAGGCGGCGGAGTCATAGGCGCCTGCGCTACCGGAGTCGGTGCTGGCATCGGTGCCGGGGCCGGGGCTGGAACAGGCGTATCGTGGGCTACTTCTCTCTTCTTGTGTTCCTCGCGGTGACGGGCCGAAGACTTCACTGGCTCGGGCTTGGGCTCTTCCGCCGGAGGCTGTACAACCGGAGCCGGCGTCGCAGCGGCGTTTGCAACGGTCAGGTTATTCACCACCGTCTTTACGCCGTCGACCTGCGCGGCGTCAGCGGCAATCTGGTTGCGTTCCGCGTCGCTTGCGACTTGTCCTGAAAGCGTTACAACTCCGTCCTTCGCCTGGATCGCAACCGCCTTGGTCTGCACGCTGCTATCGGCTTGGACCTTGGTCGCCACCTGCCCGATGATCTGCGCGTCATTCGACCCGCTCTTCGAGCATCCCGCCGCGATCATCAGCGCCATCAAGATCGCCGCTGTTGCTACCGATATCTTCGCCCTCATTTGTCCTTCTCCTGTCGCGCTACCTTATTAGACGTCGGGTAGCCGCCAAGTTTCGTAAATAAATGTTATGTTCAGGTTCTCTCTTGTAAACCCGAGTGGCGCGCAAATCTATCGGCGCCGCCGCCCGTTTCGGCGGCAGCTTTCCCTTAGCCTGATCACCTTAACCCTTGCGCGGGAAAGAAGTTACGGTGCGTTCTCGAGGTCGACCGGCACGAGGGGCAGGTCCCAATGGGCATCGAGGATCTCGAACCTTCGTTGCTCCTCGCGCTTGTACGTCGCCTGGTCCGGATACATCTGCTGGATCAGCGCCTGCTCGTCGAAATTGCCAAACGCGGCCGCGGCATCTTTAAACACGATCGTTACACGATAATCCCAGCGGCCATCTTCGGTGTTGTGATAACGAGGTGCGTCCATCTTGACTGAGATCATGCGGCCCATCTCGACCTGTTTTTTCAGTAGCGGATAATGATTCTTCTTGAACAGGTCGAGGAACTCCTGCTGATGTCCCCACTTCACCTTGTAGTAGTACTCGACGACGAACGGTTTAGGGGATGCGGTGGTTTGAGCGACAAGCGTGATGGTGAAGCAGGAGATGAGTAAGAGGGTGAGCGCTTTCATGGGCGGAAATTCTATACTCATCCTGTGCTGTGGCACTGTTAACGTTTGACTGAGCCGACCATCGCCGCTACCGATCTCCGCCGCGCCGCTTCCTTCTTGCGTGACGGCCGCCTAGTTGCCTTCCCTACCGAAACAGTGTACGGACTCGGAGCTAGTGCCCTCGACGCGGAGGCCGTGGCGCGCATCTTCGAGGCCAAGGGACGCCCGCGCACAAGCCCGTTGATCGTTCATGTTGCGTCGGAAGGCATGCTGGCGCGAGTGGTCGCCCAATGGCCCCAAGCCGCACAACAGCTGGCGCGCACCTTCTGGCCGGGACCGTTAACGTTGGTGTTACGAAAGCAGGCCGGAGTTCCGGACCTGGTGACAGCGGGATTGCAGACCGTCGGAGTGCGCATGCCCGCTCACCCGGTGGCTCTCGCATTGATAAAGGAATGTGACCTGCCGCTTGCTGCGCCGAGCGCCAACCGCTTTACACAATTATCGCCAACTACCGCCGAGCACGTTCGCCAAAGCCTCGGCGATCGCGTCGATTTCATCCTCGACGGCGGACCATGCACGGTTGGCATCGAGTCGACCGTTCTATCGCTGGCCACTAATCCGCCGGCGCTGCTTCGTCCGGGAGGAATCTCACGCGCGCAAATCGAGGCCCTGCTTGGGCCGGTCGAAGTTGTCACCAAAGCTGACGACGGTCCGCATGCTTCGCCCGGAATGCACGCCAAGCACTACAGCCCGCGCACGCGGCTGTTGCTCTCCGACGGAGGCGAAGTTCCGAACGAAGGCCGCGGGGCGTATCTACAAATCCACCAACCACCGCAAACGAAACCGGCTCACATCATCCACATGCCCGCCAATTCCGCCGCCTATGCCGCCGAGCTATATCAGACTCTGCACGATCTCGACGCGCAGCACTTCGACTGGATTGCCGTCGAGCAGCCGCCTGTACGTCCCGAATGGGAAGCAGTGCTCGACCGTCTTCGCCGTGCGGCTGGCTAATGGTGGGTGAATTAGTGAATGGTTCGGTAGTACTCGGGAAACATCTGCCGCAGTTGCACGCGGCAGTTCTGGACGATGTTGTCCTTGGAGACAAAAGCGTCGGCACCGGCGTCAAGCGCGGCGACCCTGGTATCAGACGCATCGTCGCTCGACATGATGATGACTTTTGCGGATGTCTTCATCTCGCGAATCGATAACGTCGCGTCGAGTCCATTCATGCGCGGCATATTGACATCCATGATGACCAGATCGGGATCGTACACTTGTACCGCCGAAATCGCCTCGATGCCATCGTGCGCAACCGCGACTACGTCGATTTGGCCCAGCATTTCCAGCACATCGACCATCAATTCCGCGATCTCGGGCAGGTCATCGACCACCACCACGCGCAGGTTTCGCACAGACTGTGTGGCAGGCAGGTATTCCGGCATTGAAACGGGTAAGTTTGTCGCCACGCAAAAACTCCTTCACTAAGAACGCCCCGTGCTCGTTTCCTTGCAGCCTGATCTTGCCAGCGATATTCATTGGACGTTGCTCCCGACGAGTCGGATTACTTTTTTCACCTGTGGATTTGGTGGGCTGGGGTGACCGCATCCTTTATACTTCGGGCATGACCTGCCGAGAGCTTTCCGCGCTGCGCGCCGAGGCACGGGAACTGAACCGCAAGCTGATTCAGCAGCGGGCGATGGCGCGGTCCACGGCGCACCTGACGCGGGGCACGCATCAGCCTGGTCAGAGCGATTACGAGCCGCTCATCAAGCGCAAGCTGGAACGCCTGTCGGAAGCGATCCAGCGCCATAAAGACGAGCACGGCTGCGAGGACTGAGTTCTCTGCATCACAATTTCTATCCACATGGGAAACAAGGAATCATGGGTCTGATCGTTCGTTCTTCCGATGTGCATGCTGCCGGCGTCTTCACCACTACGCCGATCAAGAGGGGCCACAAGGTCGTCGAGTACACCGGCCCGCGCATTTCGAAGGAAGCGGGCGACAAAATTTACGAGCACCGCGACATAACGTACCTCTTTGCAGTCGGAAGTGGTACGCGGGTGATCGACGGTCATGGGATCGCCGCGTTCATCAATCACTCGTGCGATCCCAATTGCGAGACGGACGAGATCAAGGGCAAGATCTGGATCATCGCCATTCGCGACATCCGCCCCGGTGAAGAACTCACCTACGACTATTGCCTGTTCGATGGAGATGCCGACGATCCCGCGCACTGCCACTGCAAGGCGAAACATTGCCGGGGATCGCTCTATTCGGAAAAAGAACTGCGCAAGCGGCGGAAGCTGGCGAAGCAAAAACCGCAACCAGCACAGGAAAACATCGCTTCCAGCTAAGACAAAAAGGGCGGAATGTCCGCCCTTTTAACTTTCTTAATCACAGCCGGTAGCGCCGCTGCTACGCGACCGCCGATTTTTGGAATGACTTTACTGCTTCTTCCTCGGTCTCGTAGACATCGAACACCGTCAGCAGTTTGGTCACCTGTAACAGATCCGTTACGCGCTGCTGCAGGTTGCAGAGCTTCACCATTCCGCCGGCATTTTGCGCCGAAGTGTACAGGCCCACCAGCGTTCCCAACCCGCCGCTGTCGATGTAGGTGGTCTCGCCCAAGTTGATGATGATGCTCTTCGATTCTGCGAGCAGGTTTTTGATGGTGTCGCGGAGTACGCCAGCCTCGTCTCCGAAGAGCAGCCTTCCGCGGCAATCGACGATCGAAACGCCGTCCACCACGCGCACGCTAAGCTTTAATTGCATGGCAACCTCCCCAGTTACTGTGACCGGAAGACTAGCCCTTCCGGCCGGGTTATTCAAGTGCAACTTTGCGGACCGGCTATAAATCCGTTCAAAATAGGAGGTCTTGGAAGAGGATCTGTGTTGTTGGGTCGCTTTTCAATGGACCCTGAAGTTATGCACGTCAGTGACCCCAACTGCGGAGACATGCAGGTAACTTACGAAGCGCTCCGCGCGGTGATGTCCCGTGGCGTGAAGCAGCGCCGCGGCAGCGACATTCGCCCCAACCATCGCTGCACTGAACGCGGCAAAGCCGGGACGATTGTCGACCAAACCGTTCGTCAGGAGCGCTTCGGTGCCGCCGTTCGAGCGAGCATGCCATGTAGAGATGCAATCGAATGAGCGCACCGCCGCCACGCCGAGAAAGAGCGTCTTGTTCTCCCGGTCGAAGAACTTGTGGGAAGGAGGGGAAGGACGGTCTTGCGCCGCGAGGGCTGCGCTGAAGAGAATCACGAACAGGAAGGTCTTCACGCCGCGACACTACAAAGAGCGCTTCGGGTTGAACAGCGGCGAAACTACTTACCTTACGGGCGAAACTACTTACCGGTCATAAGTTGTTCCACTGCAGAGCCTCCGGGCGTACTGGCGACTTTCGGTGCAGCAATTGCTGAGCGCCGAGGACTGACGCGTAATTTATAATCGAAGTTTCCATGAGCTACCAGGTTCTCGCCCGTAAATACCGTCCGCAAAAGTTCTCTGACGTGATTGGGCAGGACCACGTGACGCGCACGCTCAAGAACGCCATTGAGCAGGGGCGGATCGCACACGGGTACATCTTCAGCGGACATCGCGGGATCGGCAAGACGACCATCGCCCGCATCCTGGCGATGGCGCTGAATTGCCGCTCGACCGATCATCCGGTGCCCGAGCCGTGTGGCGTGTGCGATTCGTGCGTTGAGATTCGCCAGGGCAATGCGGTGGATGTGATCGAGATCGACGCGGCCACCAATCGTGGCATCGACGAGGTAAGAGAGTTGCGCGAGGCGGCGCGGTATCGTCCGGCACGCGATCGATACAAGATCTGGATTCTCGACGAAGCGCACCAGATCACCGACGCGGCGTTCAACGCGCTGCTGAAAACGCTCGAGGAGCCGCCCGGGCACGTCATCTTCATGATGGCGACCACCGAGCCGGAAGACATTCCGCAGACGATTCGCTCGCGCTGCCAGCACTTCTCGTTTCACGCAGTGAAGTTTGACGAGATCATCAGCCAACTCCGCTCAATCGCGACAGCCGAAAAGATTGAAGCCGACGACAACGCGCTGGCGCTACTGGCCGAAGCCGGCGATGGATCGATGCGCGACGCACTCTCCATCATGGATCAGGCGATCGCGACGACTACTGGCCGCCTGACCGCTGCAGATGTGCGCGGGTTGGTGGGGGCGGTTTCCTCAGACATTTTGGAAGACATGATGAGCGCGGTTGAGCGGAACTCCAGCCAGGAAGTGCTGGAGTTGGTCGATCGGCTGATGGTCGAGGGACACAACCCAACGCACTTCGCACGCCAGATGGTGCGATTTTTGCGTAACGCTATCGTTGCCAAGGTAGCGGGACCGAACAGTTCTTTGTTGCAGATTTCGTCGGACGAAGCGGAGCGGGTTGGGCGAATTGCCGATAAGTTCAGTGAGGAAGACCTGACGCGCTTCCTGCAAATCATGCTGCGGACACACAGCGAGCTGGGCTACAAGCACGAGCAGCGCTTCCACCTGGAATTGGGGCTGCTGAAGCTGGTGCATGCGCAACGCCTCCTGCCGCTGGAGCAGATTCTGAGCAGCGAGCCGTTGCCGGCGAGATCCACCGCGCAGACAGGAATGTCTGCGCCTACGCGGCCTGTTGGTACGGCATCACGTGCGCCCGAACCGGTTGCCGCCCCCTCTCGGCCGCGCGGACCATCGCCGTTCGAGTCCGACTCGGCGCGCAAGAGTGGACCACGTGGTGGAACGATGAGTTCGGCTCCCGTGATCGAAGGAACGTCGGCCATTGCGGTGGCGCCAGCGATAGAGACGAGTGTCGCGATTGCTGATGCCATCATGCCAGTCGACGACGAGCGTCCGGCGTTGTCACTGCCGAAGATTCAAACGGCGACACTCTCGGCGATGGAGCGCACGGGACAGAAGATCGTTGCCCACTGGCTCGAGATGGGCGAGTGGAAGCTGGAAGGCGCGGAAGTCACCATTGGGGTCGGCGCCAAGCAGCCGATGATCGATGCCGCCCTGAAGGGTGAGGCGCAACGAGTCTTGAACGAGGCCGCAAGCGAAGTGAGCGGCCAGCCCGTACGTGTGAAGCTGGTTGCCGGCACGAACGGTAACGGAAACGGTACAGCAACGGTGGCGCGCCCGGCAGGCGATGGGACGGATGCTCGTAGTCGTGCTCTGAACGATCCCATCGTGAAGAAGATGAAGGAAAAGTTCGGGACCGAGATCAGGACCGTGGTGGACCAGAGAAGGCGTTAGCCCAGTTTGTCATCACGAGCCGCGCAGCGGCGAGGGAATTGCTTTTAGAAAAGGAACGCGATGGGTGGATTCAATCCCAAACAATTGCAAGAAATGATGTCCGCCGCGAAGCAGAAGTACGAAGAGCTTCAGCGCAAGCTGCAGTCCACGATCGTTGAAGGTTCGGCCGGCGGCGGATCGGTGACGGTGAAGATGAACGGCCAGAAGCAGGTACTCGCCGTCACCATTGATCCCGAGATGGTGAAGTCCGGGGACGTGGAGATGCTGCAGGACCTTGTAACGGCGGCGGTAAACTCGGCCGTCGGAAAGGTCGAGCACGAATTGCAGTCGAGCATGGGATCGATGCTGGGTGGGCTGAATATACCGGGACTGTAAAGGAACAGGCAGGGATTCCTCACCCGCGGCGCGGGTTCGGAATGACAAATATGTCGCGATTCGCCGAGCCGATGGCTCAACTCATTGACGAATTGAAGAAGCTGCCCGGCGTGGGGTCCAAGTCGGCGCAGCGGCTGGCGTTCCACATCCTGCGATCGTCGGACGAGGACGCGACACTGCTGGCGGACGCGATCCGCGACTGCAAGGCCAAGCTGCATCTGTGCTCGGTGTGCAACAACATCACGGACGTCGATCCTTGCACGTACTGCTCGAATCCGACGCGCAACCAGCGGCTGGTGTGCGTGGTCGAGGAGCCGACGAACATCACGGCGATCGAGAAGGGCAAGAGCTTTAACGGCGTGTACCACGTGCTGCACGGCACGCTGTCGCCGCTGCACGGTGTGGGCCCGGAGCATCTGCGGATCTCGAACCTGGTAAAGCGTATCGACTCCGGCGAAGTGGACGAGGTGATCCTGGCAACCAATCCGACCGTCGAAGGCGAAGCCACGGCTCACTATCTGTCCCAAGTGATCCGCCGTCCTAACGTGAAAGTTACCCGCATTGCGACGGGCATCCCGGCTGGGGCCGATATTGAGTACGCCGACGAAGTGACGATCCTGAAGGCAATGGAAGGGCGAAGAGAGTTGTAAGTTACGAGTTTTGAGCTGTTAGTTTCGAGTTGTGGCTTGAGAAGATCGATGGTCGATCGGGTTTGCGTGAAGGATGTGAACAATAGCTCCCCGGTGAATCGGTTTCAGCATAAGCCGGTAACTTGGCTACTAATCGGTGCGTTAGTCACGGTCAATGTCTGGTATAACTACTACCATCCGCTGGGCATTTTCTTCGATGCGATCATCGTAATTATTCTCCTTGCCAAGTGGTCTAAATCTTGAGCAGGCGTTGACAGACTTTATCTCCCTCTCTGGCTTGGGTCCGCGCTTCCAGTAATACAAAACCACTAGTAATGATAAAAACTAAATATCTAGTTGACGAATTTCTCTGGCTTGCGTCTAATGGAATGGACGCGCAAAACGATGCCTCCGAGAACTTCTCCAACCCTGACCGAAGCCGAACTGAGGATCATGAATGTCCTCTGGATGAAGGGCTCCGGGTCCGTGCAGCAGATCCTGGATGGACTGCCGAAGAAGCCGGCGTTGGCCTACAACTCTGTCCTCACGACCGTCCGAATTTTGGAGAAGAAGGGTTATGTCAAGCACGTGAAGGATGGCCGTGCTCACATTTATCTGCCGCTCGTCGGTCGCAAAGAGGCGACGCGATTTGAGATTCGACATCTCGTGAATCGGTTTTTTGAGAACTCTCACGAGCTGCTGGTCATGAACATCCTGGAGGATCGGTCGATCGACGACGAGGAACTGCAGCGGCTGCGCAAGATGCTGAACGAAGATGAGCCCGAGCGCGAGGAGGAACAATGATGGTGGCGAACCTGCACCAGTTCATCCCGATCGCGGTCGAACGCACGCTCGATTCCCTGGTTGGTGGCCTGGTTCTCGGGGGAGTGGCGTGGACTTGGTTACGCGTGGCCCGGCGGCAGAACTCGGCGTCCCGATTCTTCATCCTCTTTATATTGCTGGTCGGGATCGCCGTGCTGCCGATCGTCGGCCTGTCATGGGTCGGATCATTACGGACGGAGGGACTAGCCGAGGCCCACTCGCTGATTACGTTACCCGAGCATGTAGCGGCGTACCTGTTCGCGGTTTGGGCGCTGGTGGCGCTGATTGCGTTAAGCCGCATTGCGGTGGGATTCTGGCAGTTGCGGCGGTTGAAGCAAGCCTGTGTGTCTGTACCGGCAGAGACATTCGATCCGCGAGTTCGCGCTTCCCTGCTCGACTCTCCACGAGCGGTGTCGCTCTGCACGTCCGATCGCGTCGGTGTACCGACCGCGTTAGGACTGGTGAGTCCGGCGAAGGTTGTGATTCCAACGTGGCTGCTCAGCGAGTTGTCGCCGGACGAGTTACATCACCTGGTACTGCATGAACTGGCTCACCTGCGCCGTTGGGACGATTGGACGAACCTGGCGCAACGGATTTTAGGCGCGCTGTTCTTCTTCCATCCGGCGATGTGGTGGTTGCAGCATCGGCTTTCGCTGGAGCGCGAGATGGCCTGCGATGAGTGTGTGCTGGCGCAGACCGGCAATGCACGCGGCTATGCGAAATCGCTCGCGAACATCGCCGAACGGAGCTTTGTCCGGCGCAGTATCGCTCTGGCCCAAGCGGCGGTGAGTAAACTGCACGATACGACGCTGCGCGTGAGCAAGATCTTGGGAGCGGCACCCGAGCGCGAATCGCGCTCGAAGCTGCCAGTCTTCGCATCGGTAATAGCGGTGAGCGGAGTAACGGCTCTGGTGGCCCTCTTCAGTCCTAACCTGGTTTCGTTCGGTCAGGCGGCTACCCCTGGAGTCGTCGCAATGTCGGCCCGCCCAACGGTCGTGGAGTCGCAAGATTTCCAATCGGTGAAACCGACGTTGGCTGCTCTCCGCGTGAATTCGCCCAAACTGGAAAGGCCTCTTCCCGCAAAGAGTTGCCCTTCCGTGATCGCGAGTGAACAGCTAGCATCTATTGCGGGCGAGCGTGAAGCAGCGGCCATTCCGGCTAAGGCGCTCGATAACCCCAAAGTGATGCACGTTGTTCCTGCCAAGGCGACGAGTGAACGGAACGCCGCCGCTCCGCAGCAAGCCGTGCTGGTGTATTGGCAAGAGACGTATACCGACGGATCAGGTGTAGTCGTGCAACGAACAACGTGGCACGTCCTTGTTTTGAAAACCCCAACCCATAAGGAGCAACCGAAGAAGATTTAGTCGGGTATTGCCGGCTAAGTATTTCATCTGCTCACAAGTATTAATTATTTAGTTCACGAAACAATTTGAGAGGAAACAAAGCGATGAATTGGATGAAGACGAACTTTAGGAACTCAACCCGCCGCTCGGTGCTCGCGATTGCGCTTGCGGTCGCGATGATTGGCGGCATTGGCGGATACGAACTTCTGCGCCCGGCCGACGCGCATGCCTCCCCGGCACCAGCGGCATCGGCGCTCGACGACAACAGCGTGGGAGCACTGCTCTCGCTCGATCAGGCCATGGAAACACTGGCGGCACGTGTAACGCCAGCCGTGGTTAACGTCACCGTGACGTCTAAGACGAAGGAACAGCAAACCGCCCAGGATATGCCCGACGATATGCAGCAATTCTTCGGACAATTCTTTGGCGGCCAGATGCCGCGAGGGCAAATGCAGCCACAGCAGCCCCAGTTCGAGCACGGGCTCGGAAGCGGCGTCATCATCTCGCCTGACGGATACATCGTAACCAACAATCACGTGGTTGAAGGTGCGACAGACATTCGCGTTACCCTGACGGACAAGCGCGTGCTTCCAGCCAGGCTGATCGGAACGGATCCGTTAACAGATCTCGCGGTGATCAAGATCAGCGGCAGCAATTTCCCCAGCATTCCGTGGGGGGTATCGAACGACCTCAAGGTTGGGCAGACGGTGCTCGCGTTCGGCAATCCTTACGGATTCCGTTTCACGGTAACCCGCGGCATCGTCAGCGCGACCAATCGCGCCAACCCCTTCGGTGACGATCCGCGGAAGCCGGGCGGATTCATCCAAACGGATGCGGCGATTAACCCTGGTAACTCCGGTGGTGCGCTGGTGGACGCTCGCGGCGAACTGGAGGGTATCAACACCTTCCTGGTTTCATCGAGCGGCGCGTTTTCGGGCATGGGATTTGCGATCCCGGCGCAGATCGCGCAGCCAATAACAGCGAAACTCATCGAGAACGGTAAGGTCGAACACGCGCGCATGGGCGTCACCATCAGCGATGTGACTCCCGAGAACGCGAAGTTCTTCGACCTGAAAAAAGCAGACGGAGCCGTAATCACGCAGGTGCAGCCGGACTCGCCGGCAGCTTCGGCTGGCTTGAAGACTGGCGATGTCGTAACTGCGATCAACGGCAAATCGGTTTCTGGCGCATCGGAGTTGCAAATGGCTGTAGCGCTGATGTCTCCGGGACAGAAGGCGAACCTGACGGTGCTGCGCAATGGACAGACCGAAGACAAAGCGCTCACGCTCGCGTCGTTGAACGATAGCGGTAACGAGAGCGCGTCAAATGCCAGCCATGGTAAGGCTCGGTGGGGAGTCGGCATTCAGGACATCTCGCCCGACATGCGTTCTGAGCTGCAGTTGCCCGATAACGTGAAGGGCGCCGTCGTTACGAACGTACAGCCCGGAAGCCCGGCCGACAACGCGGGCTTGTCACGCGGGGACGTGATCATGCAAGTGAACCGGAAGGACACGGACAACGCGTCCGCAGTGAAGGACGCGCTCTCGTCGGTTCCGCAAGGACAGGATGCGCTGGTGCTGGTGCACTCGAACGGTGGAGACACCTTCCGCGTGCTGCACGCTCCGGAGAATAGCGGATCTGGCAACAATAACGGTTAGTTTCCCTCCCCGGAAACACGGGTGTCCTGCTGCGTACGCCTCCTGACGGGACACCCGCTTTTTGTTTTCGATCGACTCTTCAGCACCGAATCGGGCCACTGCGGCAGCTTTTCCTCAACGACCTTGCGTTGCTAACGTCCACGTTACAATGCTTCCATGTGAAGCGGCAGCGACACAAGTGCGATGGGAGGACGTGAGTTGACCCTGCGATTAGTGACTGTTAATATCAGATTGCGGGGTGGAGCAGCCTGGTAGCTCGTTGGGCTCATAACCCAAAGGTCGCTGGTTCAAATCCAGCCCCCGCAACCAACCATAAGCTCCACAGAATCAAGAATAGTACAACCTCCACCGCTTAGGAC
>Ga0335069_10009324_pt1 | contig 13976 bp, 13 predicted proteins | sample Lox_Sample_11_FD_206714 | JGI IMG/M metagenome (GOLD analysis project Ga0335069, IMG submission 206714) | Soil microbial communities from Loxahatchee National Wildlife Refuge, Florida, United States - Lox_Sample_1.1 | ecosystem: Environmental > Terrestrial > Soil > Wetlands | place: USA... | reverse complement strand
GAGCCGACCGCCATGAGCCGCGTGCACGATGCATTTCCGTCGAAGAACACGTACTGGACAGAGGGCGGTCCCGATATCAACCAGCCGGACTACCAGACTGACTGGGCCAAATGGGGAGACCAGTTCAACGGCATCCTCAACAACTGGGCGCGCTCGATCACCTCGTGGAACGTTGCGCTCGATGAGAAGGGCAAGCCCAACGTTGGTCCGTTTTCCTGCGGCGGTGTGATCACGGTAGAGAACGGCACGCACAAAGTGACGCAAAGCGGCCAGTATTGGGCGTTTGCTCACTACTCGAAGCACATACGGCGCGGAGCGCGCGTTTTTGCGACCAATGCGATTGGGGACCTGGGCACGGGGAGTGCTGTGACGCATACCGGTTTCCGAAACCCGGACGGTTCTTTTGTGGTCGTGCTTGCCAACAAAGGACCGGAGAAGCGGGTACAGCTTCTACGGGGCTCGCAGTCTCTCGAAGTGAACCTCCCTGCGGATTCGCTACAAACATTGCAGTGGGGGTGAGAAGGCGGAGCACTCCTCCCCAGGCATGGTTCACCCATTCGGACACTGAGCCGGGACTCCGATCAAAAGGCACCCATCCCGGCTGAGGCTCAGGTCTGCCCGGATGGGTGTCCCCGTTTTTGGGTTGGGCCGACGGTATCCGACAGCGCCCTCTGGGATCCCCTCCGCCCTCACTCTGGGAGCAAAGTTCTGAGAAAGGGGTATCGTCAGCTTTCAGCGCTGTGTCTCAGGTTGAATCCACTCGCCATCACAAAAGTCCCCGATGGGCGCCCACCCGAAGATGGATGCTCGACGACTTCCCTGCGGTCGCTCGGAATGACTACCGAGAGCGAGGAGCTCAGCGACGAATAGAGCTGAAGTGCCTGGGAATGTGCAGCTCACCCCGCCGCAGCGCGCTTTTCCTGGCGCCATCCTTCATTTTGCGTTTGAAGGTAATAATCCTCGGCAACAAAAAGGCCGTTAGCGCCGGGAGTTTTTGGCCGCGCCGCAACTCGAGGGGTTGTAGCCAAAGCGAGCATCTTGCGCTCGGGGCAAGAATCGTCCATGAGCTGAAGGGCCTGCTCAATGCGCTCTTCAATCCTCCGCTTTGACTCGATGACAGCAGAGTCCTCTGCGATTTCCGAGTGATCCTGTTGACGAGGTTTGCGGAAGTTCATGAGCAGGAAGCGGACGAGGCGGCCTTTTCGAGCGGGGACCATTACTACACTTCTCCTGGGGACGGTGACGGCACGATCTTTTGTCGCGCTTCGAATAATTCCGAATCAAATCGTAGCTGGAGTTGGACTTAGGATCATCCCCCGTCGGTCACTCTGGAACGCGGGAAAGAGGTTATTACCTGGGAGGTACTTCAGACAGGGTCCGAGGGTTAGAGGTTGTTCGCGCCCGGCACGAATAGGGAATTGACGAATGGGGTTCTCTTGTCAGTAGATCTCGCCGGCGGTCTGAGTGGAGCGGATTTTGCCGTTCTCCACCTTCAGCGTGTAAGCAATGCCTTCTCCCGTCCAGGCATTGAGATCGAACGTATCGCCGGGACCGATTTTCTGTACGCTGAAGTCGCCAAAACTCAGGGGCGAGCCTTTCTCGAGTACGCCGGACGCCTGTTGGGCATCGATGAAATAGGCATTGCCATTTCCAACAATGGTGGCTTTGCCGTTGGGTTCGAGGAGAACTGCAGAGCGCTCCTGTACGCCAATGCCTCGGATTCCCGCCGGGCGGGAAGTCGGTTTTCCGTCGGGCTCGTTCAATCGCGCGAGAAACACAAGCAACCTGCCCATGCGATCGCGCCGCGCAAAATGCGTGTCGGTGATGATGCTCTTCAAGATGGGAATATCGAGAAATCCGCGGATCAGGGTGACGCGGGTGCTGTATGGGTCGGCGAGAGCCGCTTTTCCATCTAGATTCGGGTCGTCGGGTTTGTCCCCTTGCGCGGTGTAACAGTACTCGCCCATGACTGCTAGGCCCGCACTGGTGCCGCCGATGGGGACGCCGCGCCGGATGGCATCGTTGATTGCAGTCTGCACCGGCGTACCCATCCAGAAGTTGATGTAGTTGGCCTGGTCGCCGCCAGCAATGAAGATTGCGCTCGCGCCGCGGATCGTCTTCTCAACGAACGAATCGAGTGCGGATGCCCGATCCGGGATCACAACGGTAGCGACTGAATTCAATCTGCAGAGGCTCTGGACGTACCGGTTGTAGTCTCCCGCGCCTGCCGCACGAATGATCAGGAAGTCGCCGCCGCCTGCTCGAACGCAGAGCCACCGAAATGCCTCGTCGAGGTCCTTTCCTCCACCCATCAGAGCAAAGCCCGGGCGTGGAGTTGCCGAGACATTTTCTGCATTCCCGACGCGTAAATACTTGTATGCGGGTGAATGCGAAGCAGCAGGAAGCGGAGCAGCGACGAGGGGGCCAATCACCGGCGCGAAGGCCAGGCTGGAGACCGCGAGGCACCACCCAAGCTTCTGAAAACGGCGCATACCCGTAGCTTATTTCATAAGCATGAAATTTCCCCGTAACGCTACGGATTCCCCTTGCCGGACGTGCGGATAAAAGCACTCAGCAGCGGGCTATAGTTGAGCCTGGCGATTCTCCCGATCGAACTTCAGGCGTGGCACAGCGTGAAACCAAAACCCGATCCCGCGTTTGGGAGGACGAAGAGTCCATTGAGCCCCGCTCTCGGCGGCCGCAGGCAGGGGTGCCTCTTTCAGGGCGCGGGCTCCCCGGGATGCCGATTGCCATGGACGATGAGGATGACGACGGTCCCACCGGGAGGAGCAAGCCCCGCCGGTTCAACGACGAGCCGAGCCGGCCGTGGTGGCGCCCTGGAACGCGGACTGGCCGAGTGCTTCTCGGCGGTGCTGTCCTCGCAGCGCTTTCGGCATTCGCAGTCGCTGCGATGGGAGTGAGGAACTTTTTCGAGCGCGACGCGCAATTTCGCATTGCAGGAACAAGCAACATCCAGGCAACCGGTCTCGCCGAGGTGAGCCGGGCAGAGATGCTGCCGGTATTTGGCGAGGATATCGGGCGCAACATCTTCTTCGTGCCTCTGAGCGAGAGGCGGAAGCAGCTTGAGCAGATTCCGTGGGTGGAACGAGCGACAGTCATGCGCCTGCTTCCCGACCAGATCCGTGTTTCCGTGGTGGAACGGAAACCGGTCGCGTTTGTGCGGCAGGGATCGCAGATCGGGCTCGTCGACGGAAATGGTGTTTTGCTCACCATGCCGGCGGCGATGATGTCGCATCACCACTACTCATTTCCCGTGGTTACGGGGATTGACGGCCGCGATCCGATCGCTTCGCGCAGAAACCGGATGGCGACTTACCAGCGCCTGGTTGGAGAGCTTGACGCAAATGGCCAGCACCTGTCTGACCAGTTGTCGGAGATCGACCTGACGGATCCGGAGGATGCGCGGGTGCTGATGCCTGAACAGGGAACGGACATTTTGGCGCATTTTGGCGAAGATCACTTCCTCGAGCGCTACCAGCGATACAAGACGCACATTGCAGAGTGGCGTCAGCAGTACCCGAAGCTTGCTGAGGTGGACCTGCGCTATGACCAGCAGGTAGTACTGCAGATGGCCGGCGGCGCAAGCGCAACGCCGGCCAAGCTGGATGCCGGAGACGGCAAGGCCGATGCAGAGATCTCATCCAAGCCGGCTGACAAGAAGGAACCGGCCAAGTCCGCAGCGCCGAAGCACGCGCAGAGCAGCACGCACACCAAGCCGCACACCGCTGGAAAGTCCTCTGAGCAATCCAGGAGCGCGAAGAGCAAGTCAACGCAAAAGAAGAAGCCGGCGCAGACGAACCATACAGCGTTGAATCACACGACGCAAACATCAACAGCCAACAGGCACCCAACCGCGGCTTCGAGCGCGGGCCAGTGACGCGGGAGAGATGAGCGAAAAGCAGGACAACCTGATCGTGGTGCTTGATGTGGGGAGTGCGTGGACGCGCGTGCTGGCTGCCGACGTCAACGAAGGCGCGCTGCGCTATCGCGGACACGGTCTGGTGGAATCGGCGGGGATGCGGAAGGGCCTGATCTCGGATCTGGCGCCGGCAGCAAAGGTTGTAAAGGCCGCCAACGAGCAGGCGGAGTGGGCGGCGCGCGCGAACATCGACCAGTGCGTTGTGGGTGTTGGCGGGCCCCATATTCGCGGTCTGAACACGAACGGCGGACTTGATCTCGGCAGCCGCATGCGGGAGATCACACGCGAAGATGTCAAGGCTGCTGTGGAGCGAGCACGCGCCGTGGAGCGGCCCCCCGATCGCGAGATTCTTCACCTGCTGCCAAGACAGTTCATTCTCGACGACCAGCCGGGAATCTTTGACCCGGTGGGGATGGTGGGCGCACGGCTGGAAGTGGATCTGCACATCGCCACCTGTTCCGGCAGTGCTCTGCAGAGCACGGTCACCTGTGCGAATCGAGCTGGGCTCGAAGTATCAGAGGCGGTGCTTGAGTCGATCGCGGCGGCCGAATCGACTCTTTCGGCGGACGAACGCGAGCTTGGCGTGTGCATACTCGATATCGGTGCGCACTCAAGCGATCTGGCGGTGTTCTTTGAAGGAGCGGTTGCACATACGGCGTCGATTCCGGTCGGTGGCGCGCATTTTACCAACGACCTTGCCGTGGGTCTGCAAATGCCGGTAGCGCAGGCAGAGGAGTTGAAGCGCCAGTACGGGCATGCGGTCGTGACCGCCGTTCCCCAGGAAGCAGAGATCGAAGTCGCGAATCCGGAGCCGCAAAGGCTTGCGCTGCGAATGCTGGCGGAGATTCTGGAGCCAAGAGCGCGCGAGCTTTTGTATTTTGTCAAGGAAAGCCTTCGTCAGGGCGGAGTGCTCGATGCCCTGGGTGCCGGATGTGTCCTGACGGGCGGCGGGGCCATGCTTCCCGGCATGCTGGATATAACAGAGAGCCAGCTGCGCGTTCCTGCACGCACCGGAATGCCGGTGCGACTCTCAAACATGCCGGGCGAGCTCGTTCACCCGAGTTTTTCAACCGCTATTGGAATGCTTCTGTACGCTCACCGCACCCGCGTGACCCGTGCGGCAGAGAACAACAGCCTGCGCGCCAAACTGCGCGCCATATTCGCAGCAAGTTTCTAGCCAGGAATGAAGTCATTCGGAGATGGGGAGGCGGGAGCCGCTATGGAGCAGCAGAAGAAGGAAGCCGCGGAGATGCGGATTGAGTTTTACGAGGAGAGCCCTCGCGGTGCACGGATCAAGGTCATCGGCGTAGGGGGCGGCGGCGGGAACGCAGTCAACCGCATGATCCAGACCGGCCTGGAAGGGGTCGAATTCATTGCGGCGAATACAGATGTGCAGGCGCTGAAGCTGTCGCTTGCCCCGGTAAAGCTTCAGCTTGGCGTGCGGCTGACCGCGGGCCTGGGCGCGGGGGCCAATCCCGATGTGGGCCGTCGCGCCGCACTGGAAGACTCCGAGAAGATCATTGAGGCTCTCGAAGGCGCGGATATGGTGTTTGTGACCGCCGGTCTGGGTGGCGGAACGGGAACGGGCGCAGCACCGGTGATCGCCTCGCTGGCAAGCGAAATGGGGATCCTGACGGTTGCCGTGATTACGCGCCCTTTCGCCTTTGAAGGCAAACGCCGTTTGCAGCAGGCGGAGCGCGGGCTCAAGGAACTGATCGAAAGCGTGGACACGATGATCGTGATCCCGAACGAAAAGCTGCTTGCGGTTGCGAAGGACGCCGGATTCTTTGAGAGCTTCCGCATCGCCGACGATGTTCTGCGCCAGGGCGTGCAGGGCATCTCGGACATCATCACGATTCCGGGCATCATCAACCGCGATTTTGCCGACGTGAAGACAACGATGGCGGGAATGGGCCACGCGGTGATGGGAACTTCTGTGCGATCGGGGCAGAACCGTGCCGTCGAAGCAGCGCAGGCTGCGATGGCATCACCGTTGCTCGAGGCTGGAGCGATCGACGGCGCCCGTGGAATCCTGATCAATATCACGGGCTCGAGTTCGTTGAAACTGTCGGAAGTGAACGAAGCTTCCTCGTTGATTCAGTCCTCGGCGCATGAAGACGCGAATATCATCTTCGGCGCGGTTCTGGATGAGCGCATGGGCGACGAGGTAAAGATCACGGTGATCGCGACGGGGTTCCGCGACCAGATGCCCGAGCGGCGAGCGCGGATGTTGAACGTGGAGGAGATGACGGTGGTTTCAGTGCCGGTGGTGGCGCCAGACACCTGGATGCGCGAAAGTGCCGGACCGCCTCCACCGCTGCCCGCGCCTCCAGCGCCACGGTTCATGAGTGAAGAGGAAGAGTCAGACGAGAACATCGAGGTGCAACTCGAGGCCGAGCTGGTAGCGGCTGCGAGCCGGCCGCAATTTGCAGAGCTGGCCGAGGAGCCAGCCTACACGCCTCTGCCAAGAGACTATGCTTCAGACTTTGGTAATGGCTTGGGTCACACGGCAGAGCCAGAAGAGCGTGGGGTGCCCACCGTTGCAAGTCCTTTATCTGCACCGGAAGAAGAGGCGGAGCGGGATCTGGATGTTCCGGCATTCATGCGGCGATTGAAGTTCTGATCCGCATGAACTCGTGCGGACTCTTGCATTTGAAGGTAATAACTGTGTAGCTTCTAAATAGTTTCGACAGGAATCGGGCTTCGGCGGTACTGACCAGGGGGTGCTTTCCCCGACAGTGTGACCGTTCACTGGATTTCGAAGGTGACACGACTCACATACTGCGGCCATTGCGTGTGAAACAAGAGAAGTACGCCAAACAGCAAGAAGTGCGACTCCGCCAGTGCGGGCGCATGGCACGCAACTCACAATCGAAGGGATTTATCAGGATGAGATTGTCCTGCCTTTTTGCCTTGGGGCTCGCGGTGATTGGGACCGGCGCAAACAGCGCCGTCGCGCTCGATGTTCAGCGGAACGTCCATCGTACAAAACCGTCGAGCCATCATCTGACTGAGACCAGGCATTCGACTCACCGCACCGCCCGTAAGTCCACGAGCGATTCGAAGACTTCAGCGACTGCTTCCTACGCACACAAATCCACCATCTCAACAGCGACCTTTCAACAGGCTTCGCTGACCCGCCGTCATCGCAAGCACCGTTACTACGAGCGGTTCACTGCCAGCTCATTTGCGAAGGGGAACATCTTCGAGGGAGACATCACCGCAGGGGAAGACCCGGTCGTCAGGCAGGCCGCGATCGATGCGCTCGGAGACATGAACGGGACCGCGGTTGTGATCGATCCCTCGAACGGCCGCATTCTCGCGATGGTGAATCAGAAGCTCGCTCTTTCGCCGGGTGCGGAACCGTGCTCGACGATCAAGCTGTCTGTGGCCCTGGCCGCGCTTTCTGAAGGGCTTGTCACGCGGGATACGCCGGTAAAGCTTGCCGGGTTCCGGATGAATATGACAGACGCTCTCGCGAAGAGCAACAACCTCTATTTTGAGGAGCTTGGTCGCGAGCTTGGGTTCGAGCGCGTCCATCACTACGCCAATGAGTTTGGCCTTGGCGAATTGGCCGGCTATAACATCCCAGGCGAGCAGCTGGGTGTGTATCCCAATGATCCGATTCCATCGTCAGAGGGTGGAGTTGCTCGGATGTGCAGCTTCGGACAGGGAGTGTCGATGACTCCGCTGCAGCTTGGCGCCTTTGTCTCGGCGATCGCAAATGGCGGGACCCTCTACTACCTGCAGCATCCAACGACTCAGGACGAGGTGACGACGTTTGAGCCCAGGGTGAAGCGGACCCTTGATATCGCCCGCTTTGTTCCCGACCTGCAGGATGGGATGGCTGGAGCGGTGGAGTACGGAACGGCACGGCGGCTGCGCGCCAACTTCCAGGAGTTGCCCGTGTTTGGGAAGACGGGCACGTGCTCAGACAAGGGAACGCGCTTCGGGTGGTTCGTTTCCTACTCAGACTCACCGCAGGGAAGCCTGGTAACGGTGTTCTTCCTCGAGGGCGGGCGGCCCACTTTCGGTCCGCGCGCTGCAGAGCTGACGGGCGAGTTCTACAAGAACCTCTGGGATCGCAATTACTTTGCGGACAAGGGTTCACAGCAGGCGACTGCTGCTGTTCAGGTGACGGGCGCGGCGGCCTCCAGGTAGGCGCCCGAGCGAAAGTGAAGGTCAAAGGCCGCCCCGGGGCGGCCTTTCGCTGTCTGGGACAGCCAGTCAGCCTGGGGCATGCACCCAAATTCGAAAGGGTTGAAACGAATCACGAGTTGCGTCATCCGATATTCTGAGGCTACGGGCTTTCCCCGGCCACGGGTCAGTGTGGTCGCATTTCCGGCGCCAAAAATCACTCAGGGCAGCGAACGAATATCTCGATGGAACTTCCTATCCACATCCTTCTCATGTACGGCTACCTGCTGCTTTTCGCCTGGGTGCTGATCGAGCAGTTCGGAATCCCACTACCTGCCGCGCCGATACTTCTTGCCGCCGGAGCGCTCTCGGCTGAGCACCAGCTCGGTATCGGCCTCGCCTTTGCGGCGGGAGTGCTTGCGTGTCTCGCTGCCGACTCGTCGTGGTTCCTCATCGGACGGCGCTACGGCCATCATGTCCTGCGGATTCTCTGCAAGCTGTCGATGGAACCGACGATCTGTGTCCGCCGGACGCAGGATTCGTTTGGACGCCGCCGCGGCGTCACGCTGATGTTCGCGAAGTTCGTGCCTGGCCTGGCCACCTTGGCGCCCCCGGTGGCGGGCGAGAACGGGATGAGCCTGCTGGCGTTTCTGTTCTTTGACGGGATTGGAGCGTCCCTCTGGGTTGGGGCCCTCCTTGCCCTTGGGAGACTCTTTGGTGACGCCCTAAGGCGCGATGCGAACCTGCTCGACTGGGTTGGCAGATTCTCCGGCGCGCTGCTTCTCCTGGGAATTTTGGGCTTCTTCCTTGCCCGCGTTTATCGCCAGCGCGCATTCAAAAGAAAGCTGGTCGCCTCGCGTCTTGAGCCGGAGGAGTTGATGAGCCAGCTTGAACGGGGCGAGCAGGTGTACATCGTCGATCTGCGCCATCCCCTGGAACTGCTGGCCGAGCCGTTTACGCTGCCGAGCGCACTCCACTTCTCGCCGGATTCTCTGACAGCACGCCACCGGGAGATTCCCCGCGATCGCGATGTGGTGCTCTTCTGCACTTGCCCGAGCGAAGCCACGGCTGCCAAGACCGCGATGACCCTTCACAAACTCGGCATTGACCGCGTGCGCCCCTTGCGTGGCGGCTATGACGAGTGGAAGCGCCTGGGCTATCCGAGGGACGCGATCGCTCCCGTGCAGCCCGCGAGCCCTGTCGTCCAGATCGGCGACTGAGTACATCGGGACAGTGGAACGAACGTGCGGTACGCTCCAAAGGCCTTAGTATGAGTTGGGAGCGGTGACGACCGCACGGAGAACTCTCTTGGCTTACGACGATCTGCGCGACTGGATCAAGACCCTCGAAAAAGAAGGCGAACTCAAGCGCATCCGGGAACAGGTGTCGCCTGAGCTGGAGATCACGGAGATCGCCGATCGCGTAAGCAAGATCGGCGCAAAAGCGAAGGCGGGCGCGGGGAAGACGAAGAAGGACTATGCTCCCGGGGGCCCAGCGCTACTGTTCGAGAACGTGCAGGGGCATCCGGGACACAAGGTGCTGATCAATCAATTCGGCAGCGAGCGGCGCATGGCTCTTGCGCTTGGCGTGGACAGTGTCGAGGAGATTGCCGGGCGGATCGCGGGCCTGATGAACGTGAAAGCTCCCGAGGGAATCTTTGACAAGCTAAAGATGCTGCCCCAACTAGGGACGCTGACGAGCGCATTTCCCAAGACCGTGAGCGCGAAGGATGCGCCGTGCAAGGAAGTGATTCTACGCGACAACTTCGACCTGAACCAGTTTCCGATTCTGAAGTGCTGGCCGCACGACGGAGGGCGGTTCATCACGCTGCCGTGCGTTCATACGCGGGACCCGCGCACCGGGAAACGCAACATCGGGATGTACCGCATGCAGGTGTATGACGGGAAGACAACGGGCATGCACTGGCAGCGGCAAAAGGTCGCGGCGGAACACTACCGCGAAGCGCTGCGCAACGCCGCCGCCGCGGCGTCTGACGCGGACCCAAGAGCGGCTCGAGTTGCGGCGATGGCGGAGTCGGCGGGGGGAGCGGCAACGATCCCGGATGGGCCGATCGGGGGAATACCGCAGGTGTCGGTGGGGAATCTCAAGGGTTCGCGGCTCGAAGTTGCGGTGGCGATCGGGACGGATCCGGCGACGACGTTTTCGGCGATTGTGCCTGCGCCGCCGGAGGTCGAGGAACTGATGATCGCGGGATTTCTGCGGGGCAAGCACGTCGAGATTGTGAAATGCGAGACCGTGGACCTTGAGGTGCCGGCGCATGCTGAGATCGTGCTCGAGGGATACGTTGAGCTTGGCGAGCTCCGCGGCGAAGGTCCGTTTGGCGACCACACCGGCTTCTATACGATGACCGACGACTATCCAGTCTTTCACCTGACGTGCATTACGCACCGGGAGGATCCGATCTATGCGGCGACCATTGTGGGCAGGCCCCCGATGGAGGATGCGTGGATGGGGAAGGCAGTTGAGCGAATCTTTCTTCCGGCGATGAAGATGACGATCCCGGAACTTGTGGACATTCACCTGCCGGTGGAAGCCGTCTTCCATAACCTGATGTTGGTTTCCATCCGCAAGAGCTATCCGGGACAGGCACGTAAGGTGATGAACGCGATCTGGTCGCTGGGGCAGGCGATGTTTACCAAGTGCATCATCGTCGTGGATGAGGACTGCGACGTGCAGGATATCGGGGAGGTGGTGCTCCACGTCGCGAATAACATCGACCCGGAGCGGGACATTCAGTTCACGATGGGCCCGGTGGACTCGCTGGACCACTCGTCGCGACTGCCGAATTACGGATCGAAGATGGGGATCGATGCGACCCGCAAATGGAAGGCTGAGGGATTTGAGCGTCCGTGGCCGGCGATGATCGAGATGGATCGAGCGACCAGGGCCAAGGTGGATGCGATCTGGGAGAAGCTGGGGCTGTGAGGGGCACGACTTCAGGTGAGTGCATGCGCTTTGCGATACTAGTCCCATGATCCGTCTTCGCGGATGGTCAATTGCCTACTTGATTGCGGTCGCGTTCATAGCCTGCCACCATAGTGGGGCGCAAGCCCCGGACAGTTTTCGCTGGATTGACTTTCATTCCCCCAAGGACCAGGACGTGGTGGTGTGGGTTACTCGTGGACTGGACGGTCGGCGCTGGACCGCGATTCGGGAGATCGGGGTTCAGTACGATGCGGCGCTTGTAATCACGAGCAATCGTGCGAATATGCAATCCGCGGCGAATGACGACGTGTATTCGGTATGGAGCGTCTCGCTCACCGACCGTTCTGTCAAGTCGATTCTGACGGGTGCCAACCTGCGACTTGTCGATTGGATGCTTTTCGCCACAGGCGGACAGAGGGAACTGGGCGCGGTGTACGACGACTGCAGCAATTGCGCGGCGACGACGTTCTTTACCGCGTTTTACTATGACCTTCGATCGCACACCTGGTCGGCGCGTTGGCTGCGCGGAGGCCAGGGCGCGCCCATCTGGACATCGACCACGGCGGGTGAAGTTACGCGAACGCAGGTCTATGCAGTCATGGCTGACCCGAACGGGCGCGAGAGTCTGGGTACCTGGAATCGCCTGGATTACGGAAAGGTAAAGCCGGCGGAGGACTTTGTCTATCGGTATGATCTCGATCCCGTTCTTGGTCTCGAGCGCATGCAATTGCTCGTGGGAAGAGAAGCCGAGAGCCTGAAAGAGCGCATGTGCCGTGCGCAGGATGCCGTCGACGGGCTGATCCGCGGACAGGATTCAATTCTCTGCCAGCCGTGGAGAAAGCCGGTCTGGGAGCGGAAGCCGGTGACGACGCCACCGGCAAACAACCAGGGCCAGTCGAAGCCGCCAGGCCGCCAATAAGAGCGCAACCGGTCCGGAGCGCGAGGGATCTGACCGGCGAGAATCCCGGATAAGGACAGTCTCTGGGAGGTTCATCGTATACTGGGCGTATGTCGATTGTGCGCAACATTGCCGCCATCGCCAAGGGCATGAGCATCACGTTCGGCGAGATGCTGCAGCCGACCCAGGTTGAGAACTACCCTGACGGCAAAGGGCCTCTTCGCGGTGCGGTGTTTGAGCAGCGGTTTCGCGGCGCGCACGTGCTGCAGCGCGATGAAAACGGCCTGGAGAAGTGTGTTGCGTGTTTTCTTTGCGCGGCGGCGTGCCCGGCAAACTGCATCTACATCGAGGCGGCGGAGAACACCGAGGAGCAGCGGATTTCGTCGGCGGAGCGGTACGCGAAGGTGTACAACATCGACTACAACCGCTGCATCTTCTGCGGCTACTGCGTGGAGGCGTGCCCGACGGATGCGATTACGCACGGACACGGCTTTGAGCTGGCAAGCCTGAACGCCACCAGCCTGGTGATGCGCAAGGAAGACATGCTGGTGCCGGTTGCGGCGCTGACAGCAGGGAGATAGGCCAGGCAACTTCGGGAGCGTGTGTCAAGCGCCCGTCTGATATGGCGCACATACCTAGAGAGGTCCAGCCTCTATCTTGGGTGAGCGGATGAAAAGGTGTATCCATAACGTTGCTGTCCTTGTGATGGCGCTGCTGGTCATCCAACCGATTCTCGGAGAGGTCTGTTGTCTCTCGACCATTCGTTCACGATGTGGCGCGGACTGTCCTATGGCTGTCGCGGGGCACAGGTGCCCGATGGCGCACTCCTCCACGATGAAGAATTGCCCATCGGATTGCTGCGGAACTTCTCCTTCGCAGGCAACGGTACAGACTGGCCCGCTCGAGAAGCCGAAGGCATTCCAGATAGTGCCGGCAATACCATTGCCGGTCGGCCTTGGAGCGCCAAAGCTTCCCGCAGGCTTTGAGATCAGTTCCGAACCAGCAGTTTCTCCTCCTCTTTACAAGCTCTTCAGAGTTTTCCGTATTTAGACATCTCCAGACGTCCGGTTTCGGAATGCGACCGTGGGCGAAGTTTGTCCAGGGCCGAGTGTTTCATCGTAGCCAACCGTTCAGAAGGAGATTTGAAATGAAGCGAATTCTGGCTGTTCTTTCCGTTGTTACCGTCCTCGCCTTTGGCGCCATGGCCCAGACACCCCAGTTCTCGGCCAAAGGCGCCTGCTGCAACTCGTGCTGTCCCGACAAGTGCAGCGACTGCTGCGCGGGGGGCTGCGCGGACTGCTGCAACGGCAAATAGTCCGTCGACGGCTCCGGGCCGCCCAGAGGGGGCCCGGAGCTTGATTTGCCTCGCTCCTTTTAGCTTCTGCACCTCCTTCCGGCAAACTGGTGCGCGCACATCCCCGATTCTCCGTCGTTTATTCTCAGAAGAAGAGTAAGCGCTGCATGACCGGGGCACTGTGCCGGGCGAGCGCCGGAGGTCCATGACCAGATCCGAACATCCCCTCGTCGGAATTCTCAAAGAACGCATCGTCATCATCGACGGCGCGATGGGTACGACCATCCGCACCTACGGTATGAAGGAAGCCGACATGCGCGGCGAGCGATTCAAAGACGCGAAGAAGGATCTGCTGAACAATGGAGATCTCTTCGTTCTGACACAGCCTGAAATGATTGGGGACATCCATCGCCGTTTCCTCGAGGCGGGAGCCGACATTATCGAAACCAACACATTTGGCGCGACGACGATTGCACAGAGTGAGTTTTTTGTGGACGACCCGCGGGAACACGGCGGCCGCAAAGACCCGGATTTCTATCAGAAGGTCATTGAAGACGAGTTTCTGAAGGGTCTTGCATGGGAGATCAATGAGAAGTCCGCGCGGCTGTGCCGCACATGGGCCGATCGCGTAGGCAATGCGACCGGGCGGCCGCGGTTCGTTGCGGGGTCGATTGGGCCATTGACGGTTTCGCTGTCGAATTCGCCGGATGCCAACGACCCCGGCTTCCGCTCCGTTGCATTCGACCAGGTGAAGACCGCCT
>Ga0335069_10009323_pt1 | contig 13976 bp, 18 predicted proteins | sample Lox_Sample_11_FD_206714 | JGI IMG/M metagenome (GOLD analysis project Ga0335069, IMG submission 206714) | Soil microbial communities from Loxahatchee National Wildlife Refuge, Florida, United States - Lox_Sample_1.1 | ecosystem: Environmental > Terrestrial > Soil > Wetlands | place: USA... | reverse complement strand
CGAAGCGGAACAACTTCCTTGGAATGCCAACACGTTCGACGCTTGTCGTGCCGATCGGTTGCTGCAACATGTGCTACATCCCCATCGAGTCTTAAGAGAAATGTCCCGCGTACTCAGGCCGGGTGGACACTTAGCAATCGTGGATCGCGATTGGGGGATGGTAGCACTGGATTCATGCGACGAAATCACGACTCGGGTAGTGTTGGATCGGGCCGCCGCAGGTATCCGAAACGGACAGGTGGGGAGAAAACTCTACGGGCTTTTTAGAGAGGCAGACCTCCAGGAAGTTCGAGTTCGCACGCACTGCGTTAACGTATACAACCTGGAGAAGGCCGACGCCCTCCTAGATCTGCGAACGGTTGCCGAGCATTCAATTGGCGCAGGTGATGTCTCGCGCCAGGTTATTGACGCATGGTGGGATGAACTTCTGACGCGCGATCGGCTTCGGTCTTTCCTCGCAACAATAACTCTGTTTGTCGTGTCCGGCGTAAAGTGGTGATCGCTACCTTCTGCCTGCTATCGACGAATCCTCACAGGCAACAAATGCCTTTTCCTTTTATCCTGCGCTCCGTTCATTCCTGACAAGCCGGCATTAGGAGATCTTTGAACATGAAGTTTTTCCATCGCATGGCCCCCATAACCTCTGGAAATGGCGTGGCCCCACTCTCGACTCCCCAGCTCAGCCAGTCGAGAAACTGCTCTTTTGTCCCCTTAACCATCACCGGGTCACACCCGATACCGAGGACCTGAGCGACTGCACGATGATTCTTGAGTTCTTCTGCAAACCAGTCTGCCCACTCCGGTACTCCGGGAATTCCGTAGATCTGGGCAATGGAAGCCCAGACAAAGCCTTTATCCGAACCTGCCAACAGGGTTCTTCCTGAGCTGGACGACTTGTTCCCCGAGACAAATTCCTCCGACATCCCGATGAGGTGACGCAGCGGCTTCTTTCGCCCAGGAACTTGGATGGATCCTTTGAAGCACTGCGCATTTCGTTGCATACACACTCGGACGGGTTGTACATCCGGACCCTCCACCATGAACCGGTCTGTCATAGATATGGCCGCGCTGATGGCTGAGATCTGAGTGTCGCCCCCAATCACCGAGATCAAGTGCGCCTTGGCCTGCCTGGGCGGATCGGGCAACACTTCTCCAATGAAACGGTCCAGGTGAAGCCTGATGCTGGTGGTGGTCTTCTCCGTACTCTTCACATACGTCAGCCAGCCGAAGCGAAGATGGGCATTTTTCATTTCGCCTCCTGCTTTTTATGGGTGAGGACCTGGGTCTTGCCGTTGGCGAAGACCAGGGTCAGTTCGTGCGAGAACCGCTCGCGATCATGCAGGATCTTCGTGCCGTCCTCTTCCTCTTCTTCCCAATGATCAGTGAACTTGACTGAGCGCCAGTGAGCGATGTGGCGATCTTCCCCCTCGCCGAACACGCCTTTGAGCATTCCTGCCGTGCACAATAGCCCCACATGTCCACCGTGGAGCGGCGTGAGCGGGCGGCCTCGGACGTCTCGCTGTTTGGGAAGAAGGATTCGACTCGCCTGGCGGTAGGCTGCCGACTCCAACAGAAGATCCTCGACTTCATCTAAGGGAATGCCCGTGTTCGTGAGTGTGATCGGTCCCGAAGGAGGCACCTGACAACGAGTTGTTGGCGCGTCGGTCAGAATCGGCAGATCCGCTTTCAAAGCCAACATCTCCAACCAACGCAGGGACTCGAGCAATGCGGAGTCGCGCAGGTACTGGTGCCGTCTGCGGCGAGTGCCGATGACCGCAATTTGCCTGTATTGGATACATGCCGGTTCGGAAAGCCGGAAGACGGTCAAGTCGGCGAAGTGTTCGCTCAGCGTCCTCGCGCATGATTTGAGTTGTGGCTGTGGGATCACGAGCACCAGCACGCCGCCGGGCTTCAGCCAGCGGTAGGTATGCTCCAGAAAGACCAACTCCAGTCGCTGATTATTCGTCTGGCCGACCTCAAGGTCGTATGGAGGGTTGAGATAGAGAAGGCAGATTGATTCGGCCGGACAGCGCACATCCATGGTGTTCGCATGGAGTGTTTCAATTCCTAGAACTCTGGCTTGTTCGGCACGATTGGCATCAATTTCAATCCCATACCGGTGCGCTTGAGCTCCTTCGAGCAAACGGGTGAATGCCACGCCATCACCAACACATGGATCAACCGCCGAGAACTCCGGAGCGAACGCGAGACAGTTTCTAAGGCGCGCCGCTTCCGAGGTTGGAAGCGGGAAAAAGCCAAGTTTTGTTTTGCCGTGGGGCCTCACGAAACCCTCCTACGAACGGGAATTGAAATCGATGGACGAAAGGGAGGAAGTTCGTTCGAGAACAGGAGCTTCAGTACTCTTCGGGCAGAAGCAACGTGGTCACAGACCGGTCTGCTTCGGTGATGATCCAGATCTTTTCTGTGTCCGTCACCTGGTAGCTGCTCAGCAGGCGGAACCCGTACTTCAGGCTCAACTCGTTTTCCGTCTTGTCTTCCTGATCGAGATCTCCCCAGTCGCCGCGAAGATGTCTCGACAAGAATTCCAAGGGTGATTTGTTGGTCTGTTCCAACAGGGCAAGTGCGCCCGGCGTCGCGACCAGGCGGCCCGAGGGGAAAAGCGGAATGGTCGGTAGGGAGTTCATGATTCAGCTCCAGTTTCAGAGTTTGGCTGTCCCTCAAGCCCGTGCTGTTCGCCGCGATCAGTCGAAGCTCGAACCGCAACGAGATTTGCGTCCTCGGCTCTCCGCTTCGCGATCTTCACGTAGAGGTGGATGACATAGAGAGATTCGCATCCTGCACATTTCCCATCGGATGGGCGCCCATCGCGCTTGGGGTCGTAGCGAGGGTGACGGGTGCACCTTCCATCGAAACGAAACCGGATTTTGAGCGACATGGAGCACCTCACCAATCTTCCCGAGCGCTGTGTTTTCCATTCACGGCTTCCGCTACGAGATTCGATAACCCGTCAGAAACAGATGGTTCCCGCACCGCAGTGAACGAGCAGAAACCGTTCATCGGAATCGGCCGTTCATCCTCAACCCGGTAGCCGCGTTCGATGTGCTCCTGCTTGCGTTTCTCAAATAGTTCGGCTCGTGTGGTCACACGAATTCTCATGGCTATCCTCATTTCTCACTGGTGAAGATCAGGTGGGCAGCGTGACGCGTGAAAGGAGAGAACGGACGCCTACTGGAGTCGAGATTCCCTTTAAAGTGCGGAGGGATTTGATGTCAGAAGTGGCTTTCGGCGGCCCGTTCCAGCTCTAAGACGATCCGCTTCAGAGTTTCGAGATTATCGACGCGCTCGAGCGAACTAAGCCCCACTGTCCTGAGGATGGGGACGAGGGCTTCTGGCCCTGTTTTGTCGAGAGCGGCTTCCACGCGTCGCAGTCCACGTTCTGCTGATCGCATGTGCTCCAGCACTTTCTGGAGCAACGGAATCTCTTGGATCTCCCGCGGGTTCCAGACCCTGGCCAGGTCGCGCAACAGCCCGCGGTAGAGCCCGCGGCCGAGCTGTTCCGACAGGCCCTCGATTGCTTTCGCCAACGCCGCAGCTTCGGAACCACCACCGTGTATCTTTGCTCCGCCGCGCACACCGTTTGATTTGCTCGAGACGTTCGGCCGAAGACCCTGGGCCCAGCCTTCGGGTGTCGCCCACCTGGGCAGTTGGGGAACACTCCTTGGCCGCTTTCGTTCGTCCAAGTCAACCCACGTACCTTCGAAGTAGTAAAGGTAGCGGCCCAGACCGAAACAGCTACAGGTCCGCTTGAATGCCTGCGCTTCCGCGCTCGTCCCGGCGTTGTCATTGTCCGCCCATTCTTCTCCGGTGGCGGAATGCGAGCCCAGGCCGAAGATCGTCAGCTCACAGGTAACCAGCACCTTGGCCACAATCTTCTGATCCTTACTGCGCTCGAAATTGGCGCTGGTGTGGATGGAGTATTTGCGCGTCCAGCCAGCAGGCGTAACCAGGGTGTTCAACCGATCCGTGTACGCTCTCTGGTCGGCATACGGAACCACTTGGCCCCGGATCGGTTGCCCGTTCTTCGTGGTGTTCATCACCCGCCATTCGATCTCCGAAGCGTCGAAGGGCGCCTCTAGCGCTGCTACCAACTCTTTGACCCTGTCCGGTGAGAACTGAGGCAACGGCGGCATGACTGACGCCGTTGGGAATGCGACAGGTGTGCACGTACCAGTGTCCTGTGTGTGGCCATTTGGGCCGGTCATGTGAGCACCTCCCCAATTCGCAAGGCTTCATTATTCGCGCCCTGGCCGTACATCCAGCGCTGCGGCTTAATCTCTAACAGCCAATCTTGGACTGTAGGAGTACGGCCAAGATCTTCCCGAACATGCTGTTCCCCGATATACCGGACGGGGATTCGTTTTCCGTCGCTGTTCACGATGGTCACGCCAAACAGCTTCTCGGCCAGGAAAATACCCTCGGCATGATGTCGCAACGCTCGGTGGCGGAAGTCCGGAAAGAAAGCCTTCGACTCGTCAAACCAATTGTGAATTGGCAGGTAGTCTTCCGCTTTTCCTCCGAACGTTCTCGCACTGCTCTCGGCATGCTTGAGTGGGTGAGCCATATCCCTAGACCTCATACGTGGTGGTCGCGTAGTCCTCAAAACGATCGTTGCGCTCAACCGTTATCTTCCTCGCGTGAACGTCGAGAACGACATCTCCAAAACCACCGCAGTCGTTCTCATATCCGAACGGCACCAGAGCTTCGAGGTGTTCCTGCAGGTGTGAAGCGTCGTAATTGACCGGCTCGTGCTCGCCCCAGGCGTACCGTGTGCTGTCATAGCACTTCACTTCTTCGGTCGCACCATCATCGCCGTAGCCATCGAAGTGCACTGCCACAAACGTGACTCCGCCAGCGGCGAGTTTGTCGCATTCCGCCAGGAGCGTTGCTTTGGCCGCCGCTTGTTCTGGTTCGAGGTTTTGCCCATGGTTCTGCGCTGTGCCTTCCATCGCTTGATCCTCTTTCGTCGAAATATCAACGAAAACTTAGACGTGCTCCGTGCGGATGAAGACTTCTGCTGATCCCGCACGGTCGTGCCTCCGCGTTCCTCCACCCCGCACCTTCATGCGGAGTCGTTGCCAGTATTTGGGATCAATACGAAGTGCCTGCAGACCGGATAACGAAGACAGGCTGAGGAAACCGCCGTGATAGGAAATTGTTCCGTATCGGAACAGACGGGCGAGCATTGACAGTGCATGATTGGCTAGCGTGGGATTGACGAATGGTTCTTGTCGTTCGAGAGCTTCGGCCGCGCTGCAGCTCGGTTCGTTATTTCGATCGAGCTCGCCTTGGATCACTTCCGGGAAGAGCTCGGAGATTGTCCGTAATCGAAGTTTTTTTCGGCGGTTCCTCCGGTTCAAAGGCTCTCCCATCACAAATTGGCCGGTGTCGGCATTGTTGCCCACGTCCAACCAATAATCGACCTCGCTCCAATCTTCTACGCACTTTGCAATGGCCGCCCGCGCGGCCCGCGTGTCGACACAGCCGATCACGATATCGACACCGGTTAGCTTCCGTTTGCCGTCGAGACGTTCCGGAATTCCTTCCCAGTCCAGTCCCCAAAACAGGTTAACGCGGTTTGCGAGAACGACCGATTTATACAGTCCGATTTCGGATCGACTGAACGGCTGTCGCACACAGTTCGCCGGAGAGATAATGTCTGGATCCAATAATGTGACGTGCAGGCCTTCCGGGTGCCCGTACACGAGCAATGCCTGGTGTAAATACGGCAGTCCGGCGGCAATGGCACTGCCGTTGCCGCCACAACCCACCACTAGCACGCGGACCTTATGCTTCAGCAGTTCGGGATGAATATGATGCGTTTCCATGGCTTCATCCCTCCAAGGGAAGGCCGCGCGAGGTCGACGGCCGCTCGTTGAAGGCTGCCGCTTTACGTAGGCCGGACGAAGATAGGTGGGACGCCGCTGAAGCGCCCTAAGAGTAGGCGCAGCGACAAACGGCAGTGGTCAAGCGGCGATTTCGTCCAGCAGTTCTCGTGCCTTTCCGACTAGAACCGCGACGGAATCCGATTTGGAGATGACCGCGTCCGCCCCCGCTGCCAGGCATTCCTTGTCAACAGAGCGGTCGCTATGGGCCGTGTAAATGATGACGGGTACAGTGGGCATGAGTTTCTTTAGAATCCGCGTTTCCTCAAACCCGTTCATAAGCGGCATGGCAAGATCGGTCACAATCAGCGCGGGTCGGAGGAGTCTTGCCCTTTCGATCGCCTCGCGGCCATTTTCGGCCTCTCCACAGACTTCGAAATCTCCTTCGCGCGTAAAGAGTTCGCAAATGGCCTTGCGAACGGCCGGACTGTCATCGACTACCAGCACAGACCGTACCGGCACTCGCCCCCTCCTTGGATAACGTTTCTCTTTGGACGACTGTCAGATGCCGGACAGTTGTGGGGGCGTTGGCAGATAACTGGCATCCCTTAAGGAGTCCATACAAGATCGCCACCTTCTCGGGTCAAGGGTCGCCAACGCGTAGTTTCCGGGCGATTGCCCTCGCTTGAGATGGCTCTACAGTATGTAGGGTATCGAACGATACCGAAGACATCGGTTATAGTGACCGGCCGCCCGCAAAGGAGGGGAACATTCTGTCCTTGCGCTGCCGTCGTCTTGAGGATCGAATCCAAGAACTGTGCGCGAAACTTGTTACCTCAAGAGATCCCGACGAGTTGGAGGCCATAGTTCACGAACTGAGGTTAGGGATCGGTCGACTCGTAGAGCGACTCAGAGTGCGTGCTGCAACAGTTCTTACTGGAGGCGCTGATGTTCCGAACGACAGGCGCAAGACCCAGTGAGCGTTCGGCCAGTCGCTAGTTTTTCGCAGGTTATTCTGCCGGTATAAGAGTAGGAATTCGTCTGCTATTCATCCCATTCTCTCGAAAAATTCCTGCAACGTTTGGTTGCTATCAGCCAGAAACCTCGCCGGAAAATGCTTACGTCCCTCTAGCTCTGACCACAGTCCAAGAAAGCCGCCGGAATAGGTTGTGAGGTGCACGGCGCCACTCGGATGGGTGAATTCGCTCGCGAAATAGGCGTTTTCCCAACCTGCCATGGAGGCGACGCTTACATCCTCAGGAACTCGCATACTGCCAAGGCAAACCCGGCCGTGCGCATCGGTGTTCCAATACGGAGCGTTTTTCAAGCGTGTATTGGCTGCTGGCCGGCAGTCTTCCGCGAGCGCGCGCACGAAAAGCTCCCTCCTGTGGATCAAGAATACTAGTGCAGGATGGGGATACATCTTGCCGTTCAGGTTTCTTCCTTTTGGGTCTCCGTCGCCGAAGAATACCAGCCGCCGTCGCGCCCGGCTCCACCATGCAATCAATTCCGGGGTTCTCGCCAGCACATGTTCCGGCAAGACCTCCGTCGCCATACTCGCCCCCAGCCCCTTGGCAAGCGTCTCAAGAAATCCCGTCGTCACCGACTGGCCCGCGCACAAATACGGCGGCCCGTCAGGCCGGCTCTTGACTTCGTGCAACGTAGCGAAGGCCCGATTGCCCTCGTGGTACACGAGCAAAGCGTGCTTGAGGTTAAAGATTCGGTTGTCGCCAATTCGCACATGGCCATTCATGGATTTACCCCTCGCGACCAATGATGCCGTCGTCATTTCCGGGCATGAGATCAATCAGCCGGCTTGCGGCGGCAAGCGTTTCGCATGCAATCCCAAAAGTTCGGAACGCCTTGCCAATGCTGAGGGGTTCGGAGAGCTTGAGCGGGATGATCAGATTCGGCTGCGGCGTCACCTCCATCGCAGTTTGCCCTTCGTCGTCAAAACAGCCAACGACCGCGTCAGCTTGGGAGAAAGCCGCCAGAAGACACGGTAGTGGAGGATTCGAGTCCATAAATTGCTCTCCCATGTCCTCGGTGAACTCGGGTCGTTTCGTCTTCTGCGAGATGAGACACAAACCAAGCAAGCTCTCGATCAGCACGTTCACCTGCTGGTCAACTATCGTCTCGCGCAATGTCCTCAGCCCTTTGACGCTGAGCGGTGTCTCTTTCAGAGATTTCGGAATACACCCTTCGACGTCCGGCAGCTCATATTGATCCGCGTCCTCCTCGCCCTCGTACCACTGGCGGAGCATATCGACGCGCTCGTCGGCATCCCGGTAGTCGTACACCCGGACCCATCGATTCAGCGCTCCTACAAAGTGGTGAAAAAATGTTGAGGGCAGCCGCGGATGCGCCTGCGCCAGCCTTTCAAGGGCCGGGTTAAACAGCACGAATGCCGCGCCCTCCGGATCGACAGTCAGATAAAGTATGCCTTCAGGGGCGCGCCCATCCGAGTAATCAATCAGCCGGTCACTCAGCGTGAGGTCCAGGTCAAATCTGCGGTCGATTGCGGCCCCGCCGTGAATGCTGACCCATCGCTGAAGGGTCAACTGTAGGTATTTGATAGGGTTTCGCTCGCTTCGCGACCAGTCCTCTGTGATTGCGACTCCACTTCTTACTAGAATCTCAGCCAGTGCGATTGCTTCGCGGTCATCCGCAACAAAGTGTTGCTCAGCGCTGATTTCATCGAGCAGAGGCAGACCAATCTCACTGCGATGGGCCATCAGATCGGAGGCAGAGAACCTCCTGGAGGCAGGAGACGTCTTCCACCGTGCCAGCGCGAACATTCGTCCACCGCCTTCGCTAGGAGCGCAGAGCACATTTGCAGTTCGCGACATTCGATAAATCTCCCGAGTACACTCTGGCGCTGCCGTTTTCTTTCCTGCGTGAGCGACCGCAGTTCCTCCAAAACAAGAAGCCCTTGCGAATCTGAACGCAACCGTGTTTTCGTAATCCGAGTCATAGTTTGCAGAGTTTGCTTGGAACGGAGCCACTTTTTTCAGTGCGCATCCGAAAGGCTGACTACAGCGATGAAGCGAATTCTATTGTCCTGGAGTAGTGGGAAAGACAGCGCATGGACTCTCCATGTGCTGCGACAGCAGGGTCGTTATGAAATCGCGGGACTGCTGACCACCTTTAATGAAGCCGCTGATCGAGTAGCGATGCACGCAGTGCGTCGGGAACTGGTAGAGCAGCAGGCGGTGCTCGCCGGATTGCGGCTTTGGGACGTGGGCCTCCCTTGGCCGTGTTCGAACGAACAGTACGAAAACCTTATGGCCGAAACGTGTGCCAAAGCGCTCGCCCAGGGAATCGAAGGGATCGCATTTGGCGATCTTTTTCTCGAAGATGTACGCACGTACCGCGAGAAGCAACTCAAGGGCACAGGCCTTGAGCCGATATTCCCGCTTTGGGGGCAGCCCACCCGCCAATTAGCGAACGAAATGATCGCAGCCGGAATGCGAGCGAAGCTGACGTGTGTGGACACACAACAACTCGATGCTCGATTTCTGGGACGCGAGTTTAACGGACAATTCCTCGCTGACCTGCCGGCTGGAGTTGATCCCTGTGGGGAGAAGGGCGAGTTTCATTCCTTCGTCTATGCAGGCCCGATGCTGAATCAACAAATTCCGGTTTTGCTGGGGGAGACCGTGGTGCGCGATCAATTTGTTTTTGCGGATCTGATGCCACCCGGCTTTGCTGCTACCCCTTCGTCCCTATAGCTCTCACAAAGCTGTACTGCATCTGGTCTCCGGACGCCTCTGGTCCGGATATCGCGGCTGTGGCGAGTTCGGGGTATTGGTGGCTGTAGAGGCTCTTCACTTCTTCTGGCGTCATTCGTGGATCTGGATCTGGAAGTTTCACACCGTTGTAGTTAAAGCTACGGGATAAGGGTTTTGCTTCGATCATGGCGCACTCCTTTCTGGCTGTAGGTTGACACGATAGCTGACAATTCCTGCCACGAAGATGGCATCGCCCCTCTCTGAGTCTCTGAGCTGCAAGACCAGCTCTTAGTTTCCGTGTGGCTGACAATTCACTCAAACCCGACTCGAAGCGTATAGCCAGCGTTGCTTGCTGCCATCTAAAAACTTTGCATCGGTGGATTATGTATATAATCCAATGATCGGATATGCGTTACGAACCGGAACACAAGACGCGAACCCGCGATCGTATCGTGCGAAACGCCGCTCGCAAGCTCCGCGCTGAGGGGTTGAGCGGTCCCGGCGTCGCAAGCGTTATGAAGGCATCGGGCCTGACTGTGGGAGGCTTCTACAAGCACTTTCGGAGCAAGGACGAGCTTCTCGCGGACGCTATTGCGCAGGGATTCGCGGAGTCGAGCGAGAAGATCTATTCTTCCCTGGAAAACGTACCGCGCGAGGACAGGTGGAAGGAAGTCATTCGGTTGTACCTCTCACCGGAGCACTGTGATCATCCTGATTCAGGCTGTCCCGTCGCGGCTTTAGCGCCTGAGATGGCGCGCACCAAACTTGGCGTCAGAAAACGAATTTCCGGCTTGATCAAAGAGTATCGGTGGGTGGAGTTCATGCCAGGAGCTAGTGCAGCTGAGCGGGAGCGAAATTTCTTCGTCATTCTTAGTGCGATGGCGGGTGCCGTGTCCATTGCCCGAATCCTTACAGAGCCTGCGGACAGGGAAAGAGTGTTGTCTACTGTTCGAGATCATCTTTTGCGCAGCTTTTGATTTTTTTGCATCGATTGGATTATCACAGTAATCTTATCCAAGCAGTTACGAAAGGACCTTATGAAACTCACCGGTCGCACGATCGTCATCACCGGGGGCTCAGCCGGCATCGGCCTTGCCTTCGCCCTCAAGTTCCTCGAACTAGGCAATGAAGTCATCGTCACTGGTCGCCGTCAGGCCGTGCTCGATCAGGTGAAGGCGACACATCCGAAGCTCCATACGATCCAGAGCGATGCCGCGGACCCGGCACAAATTGCCGCCCTCGCGGCGCGCGTGAAATCGGATTTCCCCAAGCTCGACGTGTTGATGAACAATGCCGGCATCATGCTCTACAAAAACCTGAGAACACCGGCGGCGAACCTCGCTGGCTTGATGGCGGAGATGAACACCAACATAGGCGGCGTAATTATCACGACTTCCGCGTTCATCGATATTCTCAGGGCCAATAAGGGTACGGTGATCAATACATCCTCGGCGCTCGCCTTCGTGCCGTTGCCGTCGGCGCCCATCTACAGCGCCACAAAAGCCGCGATTCACTCCTACACCCAGTCACTACGGTTCCAATTGGAGGAAACTGGCGTGGAAGTCATCGAACTCATGCCACCGGTGGTCAAGACCGATTTGGCGGCAGAGCTTGCCGAAGGCGGCGATGTCACTGTGATCACCACTGCGGATTTAGTGAAGCAGTCGTTTGCGGCCCTTAAGGCGGGTGCCGTGGAGATCCGGCCAGGGCAGGCCAAACAGCTCGCATTCCTGCGTCGCCTTGCCCCCGATTTCATCAACAGGCAGCTCTGGAAGGCGTCTAAAAAGCTGGTTCCGGTCGGCGTATAGGGCCGGCTGCAGCTGACGCTTTTGCACGCCGCTGTCCAGTTGGGACAAAGGAGATTATTCGTGGCGCAATTGTCTGAACACCCAAGCGTGAAACGGTTCTATCAGGAAAGGGCGAACAGGGTTGAAGCGCCAACGGATCAGGTTCTTGATGCAGCTTGGCTCCGGCAGTTGTGCCTGGATGCGGGCGCAGACGATGTGGGATTTGTTGAACGCGACCGGCCAGAAATTGCCGATCAGAAAGCCGAAATTGAGAACGTCTTTCCCAGAACGAGAACGCTGATTAGTGTTGTGTGCCGTATGAACCGGGAGAACATCCGGACGCCAGCCCGCTCAATCTCCAATCTCGAATTCCATCACACGACCGACGAAACCAACGAAGTGGCCCGCCGAATCGTCACGGCACTGGAAGAGGTTGGGATTGGCGCGATCAATGGCGGAGCCGTTGGCTTCCCGATGGAGGCTGATCGTTGGGGATCGAAAATGTGGGTGATTTCCCATAAGCCTGTTGCCGTAGCGGCGGGTCTCGGACAGATGGGGATTCATCGCAACGTGATTCATCCCAAGTTCGGGAATTTCATTTTGCTGGGAACGGTACTGGTGGACGCAGAAGTCTCCGAATATTCCCACCCGGTCGTTTACAACCCCTGCCTGGAATGCAAGCTATGCGTTGCCGCCTGCCCCACAGGTGCGATCAGCCCGGACGGTCAGTTCAATTTCTCCGCTTGCTACACCCACAATTACCGCGAGTTCATGGGCGGGTTCAACGATTGGGTGGAGAAGATCGCGGATAGCAAAAGCGCACATGATTACCGTAAGCATGTCTCGGGGGCCGAGACGGTCTCCATGTGGCAGAGCTTGTCGTTCGGCGCCAACTATAAGGCGGCTTATTGCATGGCGGTGTGCCCCGCGGGTGAGGACGTAATCGCACCCTTCCTCACCAACCGCAAGCAATTTCTGGACGATGTCGTTCGCCCCCTGCAGAACAAACCTGAGACGGTCTACGTTGTTCCCAAGTCTGACGCGGAGGAGTACGTAGCGCGGCGCTTTCCGCACAAGAAGACCAAGCGTGTGTCGAACGGCCTCGCCGGCCAAGGAACTATTAGCTCCTTCCTGCGAGGCTTGAACTTCGTTTTTCAGAAAGGGCAGTCAAAGGGGCTTAACGCTGTCTATCACTTCACGTTCACCGGTCAGGATGAACTGAAAGCAACAGTCACGATTCGAGACGAAACATTGCAGGTATCCGAAGGCCACAATGGACAAGCCGATCTGCGACTTACTGCCGACACCGAGACCTGGCTGCGCTTTCTGCGCAAGGAGGCCAATATCGTATGGGCGCTACTCCGGCGCAAGATTCGCATTCACGGATCGCCAAAGTTGCTGCTTGCATTCGGGCGCTGCTTTCCATCGTAAATGTATACAGATGTTCGTGCGCGTAGCTCGGCTTGAGTGGGTAGACAATAGCCATTCCTTTATCTCAGCTTAAATCCGCGGTGCTGATCCGGGCGAGATGAAAATGGATACCGTTGTTAAGAGCCGCGAGAGCAGTCACATCTTAGACTGCTCCAGCCAATCACCGGATTCGTGCGACTCCAGTTCCGTGTGCCTGACCAGAACCATCTGTGTTTTTCAACACGGATGTTGTCAGCTATTCTGTCAACCTACACTGGCGCACGTCTCTGTTGCAGGTTCCTCAGTTTGGGTTTGTGCAGGAAACAGACTCGGCGTGGTGTCCGCCGGAGCAGCTACTGGTGTTGCGCTCTCCTCTTTCCTGGTGCCTGTATCGGGTTTTGAGGTCGATTGCGCGGTCTTTGCCCTCTGCCGCGCGGCTTTGGCCGCCGCATCTATCTCGGCCTTGGCTTCCGCCAATGTGCTTCCGAGCGCGAGATACGAGTCGACGTAGCTGGCGAGATGCTGACCAAGCTCTCTGTCCAGTTCCTCTGGGGATCCTGTGTAGCTGAGGGGCGTGGTAAAAGCCTCGTCTTCCCCTTCCTTCGCTTTCACGGGAATCACGTTTACTTTCAACCTTTCGTCAACTCGCGCGACTGTGATCAGCAGCGTGCGTTGCTTGAGCAATGGCATCAGTTCGACAAACAAGCTCGTTCCTCCTTTGAACTCGCGTTAAGTTGTTGTTTGGGACCTGGAAATCCGGTAGCGAAAAGCGCCGGGACGGGCACTCGATCGGGGGATGGGGTGAGTAGGATCGATGAGTGCCCAGTCCCTGTCCGTGGCTCTGCCAATATCGCAGAGAGTTCCACAGATCCGTAAATGTCGGAAGCCATCCTGTCTGCCAGCGTGCTTCTTCTAAGAGCAGCCGCTTGTGCCGCCGCACTCCATGCAGCGATAACAGGAGCCGTTTCTAACCATCAAGGAGCCGCAGAACTGGCAGGTCGGTGCGTCGCCCAAGCTGACGACCTCACTCAGAGCCTTCGCTGCATTGCCGGCAACAGTCTGGAGCTGTTTCCCGTTTGACAGTTCGAAAAGGATTCCTTGCTCGCCCTTCAGGAATCTAAGTTCGAGCCAGCGAAACAAGTAATCCATGAGTGACTTGGCGTAGCCGATCTTGGGATTGCCCGACCATCCGCTCGGCTCAAATC
>Ga0335069_10009322_pt1 | contig 13977 bp, 19 predicted proteins | sample Lox_Sample_11_FD_206714 | JGI IMG/M metagenome (GOLD analysis project Ga0335069, IMG submission 206714) | Soil microbial communities from Loxahatchee National Wildlife Refuge, Florida, United States - Lox_Sample_1.1 | ecosystem: Environmental > Terrestrial > Soil > Wetlands | place: USA... | reverse complement strand
AAAAGCCCGAGATTTCCGTGGCGCCTTGCGTGGCCTGCACTCACGACCCGTGCAAGGCCGCTAGAGCTGCATGGAACAAACACCAGGGCAAAGTTCACAATGCTTGGAACGGGGTAGCGAGGGGCGTCTGTGTCTCTTGCGGCGGACCCCTAAAGCGCGCTGGAGCCAAGGTCTGCAAGACTCCCGAGTGTGTCAACGCCTACAAGCGTGCGAAGCGTAAGGCGAGGAAGATCGATGCGAAAGCTAAGGGCCCCGGTGAACCGGAGCCCTAGGCCCGACGCATCCCGCCCCAGCGTCCTGGGTCGCAAGCCTGGCGCCGGGAGAGACTGACCGGACACGCCAGGGTGCGGGAGTCCTAGAACGGGATGACGATTGCGCCCCGGTCGAAAGCTGCCACGCTGGGCCACTTCTTCGGGTCGACCTTGGGCGTGGGCGTTCCCGTGAGCCGATAGGGCTTGTTGTACTGGCCCACGTTTACCTCGACGTACCATCCCACGTCGAAGTAATCGGTCATGGAGTCGCTGTGGTCGTGGTTCCCCTCGTTCATGGCGGGGAACAACTCGGAGAAGAACGCCAGGGCCTTCCCGTTGTAGGCGCCGCGCCAGTGGTAGGGGTTCACGTCCAAGTACGTCGTGGGCTCGTTCAAGCGCTCCTCGCTCCATGCCTCCGGGTTGCGGTCCCCGAAGAAGTCGATCACGCCCTCGCTAATGTTCAGAACGAGCGTCGAATAGTGGCGCACGCCCAAGGTCGCCTTGATGCCGTGGCGCTTGCAGATCGCCTTGATGTTCGGGGCAAGTGCCTTCTTCTTGTCCTGCGACATGTAAGCCATTGGATGCTCTCTTTCTGGCGCCTTGCGAGCGCCCTTACAGGAACAGTATCGCAGCGAGGGAAGCAGCGCCACACGACAGCGCCCAGAACATCACCAGGGCTCGGGACTCGGGGTTGAGGTGGGGGTTCATGCGGCCTCCGCAAAAGCCTGCCAGCGGGACAGAGCGGCCTCCAGCTCAGCGATCCGGGCCTTGAGCGCGGCCACTTCGGACAGGCGCTTCGCCTTGCGAGCCTTCGGGGTCATGCCCTTGAGCATCGGCGCCAGGGGCTCGTTGTAGGCCACCTCGGCGGTCATGTCTCCGATGCGGATTTCCGTGCGGTTCTCCGCAAGCCAAGCCTCGTGGCGAGCGCACGGGGAGGGCTCGTCAACGCCGGGGGTGCGATACCAAGACTCCCAAGTCCAAGCCTCGGGGTTCTGGACCGTCTCCAGGAAGCGAAGGTAAGACGACCCTGCGACTCCGCTTGGGTCCATGTTCACGGACTCGATGGTATCCATGGCTACCACTCCCCGTTGTCGCTGAGGATGCCAGCGCACTCGGCGCAGTAGCCGTCCACGTTGTCGAGCAAGTCGTTGTCCGTTAGCGGCTTCTCGCACCACTGGTCGTCCCATTTCGCCACGCACTTGGAAGCGCGGCGCAGCATGGAGCGGTGAGTGGCGTTCCGCTTGCGGGCTGCCTCGGAGCGAATCTCTGCCAGCGTCATTGCGTGTCTCCCTTGCGGCCTTGCGAGCCGCGTTGACCTACGCAACCTAGCACTAGCAGACTCCATGCCAACACAAGCGCTTGATTTCACTAGGCCAGACCACGGGTCATGAGAGACCCTGGGTCGCGCAAACCGTCATGACGCGCTGCGGCTGTTGCTGCCATTCACACCCGCGACCATACATGCAACGCAGCGCCACGTAGGCGCATTCACCACGGGCCTTGACATACGACATGCTCTCACAGGTACTTTCCGCGCGCGCATTCAAGCTCCGCCCGCCTGCAGCGTCCCAGCGGACGGTAGCCCTACACCAGCTCAGCCGCAGCGCCAAGACAGCGCTGCACATCAACCGCGTTTGACAAATCGACAACGCTCTGACACCTTGGCAAATCGAAGCGGTGAGGCGCGAAGGTTTTGCGCTAGTGTGCGGTGAGTGCATACGTTACAGGGATGAGCGGTCCGGAGAGTGTGAGTGCGCTACTCGTTGGAGCGCAGCCCTGAGACAGACGGCGCCTGGAGACGCAAGCAGGCTGAGCTGAACCCTGCTCCTGCCGGCGCGCTGCGCTCGACCAAGCCTCAGCCTAGCAGCGTGCGCCTGGTGCCTGGCCTACCTACAGACCCCTCCCCCCGGGGTCATCCCGGAACGCCTGAGGGTGCGCTCGGTGGGCCCCGTCCCGCTACCCACGAAACGGTTTCCGGTAGACGCAGTGAGGGAAGCGGCTCCTCGCCAGTACGATTGCCGCCAGTAGGCGCTACCGGACAGCAGCAGGGTCCCGCGAACGCGAAGGGGCCTAATGACGCCTGCCCGTCCAAGGCAGGGATTAGTCTGGGATTGGGAAGCGGAGACCAAAGAGCCGTGTCACGGCCGGCTACCGCCAACAGCCCTGCTGCTGAGTCTCTCCGGCCCTCCCCCCGGGAGTTGCCCGGGACGAGCGACAAGCCTGGAGGTGGGCCCCTAGTGGGTGCCCACGGTGAGTTTTGCCGGTGTACGCCTTGGTGCAAGTGGGAGATGTTTGGGCATGCGCCGAGTTGTGGGTGTCGGGAGAGGGAGCATCGGAAGGTGAGTGTGGAGGAGTGGAATCGGGGGAGGAAGTGATGCCGAGGTGGCCTGACCGGTTGTCGAGTGACATGGGGCCGGAGGAGTTGGAGAGGGCGGCGGACAAGATCTTGGAGTCGGATCGGGTGAACCGGTACCAGAAGGACAAGAGGGCGGTGGTGAAGGGTTTACAGGAGTTGCAGGACCTAAGTGTGGAGCAGTTGGATTCGGAGGATGTGAAGAAGGCTCTCCGGCTGACGGTTTCCGAGGTCCTGGAGTTCCACAAGATTGCGAATGGGCACTACAAGGGGAAGGACAAGCGGAACATCGCTACCCGGATGGCGGCCCTGAAACTCTTGCTGGATGCGACGGTGGAGAAGCCGAAGCAGTTGGTGGAGGGCGAGGTAGGGGTGCAGGTGGTGGTGCAGACGATGAAGCGGGAGTACGAACTTCCTGCTGCTACGAGCACGGCGGCGCTGCCGCCTGGGACTCCCGATGCCAAGTAAGAGCCCTGCACAGGCGAGGTTGATGGCTGCGGTGGCGCACGGGTGGAAGAAGCCTGGGGGTGGAGGTCCTCCGAAGGAAGTAGCGGAGGAGTTCAACCAGGCGGACACGGGTAGCAGGATGTTGCAACAAACGATGGCGAAGCGGCTCCGGGGGAAAGGCAAGGCATCCCCGTGAGGGTAGATTACACGGACGACCTCATCAGTAAGCGTGAGCGTAGGGTCGATAGAATCATTGAGGCGTATAAATGCGCCATCGAGACGGTTTCCCCAAAAGAGGGAACATACGAACATTTCCTTGCGTTTTCGATTGCGCTAGGTGGAATGGCAGAGGAGTACGAACAACTTGCCAATGAGTTGAAACAGCTCCGGGGGAAGGACAGGACACCCCGTTGAGCGTTCAGATACCGCTCCGACTCAAGATCGAGCAGAACGGGTCCGTCAAGGGCTACGTCGAGACGCTGAATTTCCTGGGTGGGACCGTGGCTGTGAACGGTCCTGTCGTGGACATTACCGGGGGTGGTGATACCGACCGGGCTACTGCCTGGGCCCGGCTCGGTATCGCCGTTCAGGCCGCGAACCCTGGATCTGGGATCACCTACGCGGATTGGGTAGCGGGCGGTACCGGGTTCTGGGGTTGGATCAAACTGCCATGATGGGGGATAGATGGCTCAGATCGTGACGCTTCATCCGGGCTTCCATAACTCGGATCTGGAGAAGGCCAACCAGCGCATCAACAACGAGGGGTCTTGGAAGCGTCAGCGGATCGTCTACTTCATTCCTGCCGACCAGAAGATCGACACTTCCATCTACATCTCTCACCGGGGCCTCATCTTCCCGCCCAACCAGGCCATGACGCCATTCTCCACGGCCGGGGCAGAAGTGGGGGAGGCGTTCCAGACGGCTATCGATCTGGTTCTGGCGAATCCGGAACTGTCCCAATGGGAGTACTTCCTCACGGTCGAGGCCGATAACATCCCTCCCCAGAATGGGGTCATCAAACTCCTGGAGGCGATGGAGAAGCATCCCGAGTACCACGCCATCTCCGGGCTTTACTGGACGAAGGGCGAGGGCGGGGTTCCCCAGATCTGGGGTGACATCAAGGATCCGGTGCAGAACTTCCGGCCCCAGGCCCCGCAGCCAGGCCAGGTGGTCGAGTGCTGGGGCCTAGGCATGGGCTTCTGCCTGTACCGGATGTCGATGTTCAAGGGCCTTGCCGAGAAGAAGGTGCCGAAGCCTTGGTTCAAGACGGTTGGCCGGTCGTCGGACGACAGGGGCGTCGGGACGCAAGATCTCTACTTCTGGGGTCAGGTGGCGCGGCCGAACGGGTACCGCTGCGCCGTGGACTGCAACACGCTTGTCGGGCACATGGATCTGAACACCAAGGTCATCTGGTAAACCGGGGGAACAAATGGCTGAGACTGCCGTGGACTTGAAGTCGCTTGAGGATCAGATGGCTGCGCTCAAGGCGCAGATCGAGAAGGCCAAGGTCGTTCCTGCGCCGTCTAGCGGCCTGAAACTCGACCTGGGCTGCGGGACCAAGAAGAAGGAAGGCTTCATCGGCGTGGATGTCCGAAAGTTCGATGGCGTGGATGTTGTGCTCGATCTTGGCCGCCATACCTGGCCTTGGGAGGACAACTCCGTCGAGGAGGCGTTCTCCAGCCACACCCTGGAGCACCTGGACCCAGCCGAACGCTGCCACTTCTTCAACGAGCTGTGGCGAGTGCTCAAGAACGACGGGAAGGCCCAGATCATCCTCCCGCATTGGGCGAGTTGCCGGTACTACGGCGACCCGACGCACAAGAGTCCTCCGTTCAGCGAGTTCGGCTGGCACTACTTGTCGAAGGCGTGGCGCAAGGACAACGCGCCACACACCGACGCGGCCATCGCTCCTGGCCCTCTTAGCTACTCCTGCGATTTCGCCTACTCCTACGGGTTCAGCATGGCCCCTTGGATGATGGGGCGAAGCCAGGACTTCGTGAACTTCGCCCTGGGCGCCTACAAGGAGGCGGCCCAGGACATGATCGGCAACCTCGTCGCGCAGAAGTAAAACAACCAAGGAGCGGGAAATGAGCGAGAAGGCTGGGTTCGGTGACAAGCAGGGCGCAGCCGTTGCTCGCGCCACAGAGGAAGCGGAGATGGCAGCCTATCCCCGTATGGCGGCCGATATCGCCTGCTGGGACAAGGACGGGAACGGGAACCCGTACCTTGTCTGGGAGGCCCGGCAGCCGAAGAACTTGGTCGTGAACCAGGGTCGGCAGCACGTTGCGAACCGTCTGTTCGCTTCCGCGACTCGCTCGACGGCCGGGATCGGCTGCTTCCTCCACTCGGCCACGCTCGGCTCCGGAAACGTCTGGTCGAACATCTCTGCAAGCCAAGTGGTGTCCTACGGCAATTCCATGCCGCCGATCACCTTTGCCGAGACCTGGACGAACGCCTCGGATACCGGGACCAACTCGCTCACGTTCACCGCATCCTACGGTTTCAACGCGAGCACGCAGACGGTTTCTGGCTTGGGCCTGGTTTTCTACACCTCGGCCAGCATCGGGACGAACCTCGCCAGCGCCGATGCCCGGCTCTACAACTACGGCACGTTCACGGGAGGCTCCCAGCAGGTGCAGAACGGGAATACCCTGTCCGTCACCGGCACGCTCTCCTTCGTGACCGTCTAGCCATGGGCGGACTTCTCGCGGACATCACCTCGGCGGTGGACTTTGCCATCCCCGACACGCTCGTCTGCGGGATGACCGTCCGGGTGAACAACACGGCCGCTGGCAGCATCACAGTCACAGCTCCAACAGGGTGTGCCTTCGCGGGGGGAGGCACAACCCTGGTGATGCCGATCAACACCAAGGGACATTTCGTGAACGACGGTGGCACGTTCATCCACGCACGACTGTTCACGGTCTGAGGGGATCCGATGGCTGTCAGCCACGTAAAGTCGGACACGCAAGGAGACTTCACCGGTACGGTGACGGTTTTCGACTCGCAGGGGTCTACGGCAACCACGGCCGCTACCGCTTTCGTCAGACCAAGCGACTGGAACAGCGCCCATAACCAGTTCGTGACGATCTCCGCTAACAATACCGGAGGCGACGGAAGCACAGCCAGCGGCACGAATGTGGTGTTCGGCGGCACGAACGGCATGGGCCTGTCGCTGTCCACGGCTGCCAATGCCGCGACGATGTGGATGGGCGTACCTTCCGAAAGCTACTATGCAAATCTTCCCTATGTCTTGAACAGCACCACGCTCCAGCCTCGCCAGAGCACTTCTGCGGTGTGCCCGTTCGTGGTTCCCTTCTTTCTCTCGGCCGACTTCATCCGGATCATGAAGTCTGGAGGCACCTCCGTTGCCTCCACGACTGCGGCGACGACCGGGAACACCACTTGGTCGGCCGGGATGACAGCCACGCATGTGTTCCACATCTTCTCCCGTGGAACCGGCGCTAATTCCATGTCGCTCCTCACGGTGACGACCACCGCGATCACCGAAAGCTACTCCCAGCAATGGTCAGCGAACGCCAACTCGACGCAGTTCAGCGTGACCAACAGGTACACGCTCCCGTGCTCTACCGGAACGACCGGGTTCACAAAGGACTGGTCTAGCTCGGCCGCTTCGCTGAACTTCCACTCGAGCCAACTGACCGACCTGACCGGGTTCAAGCAAGTGGACTTCAAGTTCCCGGTAGCCCTGGAGCGAGGGAATTACTGGCTCATGTACGGGGCCAGCACCAGCACCAACTCCAACTACACCAGCATCGGCCTTCGCAACGTCATCACCTACAACGAGTTCGGCGCTTCCCAGCCCAACAACTCCTGGGGTGTCCTGGGCTCGGCTACTCAGTCTAGCGTCCAGTGGCAGCCCGGGAACGGATCGTACACGACGAACGCCACCAGCGTTTCCGCCATCGCTAGGGCCAACGTATCGAGCAGCGCGTCGAACAACGTGATGTATTTCCAGTTCATGCGCATCGCGTGAGTATGGACCTGAAGGACTGAGTAAAAATGTCTCCAACCCTGGATGGCGGTTCTGCGTTTCCGCTGTCCACGACGGCAGCGCAGGGAACGCGCGCTGCCGTCTCGCAAACTGGTGTAACCACCAACGGCGCCGGTCTTGTAGTCATCGCGCTATCAGGTAACGGCTCCGCAAACGTTTTCCCGTATACGTCGGTCACGGTCAACGGCAACGCCGCGACCAAGATCAATGACCTCACGTGGACGGGCTCGTTCCCCGGTCAGGGCACGGCTGAGGTATGGGCGTACTGGTCGAGTGGCGCGCTCTCCTCCGTTACTGTCACTGCCAACCACTCCAGCACCACGACGGTCGAAGCGATAACCGTCTGGGCCTACACCGCAGCGAGCGTCGTTGACGGATCTAGCAACGTCGCATCCTGTTTTGCTGCGCTAGGAGGCTACCAGCAGGACGCGAGCGGTCAGGTCAAGGCAGACCTGACCGGCGTTCTCTCCTCCAGCGTGATCGTCGGCGCCTTCATGGAGGGCGCCTCCAACGGAGGACTGACCGCGCTCGGGAACACAAACTGGAGAGCGAGCATCGATGATGCCTTCGGGTGCTCGCTCAGAACAGGAGATTCCTCCAGTCAGTCTGGAAGCGTAACGGTAGGGTCAAGCACTTCGCAGACGTTCTTGGCTACGGCAGCGGCCGAGGTGCTTGCTCCATCCAGTACCAGTACAGGACAGTTGGATGGACTAGGCGACAACGATTCGCAGTCTGCATGGAAATACGCTCAACCGTATACCCTGTTCCAGCCCAATGCTTTCCAGCAGAACGCATTTGCCATCCTAGGCGGGACGACCGGGACAAGCGGTCCTAGCGGCGGCGAGCTGGACACCCTTGGAGACAGCGAATCCCAGGTCTCGAAACAGACCCAGGTATCCAGCGAGTCGGATACCCTTGGCTTCTCGGATCCACAGGTAGCAAAGCAGGGCCAGGCCGCTGTCCAGAGCGATACCCTTGGCTTCTCCGAGTCTCAGACGGCGGCTCAGAAGCAGGCTGGCGTCCAGACCGACACCTTGGGGTTCTCTGAATCTCAGGCGTCTACCCTTGGCGCGCCCTCTGGCCTATCTGCCGGTCAGCAAGACACGCTGGGGGACAGCGAGTCGCAGGTCTCGAAACAGACTCAAGCGTCCGTCCAGACGGACACCCTGGGCTTCTCGGACTCGCAGGTCTCGAAACAAGGCCAGGGCTCTGCCGAGACCGATACGCTTGGCCTCACCGATTCCCAGGTCTCTCTCCAGGGTCAAGCGTCGGTACAGACCGACACTCTTGGATTTGGCGAGTCTCAGGGGTCAACGCTCGGGTCCGCGTCCACCCTCACGGCCGCCGAGACAGATACCCTTGGCTTCTCCGAGTCTCAGGCATCCAAGCAGGCACAGCAGTCGGTTCAGATCGACGTTCTTGGTCTGTCTGACCGGCAAATCGCCCTCCAACTCCAGATCGCCGTCCAGAAGGACACGCTTGGGTTCGGGGATGCTTGCGCGGCCACGCTCGCGCTCGGACCCAGCGGTGGCGAGACCGATACGCTTGGCTTCGGCGATTCGCAGGCTTCTGCCATCGCTGGTGTATCAGCCACAGGCGTCGAGAAGGACACCCTTGGCCTTGGCGATGCTTGCTCGGCCGATGTCTGGTTCGCGCAGCAACAGAACTTCTTCATCTGGGATGGGTCGAAGTGGGTCGGGGGGCAGTTCCCATGAAAGTGACTCTCCCCAACGACTTCACGCCTCGGGACTATCAGATCCCGTTCATGGACTACATGGACAACGGCGGGAAGAAGGCCATCAACGTCTGGCACCGCCGGTCTGGCAAGGATCTGGTGGCCCTGCATCAGACCGCCAAGATGGCCCATCAGCGCAAAGGCGCCTACTGGCATTTGTACCCCACGCAGACTCAGGCCCGGAAAGCCATTTGGGAAGGGTTCACTCGGGACGGTAAGCGCACCCTGGAGAACGTCTTCCCAGGCTTCTTGGATCCGAAGCGGCCTGGGTCCATCGTGAAGCGCAAGGATGAGCAGCAGATGATGATCGAGTTGAAGTGTGGCTCGATCTGGCGACTCCTCGGTTCTGATCGGGTCGAGATCGTCGGCGCCGGGCCCGTGGGAGTCGTCTACAGCGAGTACGCGATCTGCTCGCCTCGATCCACGAACCTGATCTCCCCGATGCTCCGGGAGAACGATGGCTGGGAAGTCTACATCACGACTCCCCGAGGCTCGAACCACGCCAAGGATCTGTACGACCGCGCCAAACTTGACTCGTCCTGGTACTGCGATCTCAAGACGCTTTACGATACGAGGGCCTATGACCCCGACAAGACCATCCAAGAGGAACGGGCGAGCGGGAAGCCGGAAGCGTTCATCAAGCAAGAGTACCTCTGTGACTGGACCGCTGCGCTTGTCGGCTCCGTCTGGGGCGATCTCATTGACGAGGTTGAGCGACAGGGAGCGTTTGCAGACTTCGACCCTTCCTACGGGGACGTTTTTACTTCGTGGGACCTGGGTTTTACAGACTCGACCGCCATCTGGTTCTGGCAGGTAAAAGATGGCCTCGTCCAGTTCATCGACTACTACGAGGAGCACGGTCAGCCCCTCGACCACTACTTCAAGGTCATCGACGGGAAGCCGTACCGGTACGTCAAGCATTGGCTCCCGCACGATGCACGGCAGACAACCCTCGCTGCTGGTGTATCCATCCTCAACCAGTTCCTCCGAAAGTATCCCGGACAGGTGTCCGTTGGCCCAGACCTGCCACTTCTGGAAGGCATCCAGGCCGCACGCTGGATGATCCTGAACGGCGTCCGGTTCCATCCGAGGACCGCCGAGGGAGTGAAGTGCCTGCGCGAATACCATTACGAGTATGACGAGGACAAAAAGGACTACTCGACCAGGCCAAGCCACGACTGGAGCAGCCACGGAAGCGATGCCTTCCGGTACACCGCTGCCGTCGTGAAAGCGTCGGAGCTTCGGGTCAAGAAGCCGGAGCCGAAGAAGGTCGAGCCAGTCGCCAAGCCTTTCCACCACAGTTTCACACTAGACCAACTCCATGAGGATCGGGTGCTCTCCATCTCGGGGCGCAGGAGAATCGAATGAGCGAGACAGTCAATAAGATGGAGTCCCAGGATCAGTTTGAGTACTCCCCTACCGGCCTTGCGGCTAAGTGGGCCGCCGAGATGCTGGCGGCCGAGGAGAACCAGAAGCATGCCCTGGAGTCCGGCGCCAAGGTCGTCAAGCGCTTCCTCGACAACCGCTCGGAGTTGAGGAACGACGGGGAAACCAGGGTCAACCTGTTCACCTCCAACGTCCAGACGCTCCAGGCCCTTCTCTACGGCAAGGAGCCCAAGGTCGATGTGAAGCGGCGGTTTGCCGACCATGATGACAAAGTGGCCCGGCTCGGAGCGGAAATTCTCCAGCGACTCCTGAACACGGACATCGAGCGAGACTCCGACACCTACGCGGGGGCGCTGGAGAACTGCCTGGAGGACCGGCTGCTCCCTGGCCTTGGACAGATGCGGCTCCGGTACGAGGCTGATTTCGAGGAGCAGGACGAGGTTCCTCCGATCAACGACCATGCCTGTCCTGCCTGCACCACTCGGACTCCGATGCCGGTCGGGGAGGCGCAGCCCTGCCCATCCTGCGGCGGCGAGATGCAGGATACGGGAAAGGAACTCGCCCCGGCCTACACTCCCGACCCGGTGAAGACGCATGAGGATGTGGACTGCGATTACGTCCATTGGGAGGACTTCCGTTGGTCCCCCTGCCGCACATGGGATGAGACTCGCTGGGTCGCTTTCAAGGCCCCGATGACTCGGGATGCCATGGTCAAGCGGTTCCCGGAGTACGGCAGCCAGATCCCGCTTGCTCAGACCCGGAACTTCAGCAAGGACGAGAACGACGGGCTCAAGAACGACCCCTGGGCTCGCGCCGATGTGTGGGAAATCTGGAGCAAGGAGGACCGGAAGGTCTACTGGTGGGTCAAGGGGTTCGACAAGATCCTCGACGTGAAGGACGACACGCTTGGCCTGGACGGGTTCTTCCCTTGCCCCCGGCCGCTGATCGCCAACGTCACCACGACCAAGTTCATCCAGCGTTCCGACTTCATCCTGGCGCAAGACCTGTACGACGAAATCGACATGGTGAGCACCAGGATCACGCTCCTGGAGCGCGCCATCGCCGTTCGCGGCGTCTACGACAAGAGCGATGAGGGTATCCGCAGACTGCTCTCCGAGGCAGTCGCCAACGAACTCATCCCCATCGACAATTTCGCAGCCTTCAAGGAGAAGGGAGGGCTCTCGGGCGTCGTTGACTGGCTGCCCCTGGAGCAGATCGTCGGGGCCCTGACGGTGCTCCGTGAGTACCGTTCCGAGCTGATGCAAGTGCTCTATCAGGTCACAGGCATGAGCGACATCATGCGCGGCCAGAGCCAGAGCGGAGCGACGGCGACGGAACAGAGTCTCAAGGCCAAATTCGCTTCGGCCAGGGTCCAGCGGCTCCAGAACGACTTTGCCCGGTTCGCCTCCGACGTTCAGGCGCTCAAGGCAGAGATCATCTCCAAGCACTTCGATCCACAGACCATCGTGGAACGGTCCAACATCCAGTACATGGTCGGGGCCGACCAGCAGCTAGCCCAGCAGGCGGTTGGCCTCGTCAAGAGCAACTTCTACCAGTACCGGATCGAGGTGAAGCCTGAGTCCGTGAGTATGGCGGACATGGCGGCCGTCAAGCAGGAGCGCAGCGAGTTCCTGATGGCGATCAGCCAGTTCCTCCAGAGCAGTCTGCCAGTGGGTCAGGCGGCTCCTTGGGCCATGCCGTATCTACTCCAGATGCTCCAATGGGCCATCGCTGGGTTCCGAGGCGGGTCCACCATCGAGGGAGTGCTGGATCAGATGGTGCTCGCGGCTACCCAGGCTGTGCAGCAGGCCCAGATGCAGCCTCCTCCGCCGAACCCGCAACTTGAGGTGGCGCAGGTCAAGGCCCAGGCCGAGGGCCAGAAGGCTCAGATGGGCATCGCGCAGCAGCAGGCAAAGATGCGGGCTGACCTGGCAGCGAAGCTCATGGATTTGAAGGCGCATCAGGCCAAGACGGCTGCGGACATCCACAAGTCCAATCTGGATGCCGCGCATAGCCAGGCAGAGCATGAGCAGTCGATGCAGCAGTTAGAGGCGCAGCAGCGCGCAGAGGCCATGAAGGCTACGAGCAAGGAGACGGGGGCATGAGCCGTAGATACTTCTATCGGCCCGGTCATCCAAGGGCCAGTCCCAACGGGTTCGTGTCGCAGGAGGACATGGGCTGGGAGCCTCCCAAGGAGGCCCAGCACGCGCCCATCCTCATGGACCGCTTTTACGAAAACACCCAGGCTACCGATGGGACGGACATCGGTTCTCGCCGGAAGCATCGGGAGTACATGAAGGCGCGTGGACTCGCCTCATCGTCCGATTTCAGCCCGCAGTTCTACGAGAACGTGCGCAAGGAGCAGGCCATGTCCGACGCCAGGGACCGGAAGGAAGCGGTCGCCAGAGCAGCCTACGAGGTGCTGGAGCGGAGGCGCGGGTGAGCGATTGCCCGCTAGGGTTCGTCTACACTTCGCCCCAGGAGTGCGAGGAGATCGGTCGGCCCAAGTGCTCCGACTGCGCGCGGATGTATCGGTTCAAGGTTGCTACCCTGACAGGGAGGAAGATCCATGGGTACGTTGCAGGAAGCGATGGCGAAGTTGCTCCGGAAGCCGAAGCCTCAGACCGACGATGAGAAGGCAGAGGCGGCGAAGTCTGACGCGGAGAAGATCGCGGAGAAGTTGCCTTCGGCCGTGATGCCGCTGGATGCGGTGAAGAAGAAGCGAGCCCAGCTCAAGCAGATGGATGAGGAGACGAAGGAGTAACGCTCCTATCGGGGGAAACCATGGCCGACGAGACTAGCCTTCGAGATGACCTGGCCGCTGCTATTGATGCGGCCGAGAAGCCTGCCGAACCTGCTCCTGTGATGGAGACGCCGCCCGCCGAGGTGGTCCCTGCGGCACAGGTGGGTGAAAAGACCCGGGACGACAAGGGACGATTTGCCCCCAAAATCGGGGACAAGCCGGTCGAGAAGCAGAAGGAGTTGGCGCTTCCTCCTGAGAAGCCAGAGGAGAAGCCGGCAGCGGAGGCCAAGCCTCCGGTCGAGGAGGCCACGAAGACACCTGAGATTGAGCGGCCTAAGGTCCGTGCCCCGGCCTCTTGGAAGCCTACCGCTAGAGAGGGGTGGGATAAGCTCCCACCTGACGTTCAGCAGGAGGTAATCCGCCGTGAACGGGAGATCAGCCATACCCTGAACGAAACGGCAGAGGCGCGCCAGACCCACCAGAAGTTCCGTGAGACGGTGGCCCCGTTCGAGGCCATGATCCGTGCGGAAGGAGTTGAGCCTATTCAGGCGGTTGGGAACCTTTTGCGCACCGCGGCATCGCTTGCTACTGGCCCAGCCCAGACCAAGGCACAGATCGTCGCAGGCATCATCAAGACCTACGGAGTCGATATCGCTACGCTTGACTCACTCCTTTCGGGTCAGGCTGTTACTCCGCAGCAGCAGCCCCAGTACCAGCAGCCTGACCCCCGTCAGTTCAGGGACCCCAGGCTAGATGCGCTCCTTGAGCAGCAAAATGTGCGCGTCCAGCAGCAGGCGTCCGAGGCCTTGGCCGAACTGGAGCAAGAGGAGTTCTTTGACGACGTGCGTCATGACATGGCGGACCTGCTCGAAGTCGCGTCTCGGCGCGGCATTGCGTTGACCGCCAGGGATGCGTACAATCGCGCCGTTGCTTTGCACCCGAATGTGTCTCAGGTGCTAGAGCAGCGACGGGCCGCTGCGACGCAAGGCGCCACGCAGCGGGCAATGGCAGCATCTTCTAGCGTCAGGGCTCAACCGGCCACCGTTC
>Ga0335069_10009320_pt1 | contig 13978 bp, 17 predicted proteins | sample Lox_Sample_11_FD_206714 | JGI IMG/M metagenome (GOLD analysis project Ga0335069, IMG submission 206714) | Soil microbial communities from Loxahatchee National Wildlife Refuge, Florida, United States - Lox_Sample_1.1 | ecosystem: Environmental > Terrestrial > Soil > Wetlands | place: USA... | reverse complement strand
AGCTGGCGGCGGCGGAGCGGGTGGAACATCGGGCCGTGGAGGTGGTGGAGGTGGGGCTGCGAATGGTGGTGGTGTCATTTTCATATCTGCTAATACTATTGAAAGAGGATCTAATACTAATAATCCTATTATCTATATTCCTGTCGGAACAGGTGGAAATGCTGGGACTGGCGTAGCTGTGAATAGTGGTGGTGGGGCAGGCGCTGGTGGAGCAGGCGGTGGTTGGGTATATCTATGTTATGGTACATTATCCGGTTCAACAATTACAAATGCTATTTCATGTCCTGGTGGTCAAGCAGGGAATGGTGCGGTAGGAAATGGTACAGGTGGTACTGGATCTGGAGGAACTGGAGGATATGGTGGAAGAATCACATTGATAGATTTAACTAATAATGCAGTCAATGAAACTTCGGGATCTGCAGGAACTGCAAATAGTGGTACGGCTGGCGGAGCAGGCGGAACCTGTTTATCAAATCTATAAGGAATAAAAATGAAAACACTCTACACAAATAATGGTTTACAAAATCGCAGAGTACCAGATAACTATCAACCTGGTCCAGAAGAAGCTCTTGTTGATTCTTTCTTAAATGATGCAGACCTAGATGAAGTATTTCCAAATAGACAAGCTGCTCTTGCACAAATACAAAAAGATTCACAGATAAATAATTTAAAACAGCAACTCGCAGCTTTAGATTTATACATGTCTAGAGGATTAGAAGATCTAATATCAGCACAAAACTTTGATGTTACAACATTACCACAAATACAACAAGATCGTCTAGCACAAAAGACTGCTTTAAGACAGCAGATAAATGATCTAAACCAAAATTAAAGATAAATATCATAAAGGATTTTAACCCATGTCAACAACCACAGTAACAGTAAACGGCACAGTTTTTACATTTGATAGTTCAACTGGCCTACCAACACCAGGTAATCCAACTCAACAGGCTGAAACACTTCTAGCTATGTTCCAGGCTATCGCAACTTCATTAGGAACTGATGGACCTGGTACAGTAACTTCAGTTTCAACAGGAACCGGTCTAACAGGTGGTCCTGTCACATCAACAGGAACTATAGCAATTGGTGCTAATGCAGTAACAGGTGCTCTTTTTAGACAATCAGCAGCATCAAGTCTTGTTGGTAACTCAGCAGGTACAACAGCAAATGCAGCCGATGTTACACTTGGAACTGGTCTTACATTCACTGGAACAACACTTGCACTTGGTACATCAGGCGTTACAGCAGGAACTTATACATTAGGTACTGTTGTTAGTATGACAATTGATGCCCAGGGCAGAATAACACATGTAGCGTAATGACAAAATACATTGCTTTTAAACGTGCTAAAAACACATTACTCTATCAGGAAATCAAAAATCAGATGCCTGGTGAGTATATTATCGAATATCATGATACATCAAAGTTTCCAAAAGGTTACTTTAAAACAAGCAATGGGTGGGAGATAGAAAATAGTGAATATTTTGAAAAAGAATATAATAAAAATCAAGATATTATAAATAACTTTAAGCAACAATTACATGATTTAACAGTAGAGCAAAAAGCTACTTTAAAACAAAAAGCCCAGGAAGAATATATCGCTGATAAAGAAGAATATAAGATCTGGCTTGAATTTAAGGAATGGAAGAAGAAAATGGGGCATCAAGCCTTTTTAAAACAAATTAATAGGAATTATTAATATGGTCGCACAAGCTAGATATAATAAAACACTTAGCACAACAGGATTAGTTGGTACAAGTTATCCAACACTCGGTACTGGTGTTACATCACAACAGGCAACTTCGCAGTTGGATACAACATCTTTACAGACACTTAGTTTCATAATTGATCCTACTGCTGTTTCAGTTGGTACGCAGACATTCACATATGCAGGTACTGGTAATATTGTAACAACTGGATCTAATAAATTAGTAACTGGACAGGTTGTGACATTAACAACCGCAGGTACATTACCAACAGGTGTTGGCACAGGTACAAACTATTATGCTATTGCAGTTGGTACAGCAGGTACTTCAGTTGAATTTGCAACATCACTAGCAAATGCATTAGGAGGTACAGCAATTGCACTTTCAGGTTTGAATACCAACACAGGTACAATTAATCCAACATCATTATCTGCTACAGTACAACAGCAAGTACAAAATGGTACTTCAAGTTGGGTAAATTATGGTACTTCAAATACAATAACATCAGGTACAGCAGTAGTAATTGAAAATGATGTTGTTGCATTTGCCAAAACAAGATTACAAGTGGTTGTCGCCGCTGGACAACTTAACTTAAATGTTTCACCATGCGGCAAAGTAAATTGGAACTAAAGGAAAATTTATGGATACTAAAGCACTAAAAATGGCCGTTTTAAATCATTTAATGAAGAAGGCTCAGGATGAAGATATGATGGAGAAGTTTCCACATGGTAAAAGGCCAGTGATGGAAATGGAATCCATTGAAGTAAAGCCACTTCATAAAGATGAAGCAGAACATATGCTAAATCATGAAGAACCAGATTCAATGTCAGACATGAATAATTTACATGATGAACATGAAGAAGCTGAAGATAAGCATATGGGTGAAATGGCAGATCATGATCAAGATGAATACGTGGATATGGATGAAGATATGCACGATAAACATGGAATGCATGACGAATCAATGGATGACGATGAAGATTGTTCTCCTATGTAATTAAGGAGTAATCTTAATGTCTGTTGACTATACTACTACCGAATTAATTAATCTTATCAATTTGAATATTTCAGTTCCAAATATTCAACAGAGATATACTGACGGCGATTTAATCACATTTCTAAATCAAGAAATGAATAATAACATTGTTCCTGAAATTAAAAAAGAGAATCAGGAATATTTCGTTGTACCATTTGATTTTAATTTAACTGCTAATGTTGCAGCTTATACTATGCCATCGGCTTGTATTGGTGAAACATTGCGTTTAGTTACACAACTTTGGCCAACAACTGGACCAAATACATTACAGCGTGAATCACAAATCCGTAGATTATCACAGGAAGAAATATCAGCATTTTGGAATGGACAACCATTAACATATAATGATAACTTTTATGGATTTTATCCAGAAGGCAATAACATTATATTTTATCCACCACCACAAAATAATTTAACAAATACTATTCGCTTAAGATATTTTAGACAACCAAATAACTTAGTATCAACAAATGATTGTGGACAAATTGTTTCTATTGATACAGTGACAAATACTCTTACATTAGATAATATTCCAGTTGATTGGGCTGTTGGAACAAAAATTTGTTCTATTGCTAATAAACCACCATTCATAAATGAAATTGAAAGTACACCAATACTTACCTTGGCACCACCAGATATTATTATTGATGATGTTACTGGATTGGAAGTTGGTGATTGGATTTGTTTAGAAGGTGATTCTCCAATACCACAATTACCATATTCAGCATTTGGTTGTTTAGTACAGGCAACTATTGTTAAAATTTGCCAGGGTATTGGTGATACTCAAGGTATGCAAATAGCACAAGGTGTTTTAGAAAAACTTTATCCACAAATGTTAGCTACTATTAATCCACGTATTTCTGGACAACCACGTAAACGTGTTACTAATGGTAATGGTATATTTGATTATAATAGACGCTCTGCTTGGCGCACATGGACATAATATATGGCAGGACAATCATCAACTCCAGTTGGTAATGGTCAGCAGATATTAGAATTAGATATCAAAGGCCTTTATACTAACAATAATAGATATTCACAATGCCCTCCTGGTGCATTAGTTACTGCAAATAACATTGTAGTAGATAAAATTTCTATTGCTGAAACAAGACGTGGACAAAGACAGTATGGTACGCAATTAACTATTGGTACAGGTACTATTGATCAATTATTAATGTATCGCAATTCATTGTTAGTTAACTACAATGGTACATTAGCTTATGATTCAGATGATGCTGGTACATGGATAGATTATGATGGAGAATTTACTCCTCCATCAGTAAATGGCACAGCCACAAAAATGAAAAATGTTACTATTCAAGGTAACAATTATGTGACTACTAATAAAGGTGTTTTTGGACAAGATTCACTTACAACAAATCCAACATTAGCTGGTTTACCTCCTGCATTAAGTTGTTCAGCTGGTTCAACCGGTACAAATGGTTTTTGTGGTACTGATACTGCTTATGCTTATCGCATTTGTATTGGTATAACAGATTTAAATAATAATTTAAAACTTGGACCTCCAAGTAATCGTGGTATCTTTATTAATGCAGATATCAATTTTAATATATCAGGACAAGGTACTGGAGTCCATGCAGGTACATTAACAGTTGATGATTCAACTGGTATATTAGTTGGTGATACAATGAGCCAAGTGGAAAATGCATTTACTGCTATTGTTGATTCAGTACCAAATGGTACAACAGTTGTAGTTAATGGTTCATATGCTTGGTCATTAGATCAACCTGCCACTGCTGGACATACATGTAATGCAAATGTTGCATTTATTATACCACAAAATCAAGGTATCGGAACAAAACATTTTTATCAAATTTATAGAAGTGATCCTGCTGCAAATGCTGCAAGTCCACCAGATGATAATTGCCAATTAGTTACACAAACAAATTTTACTGAGGCTGATTTAACTGCCGGTACTGTTTCATTTTTAGATACTGTTCCTGATTCATTAAAACAGGCTTATCTATATACTGATCAATCACAGGAAGGTATTACTGCAACAAATAATCCTCCTCCACTTTGTACTGATATGTGCCAGTTTGATGGATATACTTTATACGCAAATTGTACACAAAAAAATACATATCAATTTACACTTGTCGGTTTAGATCTTTTATCTTATGAATCAACTACAGGTGATACCAATTCAGGTACAGCACAAATAATCAATATTCCTGATACAAGTGGATTACATGTTGGTATGGCGATTAGTGGTACAGGAATACCAGCAGATACATATATTGCTACTATTGATGGCAGTACACAAATTACAATGACTAAAAATGCTACAGCTACTAATACTACTATTGATATAAATTTTAATGATTGGATTAAAATAGCCGATACATATTATTATGCAGCAGGTAGTAATGATTTTCCAAATAATAAATTTTTTGTTGATACTACATCTGCATCTATTGATACAAATATTAGTAATACTTCTGCGAATTTAATTGCAGCTATTAATCTAGCTCCAGGTAATGATGATGTTTATGGTATTAGTTTGGCAGGTCCAGGTTCTGCACCAGGTTTAATTGAAATACAAGAACAGTTAATTGCTGGCCCAACATTTTATGTTACATCAAATCAAGGTTCTGCATTTACTCCTACATTACCTTCAACAGGTACATCACAGGCATCACAAAATGATGCAAGACAAAATTCAATTTATATTTCAAAATACTTGCAACCTGAAGCTGTACCAATTGGTAACGTAATTTATGTTGGTATTAGAGATTTTCCAATTGAACGTATTGTAACATTAACAACTGCTGTTTATGTTTTTAAACAAGATGGCATTTATATGTTAGTAGATCAAGGTGGTGGTAACTTTGCGTTATCTATTACTAACAACAATGCTTTATTGTTATTGCCTGAAACTGCACAGACTATTGATAATCAAATAATGAATTATTCTACACAAGGAATTGTGGCAGTTACTAATACAGGTTCAGAAGTATTAAGTTTCTGTATTGAAAATTTATTATTAGATTTATCTACAGTAGGTAACTTTCCGTATTTTTATAAGTCATTCGGAGTGACTTATGAATCGGATAGAAAATTTATATTTTATACTGTATCTGCACCTACGGATACCTATCCAACACAAGCATTCGTTTATAATTATATTACACAAACATGGACACAATGGACAACACCAAGAACTTGTGGTTTATTGTTATTACGTGATCAAAGACTTTATACAGGGCATCCAACTAACGGGTATGTTTATCAGGAACGTAAATCATTAAATTCTGAGACAAATGAAGATTATGCTGATGAAGATTATCCAGTAACTATTACATCAACATCTGGTACAACTGTTAATGTGACAAGCACAACAAATGTTGCCGCTGGTATGACATTAGAACAAGATTACCTAAGATCAATTGTTGTTGAAGTTATTGATGATACATCATTTACTGTAGAAGATACTTATCCATGGAATACTGGTGCGGCAGCAGTTTATACACCAATTAATGTACAGATACAATTCGTACCACAAGATTGTGCCAATGTTGGCATAATGAAAAAATTTAATGAGGCTACATTTGTATTCTTACAGGCTGGATTTGATAAGATTGATTTTATTAGTTCAACAAACTTCTCCAGAGGTGATATTACCACCACATTAGAAGTGCAATCTGGATTAGGATGGGGACAATTTCCATGGGGCACTCAACCTTGGGGTGTGAGTACAGATCAAAATGAAGAAATACGCACTTATATTCCGATGCCTAATACACAAGGTTTGTATTTAAATATCGGATTAAATTTAAATGAAGCATTTACAAATTTAAGTTTTGAAGGTGTATCATTAGTTTACACTCCAATTAGTACAAGATTCAGGTAATTCAGATGGCACTTGTACCACTTTTTAACAATGTAACGCAGGAACAATTGGGTGGTAATGTACCTGGTTGGTTTAACAAATATCTTAATGTGATGAATGATTTCTGCACTAAGGTAAAGTATGCCTTATCGGGCCAAATTAATTATACTACAAATATTGCTTGTAATATAATAAATTTAACATTTACTACTCCATCGGATTATAATGAAAATCAGAATTTTCCGAATGTTACATTTACAAATACATTAGCAACTAATCCTTTTAAAGTTGAAATATGTGAAATAGATAGAACAAAAGGTGGATCTGGATTCGATAGTCCATCAATACCAATTTGGACACAATCAGGAAATACGATTTCAATCAATTGGATAGGTGGTTTACAAGATTCATGTACTTATTCAATAACAGTAAAATCATCATAAATAACAATAAAGGTAATTCAGATGGCAACAGTCCAAGGTTTAGATACAAATAATGATGATGACAGTGATGCACTGATTGGTACAGTCAATGCGGCTGGTGGTCCTTCTAGTACGGAAGAAACTACAAAAACCAATACTGGGCAGGCTGCATCTACTGCCAATACATTATCAACAGCTGGTGGTGGTTCAACTACTCCAACAGCAAATGCTTCGCAATCAACAGCTACATTAAATCAATCCGGTTCAGAAGGTGGTCCAGCTGGAGGTGGTAATTCTATATCAACTTCTGGTGGTGCTACTGCTGCAAATACTGCAACAAATGCCGGTTCTGGTGGGGCTACAGGTTCTCCTTCTACACAAGCACCAAATGGTGGTGTTGTAGATCTAAATCAATATCTAAGCGGTAATGCTAACCAGGTTGGACAGTTAGCAAATAGCGTACAAAATTGGTTACAGCAACAAGGTACTAATGCGCAGAATACTGTTAATACAAATATAGGACAGTTTAATAATGCAGTACAGCAAGGTACTGTAAATGAAGATACTGGTTTAGTAAATTCGGCTGTTTCAAATCCAATAGCATTCGTTGGTAGTTCAACTGCTACAAATCCTAATGCAAATTTGGCACAATTTTTAGCTGAAGAAAATGCTACATATACCGGACCACAAAGTTTTGAAACTTCACAGTATTATGCTCCATCTTCACAGGCAGTAAATCAAGCTACAACTTATGGTAATGATATTGGTAATCAAACTGGTTTGGCTGCTATATTACAAGCAATGAATCATGGACAATCACCAAATCCACTAGATGCAAGTTTATTAGCAAGTACACCAAGTGTACAGGCAGCACTTAAACAAGGACAAGGTTATACTTCAAATTTAACTCAGTATTTAAATAATGCTGCACAACAGGCAGATGCTGCTGCAACACAGGCTGGTTTAACAACACAACAAACACAACAGGCAGTACAAAAAGCGATTAGTGATGCTTATAATACATTTCAAACTAATGTGCAAGGCGAAGTTACAAATGCACAAAATATTGCTACTACAAACAATGCGGCATTACAAGCATTATTAACTTCTGGTGGTACTCCAACAGCTCAACAATTACAGCAATTAGGAATTACTGCTGATCAGTATAATCAATTAGTTGCGCAACAGAATCAATACAATTCACAATATGGTGCGCAGAATGGTAATGTAAGTTTAGCTTCTTATCTTTCTAATCCAACTCCTGTACAGGCGGCAATTAATCCAAATAATGTTGCTACACAACAGGATTATGCTACACAGTCGGCATTAGCATTATTAAATCCAAATGCTGGTTGGGGTAATTATATTACAACACCAAATGCTGCTGCAACTGCTCCTACATATAATTCAAACTTTAATTACCAGGAAGCTAGTACAGGATTACAAAATGATTTAGCTGCCGCAGCACAAGCAGCACAAGAAAATGCTAATCAGCAGGCTGCAAATTATCATGCGCAAAAAGCTGCTGCACAAGCAAATAATCCATTGAGTGGTGGTAATTTAATTAAAACTGCTACAACAGTAGTTAGTGCTGTAGTTAGTGCATGTTCAGATCGTAGATTAAAATACAATATTAAATGGATTGGTCATGAAAATGGTCATAAAATATATACATTCAAATATATTTGGAATCCATTTAAAACTTATATTGGTGTAATGGCACAGGATATTTTAAAAACAAATCCTGATGCTGTTGAAAAGAAATACGGATTTTATAGAGTGTTTTATAATTTACTTGGTGTAGACATGCGAGTAGTAAATTAATGTTAACCAGAGATGATTTGATAGAAGTAGGTGGAAGAATATTTCCAAAAGTTCCACAAGATAAGTTGGAACTCGGTGTTGATATGGTTTTAGCAACTGATCCAATTTGGTTGTGTGAATCAAAAGAATGGTTATTTAAATATGGTAACGAACTTGTAAATGAGTCCAGTTATTTTAAAAGAGAATTAGTAAGAGCACGTAGAAAGAATAAGGTAGAAAATGGCAGATTTAAGTAGTTTATTACCTGGTATATCACCACTTATAAACCAATTTTTAAACCAAGGCTCGCAAAATGCGGCTACTAATGCTGCTAGTGCAGGATTAAATGCTTTTAATGGTTTAACATTACCACAAATACAGCAATTACTTTATACTGCTGCACAAACACAAGCGGCAGGACCATATGCCGCGGCACAAGCAGGATCAGCACAAATTGGTTCTAATGCCTTAGCAAATATAAATTTAAATCCACAGGCTCAGCAAGCTGAATTAACTACACTAGGACAATTACAAGGCATTGCTGCAAATAATGGTTTAACACCACAGACACAAGCACAATTAATGGCAGCTCGTAATCAGTATTTGCAAACTGCACAAGGACAAAATGCATCTATATTACAACACGCACAACAGCAAGGACTTGGTAATAGTGGTATTGGTATTATGGCTGAATTAGCTAATAATCAAGGTAATGAAAATGCATTAGCAAATGCAGCATATCAAGCACAGGCCGCTCAACAGGCTCAGCAACAGGCTGCATTACAAGGTGCTGGTGCATTAGGTGGACAAATATATGGGCAGCAATATAATCAGGCACTTAATCAGGCACAAGCACAAAATGCAATTAATGCCGCTAATGCTGGTTTTGCACAACAATCTGGTTTGGCAAATCAACAAGCAACAAATCAGGCATTACAACAGGCTGTTGCAAATCAGCAAACAACAAACTTGGCAAATCAAGGTGCATTAAATACTGCATCACAGCAAAATGCACAGAATACATTATTACAAGGACAACAGCAACTCAATCAGGCTACAGGTATTAGTAATGCCGGTAATAATTTAGGTTCATTCCAACAGAACTTAAATCAAATCAATCAAAGTGCAACTACACCATTACTCAATACATTATTCGGTTCTACAGGTGGAACCATAACAAAGAATGGTACGACTACTACAACACCAGCACAATCAGGATTGTTAAGTAATTGGTTTAATAGTGGAACCAGTTCTACACCATCTTATACTTCTTCTGGTAGTGATGAAATAGATGATGCTATTGATAATGGCGAATTTGATTTTTAAAATATAGGTAAATTTTTATGATAGATGAAACACAGACAGATAATTCAGAACAACAGACAGATAATTCAACATCTTCTGGTGATGCTCAACCATCTAATCAAGAAGTATATGATGCTGTTGCACAAGTAATGCCGCCAGGTACTCCACCAGAAAAAATTGAACAAGGTGTAGAATATTTTAAAAATGAAGAAGGTTGGACTAATCAACAGATTATTGAACAAGGTGTACCAATTTTAAAAACACCAATGGGACAAAAATTAATTGCTACAGGTTTGCAGCAAGCAAATGCCAATCCTACACCGGATTCTTCTTCAACACCAAATATACAAACTAGTTTGACAGAAAATGCAAATGCCAATCCAACAATGGCTGCACAAGCCGCAAATGCTACTCAACCAATTGCACCATTAAATCAGGATGCAAGTCAAGTACAATTACCATTGTGGGCGGCGGGCCCGGCTTTAGCGGCTTATCCTCAAGCAATGAAAGAACAGCAAGAGGGTGCGGCTATTATTGCTAATCAAAATCAAAAAGCACAGCAACAAGCGAATGCTAATCAACAACAGCAAATTGCAGCACAAGAAAATGCGCAGAAGAATGTTGGATTCCAGCAGGCACAATCTATTCAGCAACAAATGTTAGATCCAAATTCTGTAATTAGTAAAGCAACACAAACTGCTGCTAAGAATCTATTAGGATTAGATTTAACTGGAGTTCCTGCAGCAGTAGCAAAACAATCAATGGGTGATAATTTATTTCAATTATTATTACAAAATTCTGGTTATGGTTCTTATAATAATAAACTTGCTGCTCAAGCAGGTGATTATGGTGCTGATATTACAGGATTCAATACAGCTATTGAGGCAGGTAAAAATGCAACAAACACAGCGAAAGGTTTAGTAGATAGTTTACAAAAAGATGGAAAATGGAATGCAACTATACTGCAAGCTGGATTTGATGCTGCCAAAAGTCCTGATGCTTGGGCGCGTTGGGCTTCTTCTGGTGTTGATCCTAGATATATTGATATTGTTCATACTGCGCAAACAGCAGGAATGGCTTATGGAAAATTATCTGGATCTGGAACAGATTATGGTAATCAAATGGTACAAAATGCTGTATTAAATCCTGTTGATCCAGTTAAAAGTTTAACTGCAATGACTACAACAATGCAAAATCAATTTAATACAGCAAAATCTAGATTTGAATGGGGACAAACACACGGTCAAAATTATAGTGGTTGGACACCACCTCCCCAGGAAAATCCTTATCCGAATGAAAAAACTTCTACCACAAATAATACTACCCCTGTTACAAATAAATCAGGTACTATTTTAATGAAGAATAAAGATGGTGTTGTTGGTAATGTACCTATAGGTAAAAAAGATGCAGCATTAAAAGCTGGATATACTATTGTCGGAGGACAATAATGTCGGATGATTTTGATCCTAATTCGGATTTTACTCCTTTAAATAATATTCAACAAGAAGTAATTAATGATGCTTCAGCCGAAGGTATAGATCCGCAATTGGCATACAATCAAGCACAACAAGAATCTAGATTTAATCAAAATGCTGTTAGTCCAGCAGGTGCAATAGGTGTGATGCAATTAATGCCTGGTACTGCTGATGATTTAGGTGTTGATCCAACTGATTGGAAACAAAATATAAAAGGTGGAACACATTATTTAAAACAACAATTAGATGCATTTGGTGGTGATCCTACTACTGCATTAATGGCTTATAATTGGGGACCAGGTCATGTTAAAAATTGGATTGCTAATGGTTCTAATCCTGATGCAGTACCAACTGAAACAAAAAAATATGTGAACAATATTTTAAAAGGTGCTCATACTAATGATGCTTTTCATGTAGATGCATCTGCTGATAATTCTTTTAATCCAGAAACTGATTTTACTCCTGTAGATTCACCTTTTGATTCTAATAAAGATTTTACACCAACTACTGCAACATTAACTCCTGCTGAAAATGAAGCTGCTAATATGGTTCCACCTTCAACAATTGGTGCTGCGGTCCAAGGAGCAGCGCAAGGTGCTGCATTAGGTGGTGCTAATGTTATTGAAGCCGGATTGGCGCCAGTTGGACAAGGTATTATAACTGGTATTGGTAGTGGTCTTAGAAATGCTTTAGATTTGGCACATGAAAATGGAATGTTCAAAAATATTCCTGCGATTCCACAAAATAAATTAACCACATTTAATCCTGGTGAATTATCTAATCTATATTCACAAGGTAAACAGCATGCAGAAGCCAATGATATTGCTTCGCAAGTTGCACATCCTAATGTTTATAATGCTGGCGCAGCAGCCGGGGCATTAGCTAATATTCCTGGAGGTGCAGCAATAGGTAAGGCGGCAGTTTCACCTGCTGTTATTGCATTAAAAGGAGTTGCATCACATCCTTTGGCCGCTGGCGCATTAGAATATATGTTGGGTGGTGGATTATCTGGGGGAGCATTAACTTCTGCTTTAGCGCCTGCAGGTAAAGTTGTGGCTAATATATTAGGTAAGACAGCAATGGGGGTTGGTGCAGGATTAGGTGGATTAAATGCCGAAGATAAAACAGCAAATTTTCAAAATAATTTAGCTAATAATCCAACAACATTAACTGCAAATAATATAGATGATCATAAACAAGATTTAGGATCTTATTATCCAATTTTAAAAGAAGCTGCTAGTAAATCGCCACAAAATTTAGCAGTTACAACTTATGCTTTACAACAAAGAGATAAAAATTTCCAAAAACTTTATACTGATTTACAGAATAAAATAGGACAAGAAAATAAAATCGAATCACATGAAACTGGTGTTGGTATGCCAATGACAAATTTTGGTAGTTAAATAAATTAGAAAGATTTAAATTTATGATCGTTAAAGAAAATGGAAAATATCATGTTAAATCCGAGGATGGATCCAAAAATTTAGGGGGACCTTACGCATCTAAAGAACAAGCTGAAAAGCGTTTAAAAGTTGTTGAATATTTTAAGAATGCCGGTAAGTTTAAAGCTGAACATGGCAAAAATCCTTCTTGGGGACCTAAGAAACATTAAACTGAACTACCAGAATAATTGTTTCTGATATGTCTCCAAAAAAACTTACCTTTACTTGGTGCATTTAAAAATGCTTTATAAACATTCTCAGGTACATCTGAATATACCCAGGTACTACCTTGTACGAAAGTAACTTGTAATTCTTTTTCTTTATCGTCGTAGCCGATATCTGCTATAATTGCTGACATATTATTTCCTCTTTTTTAAAGCAAAATAAGTCGCGATACCAATAATAGAAGCCGATATTGGATCACACATAAAAGCGAAAATCGGCACGAATATAAGTAACAAAAATAAAAATATATTCATTAATGGTTCGATTATTAATGACAAAGCGAGCGCGATTATTAGAAATACTAGCATATTAATTCTCCTTTACTATATTAATAGTAACATCTTTATATCTTCGTTCAAGGCCTAATTTAGATTCTTTTCAATTATTATTGATTTCTTTTTCGGCCAGTTCCATGAAATCTGTAAAAAATTGTGATCTTCTTTGCTTAAATAGATCTTTAAAAAACCTGTACCGTTACCGTTGGTGTATAAAATAGGATCTTCCCGAAATGTGATTCCTAGGCTATTGAGTTTCTTACAAATTTTATTGCATTTCTTTTGTCTATTAATAAACCCTATGAATGGCAAAAGAGCGTGAGTTCCGTTAAGCATTGTTTTGGTTTTCTTTATATTTTTACCCGGCGTGAAAACAATAACAGATTATTCCTTTTTCTACGCTTTCATGGGCTATACCCAAAAAAGTAGCTTTAAG
>Ga0335069_10009319_pt1 | contig 13979 bp, 11 predicted proteins | sample Lox_Sample_11_FD_206714 | JGI IMG/M metagenome (GOLD analysis project Ga0335069, IMG submission 206714) | Soil microbial communities from Loxahatchee National Wildlife Refuge, Florida, United States - Lox_Sample_1.1 | ecosystem: Environmental > Terrestrial > Soil > Wetlands | place: USA... | reverse complement strand
GAGGAGCGGAACCTGACCCGGGCCGGTGAGAAGATCAACCTGAGCCAGCCCGCGATGAGCGGCGCGCTGGCCCGGCTGCGCAAGTACTACGGCGACGAGCTGCTGGCCCGGTCCGGCCGCGAGTACACGCTGACCCCGCTGGCCGAGCAGCTGCGGCCGGCCGTCCAGGCGGCGCTCCGCCAGGTCGAGCGGACCCTGGAGGTCACCCCGGAGTTCGAGCCGCTGGCCAGCGACCGGACGTTCTCCATCGCGCTGTCCGACTACACGGTCGCGGTGCTGATCGAGCCGCTGATGAGCCGGGTGCACGAGCTGGCCCCCGCAGTGGGCCTGCGGCTCAACCCGATCCCGGCCGACATGGCGGAAACCGACCGCGGGCTGCGCCAGCACGACCTGCTGATCGCCCCGAAACCGCGGGAGCATGCGTTCCTCGGCCAGTCCGAGCCCATCTTCAGCGACCGGTTCGTGTGCATCGCCGACCCGGCCAACCCGAAGCTGCGCGACGGCCGGCTGTCCCTGGACGACCTGGCTGAGCTGCCGCACGCCCGGGCCACGTTCGGCCGCCGCGGCGTCAACCCGGCCGAGCAGGCCCTGGCCAGGCTGGGTGTCCGGTATTCGGTCCAGGTGACCACCGTGGGCTGGCTGCCGCTGCCGTTCGTGGTGGCCGGCACCGGCCTGGTCGCGATGATCCCGGAACGGCTGGCCCGCCGGGTGGCCGGCCCGGCCGGGGTCAGCGTGATCGAGCCGCCGTTCGGGCTGGTGGAACTCGTCGAGGAGGCCTGGTGGCATCCGATGCGCGGGCAGGATCCCGCGCTGCGCTGGCTGCGCGGCGTGCTGCGCGAGGCCGCGGCCGCGCTGCGCTGACGGCGGCCCGCCGATGGCAGCGCTCACACTCTCGCATGCCAGGTATTAGCAATCACTGTTTCCCCCGGCCGCCCGCCGTTCGCTAGCCTCGGCACCGGCTGGAGGTAGCCGGTGGAATCGCTCGAGGGTGCCCTCGCCGAGGCGCGCCGCAGGTACCGGAACTGGGGCCGCTGGGGCTCGGACGACGTCCATGGCACGCTGAATTTCATCGACCGCGCAAAACGCGAAAAGGCGGTGTCGCTGGCCCGGTCCGGCCGGTCCTTTTCGCTGGCCCAGCAGTTCAATAAGGACGGGCCGCAGACCGGCGCGCGGGGCCGCGGTAACCCGGTGCATACGATGCTCGGCTCGGGTCTCGATGTGGCGGCCGGCGCACACCCGGGCGGGCACGGCTTCGGCAGCGCCGATGATGTGGTGTACATGCCGCTGCAATCCGGCACGCAATGGGATGGCCTCGGCCATGTCTACGACAATAAATTCGCCTGGAATGGCCGGCCGTGTGAGAGCGTGGTGACCAGCGCGGGCGACATCGTCACCGGGATCGAGCGGCAGGCGGCCGACTTCGTCAGCCGCGGCGTGCTGCTCGACGCCGGCCGGGTGATCGGCGGCGGCGAGCTGCCGGACGGCTTCGCCATCACCGAGGACCACCTGCTGGCCACCATCGATGCCCAGGGCCCCAGCTCAGCGGTGGGGCGCGGGGACATCGTGCTGGTCCGCACCGGCCAGCTCGCGCGCTGCCGGCGGCGCGGCTGGTGGGGCGGGTACGCGGGCGGCCCGGCCCCCGGGCTGTCGTTCCGCACACTGGGCTGGCTGCACCGCACCGAGATCGCCGCGGCGGCCACCGACACCTGGGAATTCGAGGTCCGGCCGTACGAATTCGGCGAGCCGTGCTGCGCCCCGCTGCACCAGATCGCGCTGCCCAACATGGGGCTGTTCATCGGCGAGATGTTCGACCTGGAGGAGCTGGCCGCAGACTGCGCCGGCGATGAGATTTATGAGTTCCTTCTGATAGCCGCGCCACTGCCAATAACCGGCGGCGTGGGCGCGCCGGTGAACCCAATCGCGATCAAGTAGCCATCATGCCGCGCAATGCCTGGCATACCGGCAGGTGATTTCCGGTCCGCTGACGCCGGTGATACGTTCCGGTCAGCGCGAGCCACCTGGCCGGCCGCGTAACTCCCACTACGGCGCCGTAATGGAGGGCCACCATGCAAAGCGCTATTTCCGGGGCCTTCCTGCGGCCGGGTACCGCGCAATGTGGTGGCTGATCGCGCGGCGGCTGATTCTGGCTATTCCGCTGCTCTTCATCGTCTCGTTTCTGTCCTTCGCGCTGGTCGCGCTGACCCCCGGTGACCCGGCCGTGTCCATCCTGGGCAGCTACGCGACCAAGGCGCAGGACGCCGCGCTGGACCGGCAGCTCGGCTTCAACCAGCCGGTCCTGGTCCAGTACGGGCGCTGGCTGGGCAAGATGGCGCACGGCAACCTGGGCACCTCGCTGGCCTCGGCCCAGTCGGTCACCACCGAGCTCAACTCGGCGCTCGGTGTCACGCTGTGCCTGGTCCTCGGGGCCACGCTGGTCACCGCGGCCGGCGGGGTGGCGCTGGGCACGCTGAGCGCGATCCGCGGCGGCGCGGTCGGCCGGGTCACCGATGCCGTCGCCATGCTCGGCTTCGCCATCCCCGCGTTCTGGCTCGGCCTGGTGCTGCGCGACCTGTTCGCGGTGCGCTGGCACCTGGTCCCGGCCACCGGGTACGAGCCGTTCACCCAGTCCGCGGCCGGCTGGGCGGAGTCGCTGATCCTGCCGGTGGCCACGCTGGCCGCGGCCGGGATGACCGGGATCGCCAAGCAGACCCGGGACAGCATGCGGGACACGCTGGCCCGCGACTACATCGACGCGCTGCGCGCCGACGGGGTGCCGGAGTGGCGGATCATCGCCCGGCACGCGCTGCGCAACGCCGCCATCCCGGTGGTCACCATGCTGGGCACGTTTTTCGTCGGCCTGCTCGGCGGCACCGTCCTGGTGGAGAGCGTGTTCGCCATGCCCGGGCTGGGCAGCCTGGCCGTCACCGCCACCACCGAGCACGACCTGCCGGTGATCGTCGGGGTGGCCGTCTACTTCGCGGTCGGCGTGGTCGTCGTCAACCTGCTGATCGACGTGCTCTACGGCTGGCTGGACCCGCGGGCGAGGGTGGCGTGACCGCGCTGCTCCGGCGGCCGGTGGGGGCCGCGGCGTTCATCATCCTGCTGCTGATCGTGGCGGCCTGCGCCGCGGCGCCGTGGCTCGCGCCCTACCACCCGGACGCGGCCAGCCTGGGCGACGCGCTGGCCGGGCCCAGCGCACGGCACTGGCTGGGCACCGACGAGCTGGGCCGGGACATCCTGAGCCGGCTGCTCTACGGCGGCCGCCCGGCGCTGCTGGACAGCCTGCTGGTGGTCACCGTCACGCTGGCCATCGGGGTGCCGGCCGGCCTGCTGGCCGGGTTCCTGGGCGGCTGGGCCGACCGGCTCACCATGCAGGTGGCCGACGTCGGGCTGGCCCTGCCCGCCATGGTGATCGTGCTCGTGGTGCTGTCCGTCTTCCAGGGCAAGCTGACCATCGCGCTGATCGTCATGGGCATCCTGCTGGTCCCGCCGCTGGTCCGCATCGTCCGGTCGGCCGCCCTGGCGGTCCGGTCCGAGCTGTTCGTGGACGCGGCCCGGGTATCCGGCGTACCGCCGGCCCGCATCGTGTTCCGGCACGTGCTGCCCCGGCTGCGCGGCACCATCCTGGTCCAGGCCTCGCTGGTCGCCGCGCTGTCCCTGCTGTTCACCACCGGCCTGGCCTACCTCGGCTTCGGCGCCACCCCGCCCAGCCCGTCCTGGGGCTCGATGACCGCGGAGGCGTCGCAGACCCTGGCGCAGAGCCCGTGGCTGCTCATCGCCTCCGGCGGGGTGATCGGCCTGACCGTGCTGTGCCTGGGCCTGCTCAGCGACGCCATCCGCGACCTCACGGTGGGCTCGTGGAGCGGCAGCGGCGACGTCCGCCCGCGCGCCGCGGTGTCCGGCGCCCCAGCTCCGGACCCGGGCCCGGCTGAGGCCGGCGCGCTGCTGTCCGTGCGCGGCCTGACCATCGCCTTCCAGCGGGGCGCCCGGGCCGTGCCGGTGGTGTCCGACGTCAGCCTGGATATCCGGGCCGGTGAGGCCGTTGGCCTCGTCGGCGAGTCCGGGTCGGGGAAGACCTCGGTGGCGCGGTCGCTGATCGGGCTGCTCCGCGGCGGCGCCGCCGTCACGGGCGGCCGCATCGTGTTCGACGGCGCCGACGTGACCGGGCTGGCCGGCGCCGCGGCCCGGCGGCTGCGCGGCGGGCAGATCGCGTTCATCGCCCAGGAGCCAGTGGCCGCGCTGGACCCGACCTGCCGGATCGGCCCGCTGCTGGCCCAGGCCGTGCGCTGCCACGACCGGATGCCGGCCGCCGCGGCCCGGCAGCGGGTACTCGAGCTGCTGGTCATGGCCCGGCTGCCGGACCCGGAACGGGTGGCCCGCTGCTACCCGCACGAACTGTCCGGCGGCATGGCCCAGCGGGTCGCGGTGGCCCGCGCGCTGGCCGGCCGGCCGCGGCTGCTCATCGCCGATGAGCCGACGGCCGCGCTGGACGTGACAGTCCAGGCGGAGATCATCGCCCTGCTGCGCACCCTGCAGCAGGAGACCGGGCTGGCCATCCTGGTGGTCAGCCACGACTGGGGCGTGGTGGCCGAGCTGTGCGACCGCGCGGTGGTCATGTACGCCGGGCAGGTCGTCGAGGAGGCCCCGGTCGCCGAGCTGCTCGGGTCGGCCGCGCACCCCTATACCCGGCTGCTGCTGGCGGCCAACCCGGCGCACGCGGCCGACGGTGCGCAGCAGCTCCCGGCCATCCCCGGCACCATCCCGGTGCCGGGGGAGTGGCCCGCCGCGTGCCACTTCAGCCCGCGCTGCCCGCAGGCCACCGACGGCTGCACGGCCAGCCCCATCCCGCTGCTGGACACCGGCCCGGCCCGGCGCAGCCGGTGCATCCTGACCGCCCCGGTGCGGCAGCCATGACTGGGGACGCGCAGCTGCTCGACGTGCAGGACCTGAGCGTCGAGTACCGGAGCGGGCGGCGGCGGGTGGCCGCGGTGTCCGGGGTGAGCCTGGCCATCGCGCCGGGCGAGACGCTCGGCCTGGTCGGCGAGTCCGGCTCGGGCAAGACCACGCTGGGCCGGGCCATCCTCGGCCTGGCCCCGGTGTCTGGCGGCCAGATCAGCTTCGCCGGGCGGGACATCACCCGGCTGCGCGGCCGGGCCCGCCGCGCCCTGGCCCGCGACATCCAGGTCGTGTTCCAGGACCCGTACAGCTCGCTCAACCCGGCCATGACCGTGTCCGCGATCCTGGCCGAGTCGCTCCGGGCCCGGGGCGCCCGGCCCGCCCGGGAGACCGCGCAGTGGGTCCGGGACGCGCTGGAGCAGGTGGCCCTGCCGGCCGCCGCGGCCAGCCGGTACCCGGCCGCGTTCTCCGGCGGGCAGCGGCAGCGGCTGGCCATCGCCCGCGCCCTGATGCCCGCGCCGCGCCTGGTCATCTGCGACGAGGCGGTCACCGCGCTGGACGTGTCGGTGCAGGCCCAGATCCTGAACCTGCTCCGCGACCTGCAGCGCCAGCACAGCTTCTGCTACCTGTTCATCGGGCACGATCTGGACGTCGTCCGGTTCATGTCGCACCGGGTCATGGTCCTGTACCGGGGCCAGGTGATGGAGCACGGGCCGGCCGGCGTGGTGGCCCGGCACCCCCGGCACCCGTACACCCGCGCGCTGCTGGCGGCGGCCCCGGGCAGCGCGACCCCGCGCGCCAGCGAGCCCGGCCCGGCCGCGACCCTGCCCCGCACTGACCCGCCGGGCTGCCCGTTCGCACCCCGGTGCCCGCACGCGATCGACGTCTGCGCGGCGGCTCCGCCGCCGCTTGTCCCAGCCCCCGACGGCGGCGCCGTCGCCTGTCACAGATACCCCGAGTTGGCGTTATGCAGGAGGATCGATGAAATCACGAAGAGCGGCCGTGGCGCTGACCCTGGCCGGCGCGCTGGCCGTGGCCGGCGCGCTGGCCGTGGCCGGCTGTGGTAGTTCCGGCAGTTCAGGCGGTTCCGGCGGCACGTCGTCGGCGGCGGGCCGGGCCGGCACGCTGTCGGTCGGCATGGGCGAGCCGGCCACCACGATGAACCCGGTGCTGCTGGCCCCCGCGATCTACGGCTACTTCAACTACGATCCGCTCATCTACCAGACGGCCAGCGGGCAGTTCATCCCGGATCTGGCCACCTCCTGGGGGTACGTCGGCAGCGGTAACACCACGTTCCGGCTGACCATCCGCCAGGGCGCCCGGTTCTCCGACGGCTCGGCGGTCACCGCCGCGGCGGTGAAGAACTCGCTGGACTACTTCCTGGCGACCAACGGGCCCGCGCTCAGCTTCGCCGGCCCGGTGGCCAGCGTGACCACGCAGGGCGACACGGTGACCCTGCACTACAAGACGGCGTTCCCCAACGCGGTGATCTCGCTGACCCAGGACTGGAACTTCGGCCTGATCATCGGGCCGAAGGGGCTGGCCGACCCGGCGTCGCTGGCCACCACGTCGGACGGCGCGGGCGAGTACGTGCTGCAGCCGTCGCAGACCACCGCGGGCAGCCTGTACGTGTCCACGCCGGACAAGTACTACTTCAACCAGGCCGCGATCAAGTACACCAAGGTCGAGGTGCGGCCGTTCACCGACCCGTCCGCCGAACTGGCCGCGCTGCAGACCGGGCAGATCCAGTTCGCGCAGAATATGCCGGCCACCGACGTGGCCACGGCCAAGTCCGCGGGTATCACGGTCAGCTCCGGGCCGGCCACCTGGGTCTCGCTGATGCTGGAGAACCGGGACCGCGGGCCGCTGGCCAACGTCAAGGTGCGCCAGGCGCTGGAGTACGCCATCGACCGGGCCGCGATCATCAAGGCGGTCTACGACGGCTTCGCCCAGCCGCAGGAGCAGGTGGCGGTCAAGGGGCTGACCGGCTACGTGCCTGGTGCCGCTGACGAGTACCCCTACGACCCGGCCAGGGCCAAGAGTCTGCTGGCCGCGGCCGGCTATCCCAAGGGCTTCACGGTCTCCGCGCTGGACGTGGCCGCGCTGGACAAGAACAGCGTGCTGGCCCAGGCCATCGCCAGCGAGCTGGCTCAGGTCGGGGTCACGCTGAAGATCACCGCGCTGGGCGGCACGTTCGCCACGCTGACCAAGGCGCTGTTCTCCAAGCAGTACGACACGCTGGTCATGCCCAGCAAGGCGGCCAACATGTACTTCCAGGCCACCCAGATCCTGCCCACGGCCGGTTCGCTGGGCAACGCGTTCGGCACGGTGGACCCCCAGCTGAACAAGCTGTTCGCCGAGGCGGGCCAGGCCAGCGGCGCGGCCGCGCAGAACAGCGTGCTGCAGCAGCTCAACCAGCGGCTGAACGCAGACGCCTGGTTCGTGCCGATCGCGCTGACGCTGAGCATGCAGTTCACCGCGTCCTCGGTGCACGGCGTGCCGGCCACCTTCGAGACCGTGGACCACGACCCGGTCAGCCCGGTGGCCAGCCAGAACTGGTCTGGCTGATGCCGGGCAGGGTGCACATCCTGGACGGCGTCGAGTACGCGGCCGTGCTCGGCTACCGGCCGCTGCTGCTCGACCTGTACCTGCCCGTACCTGATGAACCGGTCCCTGGCCCGGGCGCGAGCCCGGGCCAGGCCCGGCCACCGCTCCCGGTGGTGCTGTTCCTGCACGGCGGTGGCTGGGGGCTGGGCACCCGCCGGGAGGTGGGGCCGCCGTTCGACGGCTGGCGGCCCAGCTTCTTCGAGCGGCTGGCCCAGGAAGGGTTCGCGGTCGCGTCGGCCGACTACCGGCTGACCGGCGAGGCGACCTTCCCCGCGCAGCTGCACGACGTGAAGGCGGCGGTGCGCTGGCTGCGCCGCAACGCCGGGGAGTACGGGCTGGCCGGGGAGCGCATCGTGGCCTGGGGTGCGTCGGCGGGCGGCCACCTGGCCGCGCTGCTCGGCCTGACCGGCGACGTGCCCGGCCTGGAGGGGGCGGTGGGCGAGCAACGGCTGCCCGAGCCGCCCCGGCCTGGGTCCGCCGTGGATCTGCCCGTGGTGTCCAGCGCGGTGGCCGCGGTGGTGGACTGGTACGGGCCCACCGACCTGCTGTCGATGGACGCGCAGTCTGGCGGGTCCGGGCCGATGCGGCACGACGCACCGGAGTCGCCGGAGTCCCGGCTGATCGGCGGGCGGCTGAGCGAGCTGCCCGGGCTGGCCCGGATCGCCAGCCCGGTCAGCCACGTCCGGCCCGGCGCGCCGCCGTTCCTGATCATGCACGGGACGGCCGACCACGCGGTGCCGCTGGCGCAGAGCCAGAGCCTGGCCGACGCGCTGGCCGCGGCCGGGTCGCCGGCCGAGACGGCCTGGATCGGCGGCAGCGACCACATGTGGCTCGGCGCCCCGGATGTCGAGGAGATCTTCGCTAGCTCGGTGGACTTCGCCCGCCGGGTGACGTCGGCCGCGGAAGGCAGCGTGGCCCGTGGCTGAGCTGGCGCAGCGGCTGGCCCGGCTGGAAGCCGTGCAGCAGATCCAGAACGTGATGGGCCGGTACTCGTACTGGCACACCGCGGACATGCACCGCGAGTGCGTGGACCTGTTCGCGCTCAACACGCCTGGGGTGCGGGCCGAGATGATGTGGGGGGTCTACGAGGGCCGCGACGGCATCGAGCGGCTCTACCCGGGCTGGCACACCTGGCTGGGCGAGGAGGCCCGGGCGGGCCAGCTGCACATGCACACGCTGACCACCCCGGTCATCGAGGTGGCCGGGGACCTGCGGACGGCCAAGGCGACCTGGATCTCGCCCGGCCACGAGACCATGTCCCCGATCGAGGGCGGCGGGACGGCCAAGGCGCACTGGGCCTGGTGCAAGTACGGCTGCGACTTCGTGGTCGAGGACGGCCGGTGGAAGATCTGGCACCTGCACGTGTACGGGATCTTCTTCACGCCCTACGCGCAGGGCTGGGCCGCGCCCGGGGACAGCAGCCCGGTCGTGGACCCGGCCGGCTTCCCGGCCGAACTGGGCCCGGACCGGCCGCCGACCACCCGCTGGATGTACGGCCCGGACCAGGTGTACGCGAACGAGCCGGCCCCGCCGGATCCCTATCCGTCCTTCGACGAGTCCGCCGCCTACTAGACACGGGATGAGGACATGACCGCGACATCGCTGGAGCAGCGGATCGCCCGGCTGGAAGCCGTGCACGAGATCCAGAACGTGATGGGCCGGTACTCCTACTGGCACACGGCCAACATGCACCGGGAGTGCCTGGGGCTGTTCGCGCTGAAGACGCCCGGCGTGCGGGCCGAGATGATGTGGGGCGTCTACGAGGGCGCGGAGAGCCTGGAACGGCTGTACCCGGGCTTCCACGCCTGGGTGGACGGCGACACCAAGGGCGTGATGCACATGCACACGCTGACCACCCCGGTCATCGAGGTGGCCGCTGACCTGCAGACGGCCCGGGCGACCTGGATCTCGCCGGGGCACGAGACGATGTCGTTTTCGGCGGCCGGCGACAAGACGCCGGAAGCGTTCTGGGCCTGGTGCAAGTACGGCTGTGACTTCGTGGTCGAGGACGGCCGGTGGAAGATCTGGCACCTGCACGTCTACGGGATCTTCCTGGCCCCGTACGGGCGGAGCTGGGTAGACCAGCCCGAGGACATGATCGACCCGCCGCCGATGCTGGCGGAGCACAAGCCGGACCGGCCGCCCAGCACACACTGGCAGTATCTGCCGGACCGGGTGTACCTGAACGAGCCCGCCCCACCGGACCCCTACCCGTCCTTCGACGAATCCGGCGAATATTAGCCGGACCCCGCCCGGGCCGTCCGGCTGACTTGCTGGCTGCCCGGGTCTGGCCGTTGTTAGCCTGGTTCCAGGCGAGCCGGAGGGGCGGGGCGGCCCGGACGTGGAGTGACTCATGAGCGCAGCCGACGAGGTGCTGACCGGTTATGACGGCCTGAAGGCCGGCCAGCAGGCGCTTTACCGGGACCTGCACAAGCATCCCGAAATCTCCCACCAGGAGCGCCGCACCGCGAAGCAGGTGGCCGGGAAGCTGCGCGACTACGGCTTCACGGTCGAGGAGGGCATCGGCGGCACCGGCGTGGCCGGCATCCTGGCCAACGGCCGCGGACCCACCGTGCTGCTCCGCTGCGAGCTGGACGCGCTGCCGGTTCAGGAGGACACCGGCGCGCCGTACGCGAGCACGGTGACCACCCACGACGCCGACGGCCACCAGGTGCCCGTCGCCCACGTCTGCGGCCACGACCTGCACATGTCGTGCATGATCGGCATGGCCAAGCTGATGGCCGACCAGCCCGGCCAGTGGGGCGGAACGCTGATCACCCTGTTCCAGCCGGCCGAGGAGACCGGTGACGGTGCCCGGGGTATGGTCGACGGCGGCCTGCTCAAGCGCATCCCGGCCCCCGACGTCGCGCTGGCCCAGCACCTGTTGCCGGGCATCGCCGGGACGGTCGCCACCTGCCCGGGGCCGTTCATGACGGCTGAAGACGCGATCAAGATCACCGTCTACGGGCGGGGCGGCCACGGCGCCATGCCGCAGCACACCATCGACCCGGTGGTGCTCGCCGCCATGATCATCGTCCGGCTGCAGACCGTGGTGTCCCGGGAGATCGCGCCGGGCGATACCGCGGTGCTGAGCGTCGGCAGCGTCCAGGCCGGCACGGTGAGCAACCTCATCCCGGACCACGCCGTCCTGCAGCTCAACCTGCGCAGCTACGCCGAGCCGGTCCGGCAGCGGATGCTGGACGCTGTGCGGCGGGTGGTGCGCGCCGAGTGCCAGGCTTCCGGCTCCCCGCGTGACCCCGACTTCGACACGCTGACCAGCTTCCCGGTCATGGACAACGACCCGGCGACCACCGACCGGGTGGCGGCGGCGTTCACCGCGCAGTTCGGCGACAACGCGCTGCGCATCGAGCCGCAGACGGTCAGCGAGGACTTCCCGCACATTCCCGGCGCGCTTGGCATCCCGTACACCTACTGGTCCATCGGGTTCACCGACCGGCAGACCTACCTGAAGGCGGTCAAGGACGGGCACCTGGACGATCTGCCGACCAACCACTCACCGAAGTTCCTGCCCCCGATGCAGCCCTGCCTGCGCACCGGCACCGAAGCCCTGGTCACCGCTGCGCTGGCCTGGCTGGCCCGGCACTGACGCCGTGAGCGAAGGGCTGGCCGCGCCGCCGGGCACCGAGCGCCCGCGCCGCTACCTGCCCAAGCTGCGCTACGAGCTGATCGGCTGCGGCCTGCACGGCCACGAACTGCTCGGCACCGACGCCGCCCGGCTGCGCCCCAGGGACGCCCTGTTCGCCCGGGAGGCCGACGGCCTGCGCTGGTACCGCTGCCTGCGCTGCGACTCGTGGCTGCCGCTGCCCCCGCCCAGCCAGCCGGCCGCCGAGTACCCGCCGCCCCGCGAGGAGGTGGTGCTGCCGCTGCGCGGCCGCCCGCTCCGCGACCGTTACGTGCTGCGGCTGATCGCGCTGGACCGGGCGCTGCACTTCCTGGTGCTGGGCGTCCTGTCGGGCGGGCTGTTCCTGTTCGCGCACAACAAGGCCATGCTGCACGCGGACTTCACCCGGATCCTCAAGGACCTGCAGGGCGGGCTGGGCGGCCCGGTCAACAACAGCCAGCACGGCATCGTGCACGACCTGCAGCGGCTGTTCGGGGTGAGCATCCGCAACCTGTACCTGATCGCGGCGGCCGCCGCCGCGTACGGCGTGCTGGAGGCCACCGAGGCGGTCGGGCTGTGGCTGGGCCGCCGCTGGGCCGAGTACCTGACGTTCGTCGCGACCGCCGTGTTCGTGCCGTACGAGATCTACGAGCTGACCAGGAGCGTCACCTGGCTGAAGCTGCTCACGCTGGTCATCAACCTGCTCATCGTGATCTACCTGCTGCTGGCCAAGCGGCTGTTCGGGCTGCGCGGCGGCGGCAGGGCCGAGCGGGCCGAGCGGGCCCAGGACTACGGCTGGCCCGCCATCGAGCGCGCCACCCCCGCCCCCACCGCGCGCATCGCGCCCCTGCCGGAAGCCCGGGACTAACCGATGGCGTCCGCGTCCGGGGTCACCCGGCTAGTCCTGCCGTAGCGGGCGGAACGCGGCGCGCACCTCGGCGACGAACGAGGCCGGCTGCTCGAACGCGGCGAAGTGGCCGCCCTTGTCCAGCTCGTTCCAGTAGTGCAGGCGCGGGAACCGTTGCTCGGCCCAGCGCCGGGACGGCCGGAAGATCTCCTTGGGGAAGATCGAGCAGCCGGCCGGCACGGTGACCGGCCCGGGCAGCGGCTGGCGGAAGCTCTCCCAGTACAGCCGGGCCGCGGACGCCCCGGTGCGGGGCAGCCAGTACAGCATGATGTTGTCCAGCATCTCGTCCCGGGTCAGCACGTTGGCCGGGTCGCCGTCGCAGTCGGTCCACGACCAGAACTTCTCCACGATCCACGCGCACAGCAGGGCAGGCGAGTCGACCAGGCCGTAGCCGATGGTCTGCGGCCGGGTGGACTGCTGCTTGGAGTAGCCCGAGTCTTCCTTGTCGTAGTGCGCGAGCGCGGCCAGCGCGGCCTGCTCCCGCTCGGTGAGGTCGCCGCCCCGCGCCGCGCGGTCCGGGAACACGGTGACCATGTTCAGGTGAATCCCGGCCAGCCGCTCGGGATGGCGGATGGCCAGCGCCGTGGTGACCGTCGATCCCCAGTCCCCGCCCTGCGCCCCGTACCGCTGGTAGCCGAGCCGGCCCATCAGCTCGGCCCACGCGTCCGCAATATGCTCAACGCCCCAGCCGGGCCGGCCGGGCTTGCCGCTGAATCCGTACCCGGGCAGCGACGGGCAGATCACGTGGAAGCTGTCGGCGGGGTCGCCGCCGTGCGCGGCTGGATCGGTGAGCGGCCCGATGACCTTGCCGAACTCGACGACCGAGCCGGGCCAGCCGTGCGTGATCAGCAGCGGCAGCGCGTCCTCGCGCGGCGAGCGGACCTGGAGGAAGTGGATGTCCACCCCGTCGATCTCCGTGCGGAACTGGGGAAAGCCGTTCAGCCGGGCTTCGGCCGCGCGCCAGTCGTATCCGCTGCGCCAGTAGTCGCACAGTTCGCGGGTATAGGCCAGCGGCGTGCCTTGCGACCAGTCGCCCACCGGCTCAGGCTCCGGCCACCGGGTCCGGCCCAGCCGGTCGCGCAGGTCGTCGAGCTCAGCCTCGGGAACGTCGATGCGGAACGGGCGGATGTCGTCGTTCATGCGCCCAGCATGACCGTGCCCGCGATGCTGGTCAGCTCGCGGGTCAGCCGCGGGCCGTCGACGCCGAACTCGGTGACCGAACTGGTCGCCGCCCGCACCGCGTGGTCCAGCGCCTGGTCCACCGGCAGCCCGCCGGCCCGCAGCGCCAGGTACACCCCGGCCAGGATCTCCCCGGCGCCGGTGCCGTCCACCACGTGCGCGGCCGGGATGGCGGACGCGAAGTGGGTCATCCCGTCCGAGAGGTAGTCCGCGCCGCGCGGCCCGTGCTTGAGGATCGTCGGCGCCTTGGGGATCTCGTTGTCCCGGTACAGCCCGTGGTACTCGGCCTCGTTGATGAAGATCAGGTCGGCCAGGTCGCAGGCCTCGCGGGAGGCGGCGGGCTGGGTGGTGACGAAGTGCTCGAAGGCGTCCACCGAGACCGGGGCGCGCAGCCCGTGGTCGCGCAGGAAGGTCAGCCAGCCGATCTGCTGCTCCGGTGGCATGGTGCCCAGGTGCACGTGCCCGGCCTGGAGGTAGGCCGCCGGGAACAGGTCGTGCCGGGGGCGGGCGGCCACCCCCAGGCTGGACCGGAACGACCGGGTGCCGTTGCCGTGGTCGGTGATGTGGAACGCCGCCGACCGCCCGGGCAGCACGGCCAGCCCGGCCCGGTCCACCCGGAGCCGGCCCAGTTCCGGGCTGGTCAGGTCCCCGCCCACCTGGGCGACGAGGCCGACCTGGCCCGGCAGCACGATGGACGCCGCGTACGCGGCCGCGTAGCCGGAGCCGCCCAGCGCCGCGGTGCTGCCGCTCGCGGACTCATTCGTGGCC
>Ga0335069_10009317_pt1 | contig 13981 bp, 7 predicted proteins | sample Lox_Sample_11_FD_206714 | JGI IMG/M metagenome (GOLD analysis project Ga0335069, IMG submission 206714) | Soil microbial communities from Loxahatchee National Wildlife Refuge, Florida, United States - Lox_Sample_1.1 | ecosystem: Environmental > Terrestrial > Soil > Wetlands | place: USA: Florida... | reverse complement strand
CCCTGCCGAGCAGGGCCGCGTCGGGACGCGGGCGCTGGATCACCCACACCCTCTTCGCGAGCAGCTCCGCAGGAACATCGAACGCTTCCGCCTGCACGTCCTGGGGAAGCGCGAGCACGACAGCGCCGGTATCGGCGGGGGAGGTGAGCACGCGCATCACCTCCGGCAGGGATGTAATCAGCTGCTGCGGACGGTTGATCCTGTCCCAGTAGCGCGCGACCGGTCTGAAGCAGTCGTTCACGGAAATGTCCTGCGTACCCGGGTCTTCGAGCTGCTGGAGCACGGGCGCGACGTTCCGGCGGGCGAAGATGTCGCCGGGAATGAGCAGCACGGGGATGCGGTTGATCGTGGCCGCCGCCGCGCCGGTGATCATGTTGGTGGCACCGGGACCGATGGACGACGTGCACACGAACGTGCTCAGCCGGTTCTTCATCTTCGCGTACGCCGCCGCGGTATGCACCATCGACTGTTCGTTGCGCGTCTGGTAATACCGGAAGTCGGGGTTCTCCTGGAGTGCCTGCCCGATGCCGCCGACATTGCCGTGACCGAATATGCCGAAGCAGCCGGCGAAGAAGCGGTATTCCGTCCCGTCCCTCTCGACGAACTGGTTCTTCAGAAACGCGATGGTTGCCTGAGCGACCGTCAGCCGGACCGTGTCCATGTCAGAATCCGCCCTGTGATTCGATGAAGCGCAACGCTTCCGTGAGTGTGGGATTGAAATTCGCGCAGCCGTGTTTTGTCACGAGGATCGCGCCGCACGCATTCCCCATCCTGCAGGTCCTGTACCAGTCCCATCCCTGCAGGTATCCGTAGATGACCCCCGCCGCGAATGCGTCTCCTGCCCCCAGGACGTTCACGACCTCGACGCGGAAGCCCGGCACGTTGGTGACCGATCCGTCGCGCAGGAACACGGAGGAACCCTTGTTGCCCCGCTTGACAATGAGCGTGTTGACCCCTTTTTTCAATATCGCCGCAATGGACGCGTCGATGTCCCCGGAGATCTCGGGGGCGGAGATCTGCTGGTTCCTGATCCTGATCTGTGCGGGATCCTTCAGCATTGTCGCGAGAATCTCCTCTTCGGTCCCGAGAGCCAGCGAGCAGTGCTGGAGGAACGCGCGCGCCGTCACCCCGTACGCGCGGGGATCATGCCACTGGTCGGCACGGAAGTCGAGGTCGACGAGCACGGGCACGCCGTGCTCCACCGCCTGCTCCGCCGCAAAGAACGCCGCCGACCGCGACGGCTCGATGTTCAGGGCCGTTGCCGACACTTCCAGCAGACGCGCACCGGCGATATCCGCCTTCATCACATCGTCGATCGTGATCCGGGAATCGGCGCAATTGTCGCGATAATACACCAGCGGGAAGTTGTCGGGCGGTTCGATGCCCAGGAGAACCGCGCTCGTCCGAGAGTTGTCCTTCACGGGGATGAACGCCGTTTCCACCCCCTCCTTCTTCAGGAACGAGAGGAGGAACTTCCCCACCATGTCGTTGCCGACCGCGGTCAGGAGCGCGCTCCTGAGCCCGAGCCTCCGGGCACCCACCGCGATGTTGAGGGGCGATCCTCCCACGAAAGCGCCGAACTCCCTGATCTCCTCGAAGGGGCTCCCGATGTTGTTGCTGTAGAGGTCGATCGACGACCGGCCGTATGTGATCACATCATACTGTTTCATGTTCCCTGGCCTGCCTGTTCATCTGGAGCGTCACGAGCGGCAACCGGCTGTCTTTCGATTTCCACGTCCCGTAGATCCATTCGTGGTCGGGATCGTTCGCCGACGCCAGCGACTGGTCGCTGCCCGCCAGAAAGTTCAGGTAATAGGCGTGGTAGCCGTGCCCGGCGACGACCGGGTGATATCCCCGCGGAACGAGAACGACGTCCCCCGTGCGCGCCTCGACGATCTCGTTCAGGCGCCTGTCGCCGGTGTACACCTTCTGCAGCGCGAATCCCTGCGGCTTCTCAAACTGGTAAAAGTATACTTCCTCGAGGCTGGCCTGCGAAAGCTTCCCGTCCGGGGCGAGCGTGCGCTGGTCGTGCTTGTGCGCCGGGAACGAGCTCCAGTTGCCCGAGGGCGTATACACTTCGACACAGACGAGGCGATGACACGGCGAGCCGGGAGGGAGGATCGAATTGATCTGTCGCGAAGCGTTGTCGCCGCCCCGCAGCTCGATCCCGTGCCTGTCGACATCATCCGGTGTGATGAAGAACCCTTTCCTCCCCTCATCACCCGCTGTGTACCCGTAGGCGATGTCGACCGTCCCGCTTTCCGCCGCGAGCTCGAACGCGGTGTGCGGGGGCAGGTACGCGGCATGGGGAAGTCCCCCGAACACGTTCGCGCGCGCCCCCTCCGTGCGCCACTCACCCCACTGCGAGACGATGGAACACCGACCCCCGAGAAGGACCACGCACATTTCGTCGCCGCCGGTATCATGGTGCCAGCGGTCACCCCGGGAGAGCCGCCGGGCGCCGAAATTCAGGTGCCGCCAGCCCGCTTCAGCGGCTGTGATCCGTTGATACGTGCCTGTCCCCTCGTCGCAGGGCCGCACCAGCAGTGGATGTGCCGGGTCTGTCTTCATGCACCCTCCACAATCAGCTCACGGCATTTCCGCCTGACCAGTTGCTCCAGCTCCTGCATGTACGTCCTTCCGGGAATCGCCGGGTCGAACATCTCCGGGGTGTCCCGGAAAAACTCGCGGCAGACCCTGGTCCACAGCAGCCGCATATCAGTGGCGATGTTCACTTTGACGATACCCCGGCGTATGGCCTCCTGCAATTCCACCGGCGCAATTCCCCTGCTGTCCGTCTTCAGCGACCCGCCGGCGCCGTTGATGCGGGCGATCTCATCCTGCGGCACGCCCGAGGCGCCGTGCAGAACAAGCGGGAAGCGCGGTAGAGCCCCCTGGATGCGTGAGAGCACATCGAGATTCAGCGCCGACGCTCCTTTGAACTTGTATGCCCCGTGACTCGTCCCGATCGCTACGGCCAGGCTGTCGCACCCTGTACGTGCGACAAACTCGGCCGCCTGTGCCGGATCGGTATGCCGGGCCTCGCCTGCGTCGGCGAGGGGGTCATCCTCCACCCCGGCAAGAACACCGAGTTCCGCCTCGACGGCAATGCCGCTCTCGTGGGCACGATCGACGATGCTCTTCGTGAGCGCGATGTTCCGTTCATATGGCTCGTGCGAGGCATCTATCATCACAGAGTCGTAGAAACCCGATTCGATCGCGCTCAGGCAGTGCTCCGTGTCACCGTGATCCAGGTGTACGGCCACGGCGGCCTGCGGGTACACCTCTTCCGCGGCTGCGATGATTCCCTGGAGGAGCTCCCGGCCCATGTACGTTCGGGCGGCGGGGGTCACCTGTATGACGACCGGCACGTTCACACCGGAGGCGCCCGCAAATACACCGCGGACCTGCTCCGCGGTAAACACATTGAACGCCGCGACGCCGTACCGGCCGTACGCCTCTGTGAAGATCACCCGCGGTTTCAGTCTCACGCGCTCTCCCCTTCACGCATCAGTTCTCGGGGGGCGTCTGCTGCATGGCAAATGTCAGCGTCCCCCCCTTCACGAGATCGGCATGGGCAATCCGCCAGCGGCCGAGCGGCTTCCCGTTGAGGTCGACCCCGCGGGCGTACTCTCTCCCCCTGCCGACCCCTTCGGCACGGATGACCAGGCGCCTGCCCCCGGGAAGTCGAAGGGTCGCCCGTTCGAACGCAGGCGCGCAGAGCGCATACTCGCCTGAGGCGGGACACACGGGATAGAACCCCAGCGAGGCGAAGACATACCATGCGGAGATCTGTCCGGCATCGTCGTTCCCCCCCAGTCCCCCCGGCGTGTCCGCATATTCCTCACGGCAGATCCGTCGAACCACCGCCTGCGTCCTCCCCGGCTGCCCCGCGTAGTCATACAGGAACGGCACCTGCTGGTCGGGTTCGTTGCCGTGCCAGTACTGCCCGGCGGCAAAGAACGCGTCGAGGTCGCGCACAAACAGCTCCGGCCCTCCCATCAGCGCAATGAGGCCGTCGATATCATGCGGCACGTACCACGTGTACTGCCAGGGGGTCCCTTCCGTGATGTACGGCATCCGTTCTGTCCTGACAAACTCACCTGTAAATGTCCCGTCGGCGTGCCGGCCGCAGACGCAGCGGAGACCGGAGTCATACACATTCCGGTAGTTCTTCGAGCGCATTCCGAATATCCGTGCGTCGTCGGATTTTCCCATACTCTCCGCAATCCGGGCCATGGCGAAGTCGTCGTACGCATACTCCAGCGTCCGCGACACCTGCTCCCCCGTGTGAAAGGCCTCTTTCACGCTGTCCTCCAGCGGGACAAAGCCGAGCCGCATGTAGGAATCGAGCGCCCGCACCCCCCTGCCGTCGAGATAGTCGCTGCGGCGTGAGGGAAGCTGTGTTGCGCTTTTCTTCAGTGCCGCGTACTCCGCGCCGGTGAGCCTCACTGCCCCCGTGACGACAGCGTCGGCAGTGACGGCAACGGCATGATTGCCTATCATCGCCGAGGTGTAGCTGTTCCAGCACGGAAACACCGGCAGCCAACCTCCCTGCCGGGCCTTGAGGAGCAGCGAGCGGATCATCGCGGCGTTGATGTCGGGGATCAGCAGGTTGAACAGCGGATGGACCGCCCGGTAGGTATCCCACAGGGAGAAGTCGCAGTAGTAGTCGCTCCCCCCCGCGTTGCATATCGAATCGCCGCCGCCGAAACTCGGGTATGATCCGTCGCAGTCGTTGTAGACGCGCGGCTGGAGAAAGGCGTGATACAGCGCCGTGTAGAGCTTCACCCTGTCAGGCTCTTTCCCCCCCGACACGAGCACGCGTGAAAGCAGCGATTCCCACTCATCACGCAGGCGCGACTTTGCCGCATCAAAGTCGACGCCGCCGGTCTCCGCCGCGAGGTTCGCGCGGGCGCGCCCGATGCCCGTAAAGGAGGTCCCGATACGCACAACAACGCTGCACCGTCCCGGATGCGCGAACCGCACGCATGCGCCGACGCGCTTCCCCGGCCCGATTGCCGTCCCCCCTTCATCCACTCCGGAATCGCCGAAGACAGCCCAGGAGCTGAAGGCTTCGCTGAAGTGTGCGACAGCATAACCGCAAAAACCTGCAGGCGCGCCCCACCCCTGGTAGATCCTGTGCACCGGGTTGACCACTTCAATCTCATTTCTGCCGGGGAGAATGCGGGCGCGCCCCTCCCCGTAGTCGCTGTTCGGTTCGATGACGATGGCACAGCTCTCCGGCACACTGCAGGAAAAGCGGAACAGCCCGCATCTCCTGGTGGCGGTGATCTCGCAGTCAATGCCGGAGTCATCCAGCATCACCCTGTAATAGTACGGCGTGGCAACCTCCCGGCTGTGTGAGAAACGGGAGGCACGCCGCTCAGCCGGCCGGGGGAACGCGCCGGCCAGGGGCATGATCGTGCAGCTGCCGTAGTCCTGTGTGCAGGAACCGCTCAACCAGTGCGTGCCGCGGAATCCGGACATCAGCGTGTCCTCGTACGAGTACGGCGCGACACATTTCGCCTCCCCGCGCCTCGTCTGGGGTGTCCAGTTCGTCATGCCGAAGGGAGCGGTCACCTCGGGAATGACCTGCGCGCTGTTCTCGCTGTCGTGCCCGTGCGTCACCGCGCCGGGCGTGGCGGACGGCGCCGTGCCGATGATCGTACGCACAGAACGGACACGGGAGCGATGCGGTGCAGGCGAGGGTTGAACACGGGAGGGAAACACGGCAGCACAGCAGCACAGAAGTATTGCGACACTCCCCTTCATGTCCGTGCGGCGGTGGAGAGAGGCATCACCGCCGTCTTCTTTGCGACTGACGCCCGTTCGATGATCGCGTGTTCGAGAATCACGTGTTCGCCGCGCGACGGTGAGGTATCGCCGATGTGTGCAATGAGCAGATCGGCCGCGCGCTGGCCGATGTCGTATGCGGGCATCTGCACGGTGGTGAGGGGAATCCAGAGGTACTCGTCGATATCGATGTTGTCAAAGCCCATGACGGACACGCTGCCGGGCACGTCGACACCCAGCTCCCTGAGCGCATTCATGAGCCCGATGGCGACCAGGTCATTGTAGCAGAACACGGCTGTCGGCGGCTGCGCGGCCTTCGCGAACATCTCTTTTCCCGCCTGGTACCCGTTCAGCACGTACGGTTCGACAGGCACGACCAGGCTGTGATCGACGCGTATGTTGTGGTCGAGCAGCGCCTGCCGGTAGCCCTCCAGTCGCCGCAGTCCGTGACCCGTGTGCACGGGACCGGCAAAATGGGCTATCCTCGTGTGCCCCTGCGCAATCAGGAATGAGACCGCGTCGTAGGCGGCTTTCTGGTTGTCGATGTCGACGATGTTGATCGCGTCGCTCGGCACGGTCCCCAGAATCACCAGCGGGTAGTTGTCCCGCAGCAATTCCGCCAGCGAAGAGACCTGGAACCCGTCTCCCTGGAGGGGTGAAATGATGAGCCCGTCGACGCGCTTGCTGACCATCGTCTTGATGATTTCCGTCTCTTTCGCCGGAAGGTGCTCCGAACTCCCGAGGAGCACCGAATAGCCCAGGCGGGCGCACGCGTCGTACACGCCGCGCATCAGGCGGGCAAAATACGGGTTGTCGATCTCCTTGATGATGAGGCCGATGCTCTTGGTGTCCTTCCCCGCAAGCGACTGCGCGATCGGGTTGGGATTGTACTGGTACTTCGACATGATCTCCAGGACTTTCGCCCTGGTCCTGGCGGAGACACCGGGCTTGCCGTTGATGACAAGGGACACCGACGATTTGGAGACGTTCGCCAGGCGCGCTATTTCAGAAATGGTGATCTTCACTTCACTGTCCCCGGGGTGATCCTCAATCGTGCAACATACCAAAAATCGCGCTTGCTGTAAACCCTTTTCCGCGTTGCGCGACCCGTGCCGGATGAGACCGGGGGAGGGGCGCCTGACGACGCCCCTCCCTGTCTCATACGGAGTGCTTTGCGAAGGGCGCCTGCAATGACGACCGGGTCATTGCGCGGGGCGGCGCCTGCGGCGCCACAGGTCGCCGCAGGCGCCCCGAAGCAATCCGTCACTTCAGAAGCAGCATCTTCCGCGCGCTGTTGAAGTTGCCCGCGTCGATCCGGTAGAAGTAGACGCCGCTGGCAAGGTTCGACGCATTGAACGTCGCCGCATGATGTCCGGCCGGGAGCACGCCGTTGACCAGCGTGGCAACCTCCTGCCCGAGCAGGTTGTACACCTTCAGGCTGACCTGCGACTGTTTCGGAATCGAGAACTCGATCTGCGTCGCGGGGTTGAAGGGGTTCGGGTAGTTCTGCGACAGCGTGTACACCTCAGGCACCGTATTGAGAGTGGGGTTCTCGGCAATGCCCGTCGCCACGACCCAGGCAGCCTTCCGTGACGGGAACCAGTTCAGGTCCCCGGCCGGGAACCCGAGCGTCCCGCCGGTGTATGCGGGGGATGACGTCGAGTAGCTGCAGTCCATCGTGTCGCGGTAGTAGTTGATGAGCCGCCTGTCGTATCCCGGCCAGACGCCGCCTGACGACTGACCGCCCGTACCGTTCGGACCCGGCGCGGTGCAGTAGATGACAACCGGTGCAAACGGAGGAGGAACCTTCGTGAAGGCAAAGCTGGGCAGCTTGATGAAGGCATTTGCCGTGTCGGCGATGTGCGTCCTGATCGTGTCAGTCGTGAACCGGCCGAGGCCGATCGCCGGATCCCAACCCGATTTGACTGCGGAATCCCATACCGCCTGGATCTGCGGTGTCACGTACCAGTAGTTCTTGGCAATGGTCCACACGGTGGCCTTCTTGCCGGGGAGTGAGTCGTTCTTGCCGGCCATGTTGTAGATCCACGCCATCTTCACCTTCCCGTTTGCGTCGAACTCACCGGCTTCACCGAAGTCAAACTGGCGAAACGTGGACGTATCCGCACCAAACGCCATCGGGTCGATCAGCAGGTTGTTCGTGATCGTCACTTTCGAGCCAACCGCACCCAGTGAGAACAGACCATACCGGCCGCCGTTTTCGTAGACCGTGTTGTGATCGATGAGGATGCAGTCGATACGACCAACGCTCTTGAGGTGGCGGATCGCACGGTCGAAGCCGTACGCCAGCGTGTTGTTCACGAGGATGAGGCTGTCGAGTGACACGTTGCGGCAGTCGATGATGCGCCCGTTGCCGAGATCCCAGAGGGGGGGCACACCGTCGTTGGCAAAGACATTGTCCACCATCTTGATCACGCTGCAGGAACCAAACGCGCTCACGTACGCCTGGAGGGGACCGCTGAACACGTTGCTGTAGAATTCCGCCCGGTCCGGACTCGGGTTGGAGCGCGAGAAGAACTGGCCAGGCGCCTGATACTTGTTCAGGTACGACGTATCCTGGTCGACGAAGCCGCTGATCATCAGCCCCTTGACGTAGAGGGGTCCCGCGATGATGACATAGTTGTACGGAACGGTGGGGGGATTCGTTCCCGGCGTCGGCAGACCGTAGATCCTGGGCATGGCGCCGCTGCCGGTATCCGCCGCCTGGATCGTCAGCTTCCAGCCGATGTTCTGAACGCTGTTCTCCCAGAACCATGTGCCGCCGCGCTGAAGAACGTACACCCGCAGCGAGTCCTTGCGCACGCCACCGGCAAGCGTATCGCCGTTGATGATGTTATCGATGTACGTCGTCGTGGTCGGCTTGGGAACAAACAGGATGTGCTGACCGAACATCTCGCTCGCTACCGTCACCAGCAACAACACGACGGGCAGCAGCGCACGTACCGATCGTTTCATGAGACCCTCCCGATGAACTGTGATTGTGGATTGTGATTGGATGGTGGTTTGTGTGGTGCGTTCCCATTCCTGGGGCTGCTACAACGTGAACCTCAACCAGAGATCAGCCGTCGGGCCGTACCGGACGGACGACAACTCGAGCCGATATCCGTCCGGCACGTCCTCGAGGATCTGCCCCTCCGTTGTATTCGTCAGGTTGTTCAGGTTGACACCGACGGACAGCTTGTCGTAGATCTCCTGTTTGAGCGAAAGGTCCAGGCGCTCAAACTGCCGCTGGATGATGTTGGACCGCTGGCCGCTTGAGAACGCGGCGTAGAACTCACCCTGGTGGTAGTAGGAGAGGCGCGCAGAGAATCCGGCGATATCGTACCCGATCGTGACATTCGCGAAGAACTCCGGCGCATTGGAGATGCGCGTCTTCGACTCGTCGAGCACGACTCTCGGACTCGCGATGGGAAATCCGAACACGATCGTCGTGTCATACACGATTCTGCTGTACGGGGTCCACGTCTCGTTCCTCATGACCGACAGATTGTACGAGAGCGTGATGCCGCTCAGGAATCCGGGCAGGTACCGGAAGTTCACCTGCTGCTCGGCCTCGAATCCCCATACCTTCGTCGGACGCGGTGAATTGTACGGATATGTCAGCAGGTACGTAAACGACTGGAACGGGCGTTGCCCGCCCAGGTACCTGACACCCATGCTGTCCGCGATCTTGCTGCCTGCGTAGATCGGCACGCCGCTCAGGAGCTCAACCTGGTGGTTGATCTCCTTGTAGAATCCTGACACCGAAAGGAGCCCCACCTTCTCCCCGAAGAACTGGAGATTGAGCTCGTAGTTGTTTGCATCCGCGTTCTTCAGGCCGGGATTGCCGACCTTGAGCTGATCGTTGTCCACATAGGATGCGGTGCCCACCATCACGTACGTCGGAAGCCGATAGTTGAAATCGGGACGGAGGATCCCCTTGTAGGCCGCGAGCCGGATGTTCATGAAATCCGTCGGCTTCAGAATCAGGTGCACGTTCGGCAGAACGAACGTTTCGTTGTGTGCCGCGGCAGTGTCGTTGAACACGGAGAAGTTGGTGAGGAGCTGCGGCGTGTAGAGCGCCTGGTAGCTGTCGTTGTCCGCCTCCACGCGCACGCCGGCGATCAGCGTCGCAAACGTTCCGAAGTTCAGGGTATTCATCAGATACCCGGCACTCACATCTTCCATCGCGCCGTAGTCTGTCCCCGCATTCTGGGTGTTATCAGAGAACTCCCTGTTGCCGGTATTGATATCAACCCCCGTGCGCGTGAAGTCGTACCAGTTCCTCATACGATCGGTATTGAAGAGGGGGTTCAGCGCGTACTTTCCGAAGACGTTCCGGGTGTCCGTGCCGATGAAATTCGACAGGAAGATCAGTCCCGATTGCTGCTGGAGATTGGCGAAGCCGTACTGTGCGAAGTTCTTCGGCACAATAGCCCCGCTGGAGTTGACCATGTAGTACTTGAACTGGACGCCGTTGTAGTACGGAGAGAAAAACGCGGAACTGTACCTGCGGTGCCAGTGCGCCACGAACTTCCCGCCGAACTGGACCTCCCCTGCATAGTCGAAGAGCGTGTAGTCCCGCTTCACATCGAGGAGTGCGGTCCTCTGAAGATCCAGACTGTTGTTCGTGGTGATATATCCGTACTGGAGAAACGCAGCGCCAAAATTGTTGAGCGCATACGGAATGATCGCCTCGTACGGTCCTTTCCTGAGCGCCTGCGGCACGGTGCTCATGCCCGAGATGGTCACGCCGTTTTGAATGATCCCCGGCTCGTCGAAATTCTCCTGGAAGTCGTACGGCATGTCGGTCTGAGACTGAGTGAACGAGAGAGCCCAGTTCGCCTGAAACCCCGCGACGTGGTTCTCCCCCTGCAGCGACATCGCAAGGAGATTCGTGTTGAGATCCTGCCCCGTGAAGTCGTAGTTCACTTCGCCCGACTGCGTCGGGTAGTCACGATAAATGGAGGACACCCGCCGCTCCGTCCTGTTGAAATCGACGGCGAACTTGACGACACCGTTGTCGGGCGTATTGGCATCCAGGATGAGCTTTCCGCCTTTCCGGGTGCGGATCTCCGGAACATACGTCACCCCGAAACTCGAAATATTCCAGTCCAGCGCCCCGCCCCGCGGAATGTTCTGGTTATAGGAAACACTGATGTTTTCGCTGCTCCGGACCCGCCTCTCGATATTGCCGAAGACCTGCACTCCGAGCTCATCACCGAAGAACCGTTCACCGTAGTTGCCGTACACATTGTACTGACCGAATACCTTGTCCATCCCGTTGTATATGCCCTGCGCCGTCGCCTGGATCGTGCGTGTCGACGGCGCGACCTTCGTGACAAAATTCACATTGCCGGCGATCGCCTGACCGTCCATGTCGGAGGTGATGGCCTTCGTCAACGTGATTCCGGAGAGGGATCCCTGCGCGATGGTGCTCAGGTCGACGCCCCGCGAGTCGACGTCCGTGGCAGACAACTGGACCCCGTCCACGGTAATCGTGGTCATGTTCTCACCCAGACCGCGCAGAATGATCTGACTTGCCTCACCGCCGGAGCGGACGACGGAGACACCGGGGAGGCGGCCGATGGCCTCCGCCGCATTCGCGTCCGGCAGTTCCTTGATCTTCTGTTCGGAGATGACGTTGACAATCCTGTTCGACGTGATCTGCTGGTTGATCGCCGCAACCTGTCCCATCGCCTGTCCGGTGATCACAATTTCGGCGCCCTGCACGGTCGTGGCGAGCAGCGCAAAATTCAGTTCAGCCGTGGCGTCGTCGGCAATCGTGATCTCCTTCTCCCGGGTCACGTAGCCAACGTACGAACACCGCACTGTGTAGCGGCCGGCCGGAATCGAGCGAACCACGTACGCGCCGAGAAGATCGCTTGCGCCGCCGAGCGATGTCCCCTCGAGCAGGATGTGCGCTCCCACGAGCGCTTCTCTTGTGGTGGTATCCGTGACAACACCCCTGAGTACGCCTGAGCTGAGTGAAACGGAGGGTGCGAGGATGACGAGCAAAGGGATGAAGCGCAAAAGAGAAGACGCTTTCATGCCAACACCTGTTTGCTTATGAAGGGAGATAGTTCACAGCGCCGGGCCCGGGGAAGACGAGGTTCAACCGAACCGCTTCACAATTGGCTGATAGGAGAAACTGCCAAAGAATACTATTGAATACGCACAAGAGGCGGGTGTTAACTAAACCGCTCTATAACGATACTGTCAGCAGGCCAAAAAGTCAAGTTAAATTTTGACTTTTTTCAATATGGAGCGGTTCACCTGTACAGAGGTTAATATTACGATGGAAGAACCTTTTGGAAGCAATTGAAAACCAACATGTAACAAGATCTTCTGCTTCTTCTTTTGGCACGAGAGCTACTTCTCCCGGAAGAGCATTGCAGAAGGAATCTCCCGGCTTCGCACGCCGGGACCGCTGATCGCAGCACTCAGGTCATACCCTCCCCCTGCCTGGAAGTAGAGAATCCGGATCGTGTGGAAGCCTGACTGAAGCGGTATGGTCCCGGACCGCTGGATGGGCGCATGTCTGCCGTCGTTGTTGACGACCGTCCTGCCGTCGATGACGAGAACGCTCCCGTCATCCGACGTCGTCGAGAACGTGTAGACACCCTGTGTGGGAATCCTGATGAATCCGTCGTACACGACGCCGAAGTTGCTGTCACGGACTTCCCGCGGGAGGTGAACGCTGTCCACAGAGCCGGTCGATTTTGGCGTGAGCGCGGAAAACGCCGGCATCCCGTCACCCGTCGTCTCAAAGTAGCTGTAGTGGAGACCCGGAACAGGATCGTGGACCGTCAGCGGCCGCGCGGGGGCGAGCCGCACTTCTCCCGGAACTGAGAGCATCACCACGGACATCGGCGGCATGTCCGCTTCCAGTCCGGCCTCTGTGAGCACAGCCCCGGTGAAACCGGCCGGGCGGACGGCATCAGGCGCATCGAACGTGTTGTGCGCGTTCATCCGGTCCGCAGTCAGGATCTCCCCCGACACACCTGTCGCTTTGAAGTGCTCCAGGTGCACTCCCACGTGCGCCGGCGCTTCCGGATCGATGTTGCAGAGCGAGATATGCATCGCACCGAGACTGTCAACGGACGCGGAACAGTTGACGGCCGGAAGGCTGTCGCCGTTCACGACGATCATGCGCGATGTCAGCTTCACCGGTACCATCATGGCATCCTGGTGCACCCTGAACAGTGCGAAGACGTGGTACGTGGGCGTCAGCACCATCTTCTTCCCTTCGGTGAGTATCATCGCCTGGAGGACGTTGATGACCTGCGCAATGTTCGCCATCCGGACGCGATCGGCGTGGTTGTTGAAGATATTCAGTGTCGTCCCCGCAGCAAGGGCGTCGCGCAGCGTGTTCTGCTGGTAGAGGAACCCCGGCTGTGTGCCGGGTTCCACCTTGTACCATGTCCCCCATTCATCCACGACCAGTGCGACGCGCTTGAAGGGATCATATGTGTCCATGATCGCAGCGTGCTTCGTGATCAGTTCGTCCATCATTGCGGATTTCTTCATGATGTCGAGCCAGCCCGCCCGGTCGATATCCGTCGCCGTCCTCGCCGTCCCCCACGAATAGTAGTGGAGCGACAGCCCGTCGATCGACGTTCCCATGGCCTTCATCAGCGTCGCTGTCCACGTGTAGTTGTCCTCGTTCGGACCGCAGGCAATGCGGAACAGCGTGTTGTCGCCGTACGTCCGCATGAAATTCCCGTACTTCATCGCTTCGCTGGCATAGTATTCCGGCAGCATCCTCCCGCCGCACCCCCAGCTCTCGTTGCCGAGACCCCAGTACCTGACTCCCCAGGACTTCTCCCGCCCGTTCTTCCGGCGCCGTTCGGTCATCGGGCTGACATTGTCCGAGTTGACGTACTCGACCCACTGGGAAAGCTCCCGCACAGTGCCGCTCCCCAGATTGCCCGTAATGTACGGCTCGCAGCCGACCAGTGCGCACAGCTCGAGGAACTCATGCGTGCCGAAGCTGTTGTCCTCTGTCACGCCTCCCCAGTTCGTATTGATCATCGTCGGACGCGTGCCATTCGGCCCGACGCCGTCCATCCAGTGGTATTCATCGGCAAAGCATCCCCCCGGCCAGCGCAGGACGGGCACGCGGAGCCGGCGAAGCGCGTCCACGACGTCCTTCCGTATCCCGTGGATGTTGGGGATATCCGAGTCC
>Ga0335069_10009316_pt1 | contig 13982 bp, 7 predicted proteins | sample Lox_Sample_11_FD_206714 | JGI IMG/M metagenome (GOLD analysis project Ga0335069, IMG submission 206714) | Soil microbial communities from Loxahatchee National Wildlife Refuge, Florida, United States - Lox_Sample_1.1 | ecosystem: Environmental > Terrestrial > Soil > Wetlands | place: USA: Florida... | reverse complement strand
GGCACCGCCGGCGCCTCGGCGTCGATGAAATCGAAGCCCTCGCGGTGGCGCGCGAAGGTGGCGCTCACCTCCAGGCCGGGTCCGGGCATGGTGGTGGACGAGAGCTGGGCGCGCAGCTGGGCGGCCGCACCACCGTGACGCAGCACCTCGACGCGCACTTCGAGCGGACCGGTCGGCACCGGCGAGCAGAAATGGGTGTTGGCCGAGAGCAGCCGGAGATCCGGATCGGCCAGCTCCTGCTCCATCGCGCGCATCGCAACGGTCATCAGCGCGCCGCCCGACGGGGTGCGGAAATCCCAGACGTGCGACAGCTCCGCCGTGTACCAACCGGGCGCCACCTTCAGCTTGGTCACCGCGGTGTCGCGCGCGAGATCGCTCGGCTCCATGAAGCGGTCATCATTACCGGAGGCGTCGGGGCAGGTCCATCGCCGCCGTCCGTCAGGTCAGTGGATATGCCGCCTTCACCCACGCCAGCGCGTCCTCCGGCGTCGCCAGCTCACCCTCGAGCTGCTTCTCCTCGACGGCGTGGAGGATCTGCGTGTAGAGCGGGCCGCGCGGGTAGCCGAGCGCGAGCAGATCGCGGCCGCGCACCAACGGCGGAGGTTTGATCGGCTCGTCGCCGAGGCCGGCACGGGCGTCGAGGCAGAACTGGTAGGCGCTCAGATCCCCGTGTGACGCCAGCGCGTCGGCACGCGCCAGCTCGAGCAGCTCGTCGATTCCGTCCTCGGCCAGGAAGCGGCGCAGGGTGCTGCGCCGCATCTGCGGAGCGTGCACCAGGCGGAGATGGCTGCGCACCAGATACTCGACCCGCTCCCACACCGGGCGACTGCGGCGCAGGCGTTGGCAGACGGCGACGGCCCGCGGGGCGCCGACCTCGGGATGGCCGTAGAACGTGACGCGCTCGCCGCGGCGCTCGGCGCAAGCGGGTTTGGCGACGTCGTGCAGCAGGGCGCCGAGCGCCAGCGTCTCGCTCGGCTGGCGGAGCTGCGCGAGCACCAACAGCGTGTGGATGAAAACGTCGCCCTCGGGATGGAAGTCCGGCGATTGCTCGACGCCCTTGAGTGCCGCAATCTCCGGCAGCACGTGCTGGAGGAGGCCGGACTCGTCGAGGAGCGCGAAGCCCCGCGGCGCGTCGGCCTCGGTGAGAATGCGCACGATCTCCTCGCCGATGCGCTCCCACGCGATGTCAGTGATCTCCGCCGCATGCGCCCGGATCGCCGCCATGGTCGCCGGCTCGATCGCATAGCCGAGGTGCGCGGCGAGGCGTACGGCGCGCAGCATGCGCAAGCGGTCTTCCTGGAAGCGCGCCGCCGGATCGCCGATGGCGCGGATGACCTGCGCTGCGAGGTCGGCCTGCCCGCCGACGAAGTCGAGCACCGCGCCGCTCTCGGGATCGCGAAACATCCCGTTGATGGTGAAGTCGCGCCGCCGCGCATCCTCCTCCGGCGTGGCCGGGCGCACGCTCACCGGCCGCCGGCCGTCCCGGTACTCGGCGTCGGCGCGGAAGCTCGCCACCTCGACCGGGTGCCCCTCGGCCAGCACGAGGACGACGCCGAACTGCGCGCCGACCGGCACGGTGCGGGGAAAGAGCTCCTGCACCGCCTCGGCGCTCGCGTCGGTGGCGACGTCGAAGTCGGTCGGGTGCACACCGCGCAGCCAGTCGCGCACGCAGCCGCCGGCAAAATAGGCGCGGAAGCCGGCCGCGCGCAGCGTGTGCAGAACCGCGCGGGCAGCGCGCTCCGCCGGCGCGGCGTCGGCGTCGGGAACCGGGGCTCGCGGGGCCCCTGGCGCGCTCATCGATGGCCGCCAGCGGGACCCGCATCCAGCGCCGCTTGGCGCCAGCCCGCAGTCGGAGCGCCGCGCGGTCCCGAATCCGGCCCCTCGCCCACCGGCCGTGTCTTGTCGATCGCCGGCGGCTTGACGAAGTGCTCCGGCCCGTAGCCGCTGTTGAAGTGCACGTGCTCGATGAACTGCTCGGCGACCATCTCGCCGACGATCGCCCCGCCCTCGTCGGCCGGGAAGAACTTGCGCTGGCGCTCCTTCTTGATGCCGTCGCAGTCACGGTAGTGCAGCCACTGGCCTACCCATAGGTCGTGACGCAGGAACGGCGCAGTCAGCCGCCCGTGCACGTGATCGATCAGTCCGGTCGTCGCATCGAGGTAGAGGACGAACCACGTGCCCGGTACCGCCGCGTTCGACTCGTCGAACTCGGCCTTGAGCCGCTGCCAGCGTTTGCCGCCCTCACCGACTTCCTCGCCGAGATAGGTCAGCGCCACCGGCGCTTCGCCGAGCGCGAACGGCAAAGAGAACCAGAACAGGCTGCTGACCATGTCGAAGCGCGTCAGCGCGAGCTGTCCGGGCGCGGTCACCGGCGTCCCGTCGCTGACGATCCAGGTGTCGCCAGCGTCGATGCCGAAGCGCACTTCGGTCGGCAGCCCGAGCGAGTCCATGCGTGCCCGCGCACCGTCGTGCAGCGGCGCCGTGAACCACCCGATGCTGTCGCTGGTCACTTGCCGAGCCGGATCCACGATCGTCAACATGCTGATGTAGGCCACGTCGTGTACGGCCCGCCAGCGCTCCCATCCGCCGGCGGCATCGATGGCGCGCTGCAGCACCCGACCAGCCTCGCCTGGCGGCAGCTGCGGCTCGTGCGGCACCAGCCGCGGCGTGTCCGCCGGTGACGTGCACCCCGCGCACGCCCAGAACGCCCACAGCGCCGCGGCGCGCCATGCTGTACGCCGACGTCTCACGATCAGGGGATAGGGCCTGGCGGCTCGGCTTGTCAACGCGGTCTCGGCGGTTCCCGCGCCCGCCGCCGCGGTGCGGAGCGCCTGACTTGTCAAGCCGCAGGACATGCGCATGATGGAGATCGCCTCCGCCGCCCGCTGCGCACGGAGGCACGAGAAAGGGAGGCCCACATGATCACCATCCGCCGCGCCGAGGCGCGCGGAAAGACGCAACTGCCTTGGCTCGACAGCCGCCACACGTTCTCGTTCGGCGAGTACCACGACCCCGCGCACATGGGCTTTCGTGCGCTGCGGGTGATCAACGACGACCGCATCGCGCCGGGGGGCGGCTTCGCCACCCACCCGCATCGCGACATGGAGATCGTCACCTACGTGCTGGATGGAGCGCTGCAGCATCGCGACAGTCTCGGCAACGGCTCGGTCATTCGTCCCGGCGAAGTCCAGCGCATGAGCGCCGGTACGGGGATCCGTCACAGCGAGATCAACGCGTCGGCGGCCGAGCCCGTCCACCTGCTGCAGATCTGGATTCTCCCGGCCGACATGGGGATCGAACCCGGCTATGAGCAGCAGGCGCTGCCGTCGGCGGCACACGGGGGGCTCGCGCTGATCGCCTCGCGCGACGGACGGGAGGGATCGGTCACGCTGCACCAGGACGTGGCGATCTACGCCGCGCAACTCGGGCGCGGCGAGACCGTCACACACGCGCTCGCGAGCGGCCGTCACGCGTGGGTGCACGTCGCGCTCGGCGACGCGAGCGTGAACGGCGAGCCGCTGCACGCCGGCGATGCCGTCGCGGTCAGCGCCGAGCGCCAACTCGCCATTCGCGCCGACGGCGCAGCCGAGGTGCTGCTCTTCGATCTCGCCTGAGTCGGGCCATCTGCAGGACGCGCAGGGCCACCAGCCCGGCGCACAGCGCCGGCACCCAGTCGCCGGCGCAGACGTACGGGGTTCGCGAGCGGCGCAACGCAACCGCATGGGTGAGCGCGCCGGTCGCCCCCAGCGGCAACCGTGCGACAACGCGCCCGCCAGGGTCGATGAAGGCGCTGATCCCCGAGGCGGAGGCCCGCACCAGCCAACGCCGTGTCTCCACGGCGCGCAGGCGGACGAGCTCGAGGTGCAAGCCCGCAGCCCGCGGGCTGGCGAACCAGCTGTCGTCGGTGAGATTGACCAGCAACACGGCACCACGCCGCACCTGTTGGTTGAAGGCGCCTGCGCGTACCGCCTCGAAGCAGATCGACGGAGCGAGGCGCACGCCGACGCCGCGCAGCTCGGTCGCGAGCGGCACCGGCGGCTCGCCCCGGACGAATTCCCCGGTGGTCCGCCAGTGCCGAAGAACCGGCCACCAGCTCGCTCCGGGGACGTATTCGCCGAACGGCAGCAGCGCCGCCTTGTGGTAAACCACTGCCGGCCGCTGCATCGCCGTCGCCGCGAACAGGTACGCGCTGTTGAGCTCGCCCGCGCCGTCGGCGGGGCGATCGAGCGCTCCGAGCAGCAGCGGCCGATGCGCGTCGCGCGCGAGCTCGGCGACTCGCGCGCGGAAGAACTCGTTGTCGCGCACGTAGATGCGCAGGGCGCTTTCCGGCCACACCAGCAGGTCGGCCGCAGGCGCGGCGGCGCGGCTGAGCGCCGCGTAGGTCGAGAAATCGCGCTCGGTCGCGGTGCCGGGGTCCTGTCCGACCGGGCCGATCCCGCCTTGCACGACCGCGACGCGCGGGGCGCGCGAGCTTGCCGGTCGATCGACGCTCCCCGACCGCCACGCGCCGTATCCCATGGCGAGCCCGAGCAGGGCGGCGGCCGCTGCGGCGGCGTGCAGCCGTTCGGACGGCGCGCTGCCACCGCGCGCGCTCTCGGCGAGCAGCGCGTTCACCAACATCACGAGCAGGCCGAGGCCGTAGACGCCACCGAGCTCGGCGCCTTGCCGAAGCCGTGCGTCGGGACCCAACGCGTTGCCGACCGACCATGGAAAGACCTTGGGGAAGGCCCACTCGAGCCACACCCACGCCGCCGCGCGCGCGAGCGCCACGCTGACCCACGCCCGGCGCCGGGTGCGCCCGCCGAGCAGCGCCGCGGCGCCGAACGCGGCGGCAAACTGCAGGGCGTGCGCGCCGGCGAAGAGCGCGAAACACGCCCAGGCGATGCTGCGGCGGACGCCCTGGAGCTCCGCGATCGTCGCGGGAAGAAAGTCCGCGAGACCGACATAGAAGACGACCCCCGCCACCCAACCGGCCAGCGCCGGACCGGGGCAACCACGACCATCGGCAGCGCAGAGGAGGGGCACGAAGGCGATGAAGGCGAGCGGGTACGGACCGTCCGGCGGCGCGGCGTAGACGAGCCACGCGCCGGTAGCGGCGCCCAGAAGGAGGAGGCGCGCCGCCCCGCGGGTCACGCGCCTACCGCGGCAGCTGGCCGTCCCAGCTCCAGCGGCCGACCTCGCCGGCGCGATCCTGGTACGTGCCCTGCAGCCCGTTCGATGTGATCGTGCCGACGAACGTCGCCACGTGGTTGCCGGAGGTGTCGGTCACGCTGCCGGTCACGCGCCGTCCCTTGATCGCTCCGCGCAGCCTCCCGATCTGCGCCAGCGGCGAGCCGAACAGGATCACCCGGCCTTCGAACGAATCGTCGTCGGCTCGCGTCACGTCGATGTCCCAGCGCTGGACCGCGCTGTGCGGACGCGCGTTCCCCAGCCACTGCCCCCCGCCGCGCAGCGTCCGTGCGGTCGCGGTTCGCTTCGGGTGCGGCGACCTGGCGCGAGCGGGAATCGACACCGTCGCCACACAGGCGACGACGGTGAACGCCGCGAGCAGCATCCTCAGAATCGACCGAATCATCTTCCTCTCCTCCGTCGACGTTGCGGCGCGCAGGACGCACGACTGCCCATGAGCGCGGCCGAGCGCGCGCGTTGATGCGTGGCGAATCGTAGGCGCGGCCGGCGAGCCGCCGCGCGGTTCAGCGATCAGTCACCGAACATGCCGAACCCCGGCATGTCCCAGAGATGCCAGCTCCAATTGCGGTTCCGCCAGACGCCGTCGCGGTAGTGAAAGATCAGGCCGCGCACGATCCCCGGGCCGTCGTAGTCGTTCGCGGTCGCCCACCCCTCCGACGCGGAGACGAACTGCAAGTCGGTCAAGACGTATCCGCCGACCCGTCCTTCCGGGAGTGCCGGCGGCGGCGCGACGCTCCATTCGCCGGCCACCCAATGCAGGAACGCCGCCCGCGGGGGTCGGGTCGTATCGACCTCCGACACCGCCAGCCATACCTCTGTGTCGGACACGGCGGCCAGCGCGCCGACCGACGCCTCGAGAAACGCGTCCGGGAGCGGAACTTCGTGCCACGCGCCATCGTAGCGAAGCAGGACCGGATGGCCGCGATGGTCGCGGTCACCGCCGACGGTCCCGATGGCAAACGCTCGTCCATCGGGCAGGCACGCCACGCGTTCCAGCGTGGCGCGCGGGCTCGCCATCTGCGGCAACCCCGCCTGCTCCCATGCTCCGCGCAGACGCCGCACCGCCAACGGCCGCCGCCCACCCGACGCTGCGAGGTCGGCGCCGACGAACCACCCCTCGTCGCCGGCACCAAAGCAGGCGTCGCTGAACGCCCAGCCCGGTCCCAATGCCTGCACCGTCGGATCGATCTCCCAGCGGTCGGCCTGCCGTCGCAGCAGCGCGTGCCGTGGCTGCGTCTCCGGTGAAGCCGCAGGCTCGTGCTCCGCAGCGGTGCTGATCGCCGCCCACACTTCACCGCTGGGCGCGCTCTGCACCATGGTGACGAACCAGGCCGGCCAGTCGATCCCGGTCGCGTCGATCGGCTCCCACCCAGCGTTTCGATAGCGACGGAACACCCCGACGGGACCCCGCGGCGTGCGCGTGAACCCCCACGCCCAGCCATCATTCGGAGCGGCGAAGTCGAGGCCGACGAGGACGATCCGGGTGGGTTTCATGAACGTGACCGTCATCCCGCCGTCGACCAGGTGGAGGAGAAAGCGATCGCCCACGATCCACCCGTCGGTCGGCGTCGAGAACGCCAATGCGTCGAACATGAAGTCGGCCCAGTCGGGATCAAAACCATCCGTCTCCGCCACCCAGCGCGCCGGGATGGCCTGCCTCTCGGCGCGCGGCTCGCGCGACGCCGCGCATCCGGCAACCAACAGGATCGTCCACACGACGGCAGTTCGCGCCACGGCGTGTCTCCTAGAGCGAGCTTCCGACGCCGCGCATCTCCAACAGAAAGTCGCGCGTCGCCTCATAGGACGCCTGGCGGAAGGTGACCTCGCCGCCGACCAGGTTGTGAATGATGAAGCGAATCGGCGCGCCCACGACACCCTTCGCGTAGCTGGTCCCCGGGAACATGTGCCCCATGGCGAATTGATCCTCGAGGTGATGACTGGCCCCCCCGAGCTTCTGCAGGACACTCGCGCTGGTGGCGTCGGTCGGGCGGCGCAGCAGCTGCTCGGCCTGGTCCCGGAATGTACCAAAGGCGGCTCGCGCACCAAAGTCGAAGTGGTCTTGATTGTTGAGCGTGTTCAGGAAGCCGCGGTCGCGCGCGAGGTTGGCGTCCAGGATGGTCGCCGAATCGGCGGAGCTGAACCCGGCGTCCTCCGCCGCGGCCAGGGTGATCTTGGTGTGATCGCCGGTGGTGCTGCAGTCTCCAAGACTGCCTCCGCCCTTGGCCCGGCCCAGATCGCCGCCGGGGTTGAGAAAGAGCTCGTCGTAGCCGACCGACGCGAGCAGACCGGTCGCCATCGAGACCGCCGTGGCGACCTCGCTGGGGGCACCCGCGGCGGCGGCGACGCGGCCGGCGGTGTTGGCGATGGTCGAGCTGAAGGCCGACCGCTCCGCGACCTCGCCGAGCGCGTCGAGCGCCTGCTCGAGCGCGATGTTCTGCGGCAAGGTTCCCGCCAGCGCCGCCGCTCCCATCGAGGCCGCGCTCGTCACCACGCCGAGGCCGACGCCGACCGCACCCGCGATCGCGCCGCCGAGGGCGGCCTTGCCGATGGCGCACAGCGGCAGTCCCTGCGCGGCGGCGATGATGCTGTTGATCGCCGCCGAGGCGAGGGCACTGACCCCGAGCGCGATCAGGAAGCCGACCAGACCGAAGTCCTCGCCGTTCGGATCGCGCCAGTTGACCGGGTCGCCGCCGCCGTAGCTGTAGGGGCTGGCGAACTGGGACGCGGGATCATGGGTGAGGAACGACCCGAGCTCCGGATCGTAGAAGCGGGCGCCGGCGTACTGCAGGCCGGAGACCGGCTCGGTTAGGTACCCGGTGAACTCGCGGCGGTTGCCGTCGCCTGGATTGGCGATGCGCACGTTGTCGCGGTCCCAATGACCACGGACGGTGCCGTAGGGCAGATAGCGGATCTGCTCGGCGATGCCCCCGGCGCTGTCGGTCACGACCTGCGTCGAGCCGAGATGGTCGAGGTGATAGTGGCGGACGACCGTGCCCGGGCGGCCGCCCGCCCATGCCGGGGCGGGCTGAAACGCGATCGGCCAGGGCCACAGGCCGACGGCCCAGATCAACGCGACCAGGATGGCGTGGCCCGGCCGCACCGCGACGCCGATGACCGCGCGGCGGCGGCGCCAGGGTGCGACGAGCAGCCCCGTCGCAACGCAGAGCAGGACCACGCTCGCCCACCGTCCCGCTTCGCGCGCGACCACGACGACCAACGTCGGATGGGCGATCGACGACGATGCCAGCCACATCGAGCCGCCGGGCAGGGCGGCGGTTTCCCAGCCGACGTAGCTCGTCCACTGCGATGCGACACGCAGCAGACCGAGGAAGTACCACTTGGTCAGGGTGCCGTTGCCCGTCTCGGCCAGCTGGCTGTAGAAGCGCGTCGTCCTGCTCGACGTCGCCGTCGCGACGGTCTTGGCGACCTGCCGCCCCCGATAGTCGTAGGCGATCTGCACGCTCGCGCCGCCGGCGATGACGCGGGTCAAGCGGTCGCTGCCGTCGTACTCGTATGCCTGCGCGCCCTTCGAGATGCGGTTGCCGTTCGCGTCGTGGCCGATCGGCGATTCCGCTGCGCCGGGACTGCCGATCCGCAGGCCGGTGGCCTGGTGCGGACGGGCCGGATCGGCGTAGGTCACGTAGCGATCCCCGCCACGGAGGAGATTGCCCATCGCATCGTACGCGAAAACGGCATCGAGCGCGCTGACCGGGCTGTCGAAGCTGGTCAGGCGGCCGAGGGCGTCATAGGCGAACGCCGCCGAGTTCGACAGCTCGCCGGTCGGATTGCGCCAGTCAGTCACCTGGGCGAGCAAGCCGCGGTCGGTGTACGCCGGGTACGCGAGGTCGAGGTACGTCGTCGCGCCCTTCGCGGTGGTCAATCCGGCCAGCCGATGCAGGTCGGCCGGTGCGCCGTAGCGGCGCGTGTCCACCACGCCGTTCACGTGGTCGATCCGGGTCGGCCGGCCGAACAGGTCGTAGAGCGCGTCCGTGACGTAGAACGCGTTGGCTTGGTTGCGCAGTGCGATCGGCTGACCGCCGTCGTCGTAGTCGGTGGTGACGATCTCTCCGTCGGGATACGTCGTGGCGGTGACGCGGTCGTTGGTGTCGTAGCTGAACGCAAAGGTGGCCTGCCTGCTGCCGGACGGCAGATCGATCGCGCGGCTCACCTGCCGCGTTCGGCCGCGCTGGTCGTACGCGCCGATCTGGGTTGCGCCGGAGCCGTCCTCGACGCTGGTCAGGCGTCCGCGCGCGTACGGCACGCTGCGGTCGTCGTATTGGTAGAAGGTCGCGTCGGGGTCGGTACACGCGGAGCGGCGGGTACACGACGCGAGGGTCTGGACGTCACTGGCGAACGAGCAACGACGCGTCGGCCGACTGATGGCGTCGTAGCAGAGCTCTACATGGTGATCGGGCCGTGGATCGTCCTGCCAGAGGAGGTTGCCCACTTCATCGTACCCGTACCGCCAGGTCCCGGAGTCCTGGTCGGTCATCTGGGTCTGGCGGCCGAGCGAGTCGTAGGACATCGCGCGCAGGAGCACGCCGTTCTGCCGCAACGCAAGCAGCCGGCCGAGGCCGTCGAACGTCCGTTCCGTCGTCGCGTACGGACTCCCGCCGCTGTAGGCGATCTGGCTGATCACGCGCCCGAACGGGTCGGTCACCGTGTCCGTGCGCTGGTTGTCTTCGTCGTAGGCGCGCGTCAGCACCGCGGCGTACTCGGTGCGCCGGGAGGTGGAATCGGGGTTGCTCGTCCGGAACACACGGCCGAGCGGGTCGAGGAAGGGCGAGCCATTGAGGTGGTAGTCGTAGGTCGTGGCCCCGTTGTTCGGGGCCCCAGCGCTCACCAGGTAGGGATGGTAGAGCGTCACCACGCGGCCCCCGGCGTCGTAGACGACGTGGTTGCTGCGCACGGTGGTCGGCGCCCCTTCGACGACGCGATCGCCGTCGCTGTAGCGGGGGCGCCCGAGGGCATCGAAGTAGTGGCGGGCGGTCAGCCGTGGGTGCGGCGCGTCCTGACGCTCGGCCGCTTCCACCCACGAGAGCGCGCCGGCCGCGCTGGCGAAGTGGTAGGCGTACGAGACCGAGCAGTCGTCGAGCGTGTCGCCCGGCCGCGCGATGCAGCGGCGCCGCCCGGCCGAATCGTAGGCGTACTGGGTCACCGCGCCGTTCGGGTCGATCACCACGGCCGGCAGGCCCCACCGGTAGTCGACTACGGTGCTGGTCGTGAGTCCGACGGCATTCCGAACGCTCACCGGGTAGAGCGCGCGGCTGTCGTACGTCGTCGTGGTGACGCCGCCGTTCGCGTCGACGGCGGTAGCCAGGTTGCCATAGGCGTCGTACGACATCTTCGTGGTCGGCCCACTGCCGGTGGCGGGGTTGAGGCGCGACACGACGCGCTTGAGATTCCCGGCGGCCACCGAGCCGAGGGCGAGGCCGTTGGCGCCGCTCCCGTCGTAGTAGAGCCACTTCTCCTCGAGGACACCGCTGGCGTCGGCGATGCGGACGTTCGATGGGCGATCGTAGACCTGCGAGCCCGCCTTCGGTACGGCGTAGGTGGTGTACGTATCGACGCGCGCGGCGTCGAGGAGCCCGGCACTGTAGTGGTGGGTATCGTTGCCGTAGGGGTCGGGCGGATCGCTGATGGTGGCGACGTATCGGGGCGACCCGACCGACGCGAGGTCCCACCCGATGCGGCGGGTCTCCGCCAGCCAGATCTGCAGGCCTCGGCTGCCGACACTGCGGGTGCCCCACAGGTTGACCTCCGAGCGCACTACGATGCTGGCGCCGGCGAGCGTGTCGACCTGCAGAATGCGGCCCTTGGTGGCGGCGTCCTGTCCGAAATAGGTGACGGTCTGGTTGCGCGGGGTGCCGCTGCCCTCGACGCTGGCGCGCACGACGCGCCGAAAGCCGCGAAACTCGCGCGCCAGCGCATCGAACCGTCCGTCTTGATACTGGAAGGTCGCGACCAGCTCATCGCCGCTGTCGATGCACGGGTTGCGGTCCGGAGCCGGCCCCGGCTCGAAGGCATCGGCGCCGGGCGGCGGCGCACACATGCCATCGCTCTGCCGCGTCTTGTCCACCACCCAGGTGATGAACGGCAGATCCGGCTGGGCGTCACCGCCGCTGTTGTCGTAGGCGGTCGACGGCCGGTACACGACCGTGTTGGTGCCGCCCAGACCGTTCTCCATCAGACCGAGCAGGTTGGGGCGTTCGCGGCCGTCGTGCACCCGCACGCTCCACGTCGGCCCTCCGGCGCTCACCTGATCGAGGAACCCGTCGCCGTTGACGTCGAGCAGATCGGTCCGCGTGTTGCCGTCGATGGTGCGGCGCAGCGACCCTTGCCCGCCGGCCCAAATGTGTGCCGGCACGCCCTCGGTGTACGAGAGCGGCGCCGCCGAGTACGGCACATAGGCGAGCGGCTCGAGCGTGCCGCCGAGGTTGAGCAGGACCCGCCACTCGCTCTCGTAGTCGTTCAGGCCGTAGTCGAAGCGGCGGTACACCCAGTCGGGGAGGCCGTCGCCGTTGATGTCGAACAGATCCTGCTCCACCCGACTCTCGGCGCCCTCGGTGTCGGCCGCTTGCACGGTCGAGCTGAGCGGTACCGGGATCAGCGTGGGAGCCGCGTCGAATCCCTGACCCGTGTTGAAATATACCTCGAGACACGAGGCCAGGGCGGTGCCGGAGGGCTCGCAGCGCGGATCGTCGTTCAAATTGAAGGCACCCACCCCGGTGCGCACGACGTCGGGAAGCCCGTCGCCGTTGAAGTCGATGAGTTCCTGGCGCAGGCCGCCGGGCCAGTGATCGACGATGGTGTTCACCGGCGCCGGGAACGCCGGCAGCGGCGCCAGCTCGAAGCCGGCGCCGGTGTTCAGATACACGTCCCAGCGGTAGGGCGACGGCTGGCCCGGAGCGCCGCTCACCACCAGATCCGCGAGGCCGTCGCCATTCACATCGACGACGTCCTGGTAGGTGTCGCCCTGATACGCGCGGCGGATGTACTGGCGGACCGGCCCCGGCCAGCTCACACCGGCGCTGAACCCCCAGGCCGGGACGCCGCGGCCCGGGTAGACGACCCAGTGCGCGCCGTTCGACGCGTCGACGTAGTCCGGGATGCCGTCGCCGGTGATGTCGAAGGTGTCGGTAGCCGTGCAGCTCCAGCCGTTGTTGTCGCAGTTGCCGCTCGACACCACCACGTCGCGCAGGTGCAGCCAGTTGCCGGGCACCTGCCAGGCGGTCGCGCTGGTCTGAAACCCGAACGTTCCGTCGCTGCCGGCGTAGCCCCAGTACACCGCCCAGGACGACGCCGGCGGGTCGTCGCTGCGGACCAGATCGAGCAGCCCGTCGCCGTTCATGTCGAGCACCGTCTGCGACACCTCGAGGCTGGTGTTCGCCACGCGCAGCTCACCGTAGGCGCCGGGCGGCTTGGCGACTGCGGCGAGCGTGGCGCGGTGGCCGGTCACGCTCGGCGTGTAGACGAAATGCTGCGTCGGCCGTCCGGTCGCCGTGACGGCGCTCAACAGCGACTGATAGCCGTCGGCGTTCGCCCCCGGGGCGTCGTCGCGGTATTGCAACACGTAGCTGCGCACCGGCGTCCCCGGCGCCGGGACGTCGGACTCCACGGCGATCTCGGCGATGCGCCACACCAGGCGGGCAGGCACGCCGTTGCGGTTGCTGACGATGCGATCGTCGGGCGGACGCCACTCGGGCAGGAAGCGCACCGTGTACACGTGCGGCGGCCCGCCCGATCGCGAGCTGCCGCCCCAGCGCACGGTGGCGGGATAGAGCACGTTGAAGACCTTGCTCCAGGACACGTCGATGATGTTGCCGTTCGGGTCTTCGATCCGCGTCAGCGCCCACGCCGTGGTGAGCTGGCAGGTCCCGTCGGCGGCTTGCCCGAGGAAGGTCGGCGGTGTGCTGTTGCCGGTCCGCGCGGAGTCGACGTCGCCAAACGTGTACTTGAGCCCGCTGCGGTCGTAGACCACCCAGGAGTTCTGGGACTGGAGCTTCTGTGCCCGCACGTACGCCTGCTCGACGGCGGGACGGTAGGTGGTGCCGCCGGGTGTCTCCGGAACCAGCGCCGCGGCGCCGGTGGGCAGGACGAGCACGAAGTCGTCGACGTGCGGCCCGGTGCAGCGTGGGGTGCCCCACGTGGTGGCCCGCTCGATCCGACCGATCGTCACGTCCCACCCGAAGCCGAACGGCCCGGGCCCGCCGCCGCTGGTGTATTCCAGCGCCAGGTGCGGGGTCATGTCGCGCCGGCCCGCTGGCACCTCGATCGGGATGGCCGTGACCAGCGCGCCGGTGAACAAGTTCGCCTCCGGCGCTTGCGCCAGCCCGGTGAACGGCGTCGAGCCCTCGCCGCTGTGGTCCCCCAACGCCGTGGCGGTATCGGCCGCCGCCGGCATCGCGGTGCGCCACACCGCGACTGCGACGACGACCAGCAGCAACGCAACCCGCGTGCGACCCATGGCCATTCCTCGTCAGCGCACGCGCGGCGCAGGCGGCGCGACGCGCAGCCGATCCGGATCGGGATCATCGGAATCGATCCGCGCCGGGGCATCGTCGGCACCGGGCAACGGTGCGATGGGCTCGGCCGCCGCGCCGGCCGGCGACACCGCACCGACCGCCGCGCGTTGCGCCGCCAGCTCGCGCAGCCGCTGCGCGACGTCGGCCGGCAGCGGCACCCGCGCCCGCACACCGGGGATGCCGTCGAGCGCCGGCGCGCTGGCGGCGTCGCGCGGCGGCGCACCGGCGTCGACGATCAGCCCGGGCAGCAGATCGGTCCGCACGCCG
>Ga0335069_10009315_pt1 | contig 13983 bp, 9 predicted proteins | sample Lox_Sample_11_FD_206714 | JGI IMG/M metagenome (GOLD analysis project Ga0335069, IMG submission 206714) | Soil microbial communities from Loxahatchee National Wildlife Refuge, Florida, United States - Lox_Sample_1.1 | ecosystem: Environmental > Terrestrial > Soil > Wetlands | place: USA: Florida... | reverse complement strand
GCCGCTACGACCAGGGCGATGCGCCGCCAGACACGCGGCTCGCGAAAGTAGCCGTAGATGACCGCCAGGGTTACCATTGTCAAGAGCGACCGGATGCTGCTGCATGCTTGCGCCACTTCCAGGGACAAGGCAGGGAGCGAGAGGACGTTCCCTTCGCGCAACACGGGAATGCCGCAAGCGACGAGAACCGCATGGGCCAATCTTGTGGCCAATATCTGAAGCGGGTAGGTCAATTGGCCGATCAGGAGCGTCGGGATGGGAATCATCAAAAACAGACACGCCCACGGAAATAGGATGGCACGGAAGCAGCGCCACCCTCGAAAATAAATGGCCAGCCCGGCAATCAGAATCACAAGAGAGGAACGTGAAAGGAAAAGATCCGCCCCCAAAACTCCCACGATCAGAATAGAGAGGGCCAAAGCCACGATCAGTAGCCCGTGCCAGGTGGGTTTGGCAGGCAGCGACGCCCATCGTGTCCGGTTTTTCCATAGGACATAGCCGGAAAAGACCGGAACGAAGAAACCATGCGATGCATTGGGGTCGGACCACCAATCCTGCGCCAGCCTGGTAAGAACGGAAAAGTATAGTATACCGATGGACATGATAAAGATTCCGGCCTGGATCCATCCTGCCCACCCATGACGCATGGGATCTTGCCGGTTCAGGAGTGTTGCAGAAGCAAGGGGAGGCTGACTGGCGACCATCGGTAATTTCCGTGTAACTTGGGTTCCCAACCCGACAAAGCATCATAGCACGACCTGTCAGGATTCGGTGCCGGGGGAGTTTGCAGGAGGATCTTTCGATCGGCGATAACTCCTGAAATTCCAAGCTCTTAAGTCCCTATATGGGTGGCGGTTTCGGTGCAAATGGCAAAGAAATAGATGACAAAATGCCTACTAAAATGTGTCGAAAATCAATAGAGTAAATATTCTCTATCAGCTATGAGTTGACAGGATAATTCTGTAACCTATTTTTTCCACTTGTAACTACGGCAAAGACTAGGTCATAATGGCCGTGTCAGGGAATACTCAACAATTCATATTAGGTGGAAGCGGCTTGGCTGATGGTGGCACGCTAGAGAGGCGACACGCTGCCCGATACAGGTTAAGGGCGGCCGTCGATTTCCATTGGGGCGCAAGCGAGGGGGCGGGTTGGACACGTGACATAAGCGTAAACGGAGCATATGTCGCATGCCCGATTGTTCCCCCGCTAGAAAAGACTATCGACATTGAAATCCGGTTCTCGCGAACCAGCAATGTCTACTCGGGTCTGAGGATGCACTCAAAGGGGTTAGTCGTGCGAGTGGATAAAGGGCTCAACAGTGGGTTTGCCGTGACCGCAAAGTTAAACCGCCTGGTGCGCCGGTCCCCTGGTAAGACTTAGGCCTGTGCACAAAGTGATAGGTGTTGATCCCACCCCAAAGAAGGTATTTTCACGGGGGCAGCCTGATCGACCCGAAATATTCGGTAGGCACTTCGGGGTCCTTTAGCCGGAGTCATCGAAGACGTTTACTGGTTAATATGGTGTCCGGCCAGTTGCCGGGCGCGTTTTCATGCTCGGACACGAACGACAATGAAATGCGGGGCGCCGGTTGGTCTGGCGATCTATGTTGGCATATCAGCCAACGGACTCCCTGCAAGGGTTCTCAGCAATCTGGATAGGCGAGTTAACGCTTGGGATCTCATCCCCGTCCTCTGAATACCCCCTGCGGGTAAGGGTTATCGGGAACGGACGCGATGGGACTGAGAAAGGCGAAGCCATGTCTTTTGAGAGTTGGGCCGTAGATCCGGAAATCCAACCCGAGCCCGAAGCTGATGAGATGCAGAATTGGTACGCCATTCAAACTCGCCCGCGGCACGAAAAGAGGGTAGACCAGGACTTGCGGGCCAAAGGCTTTTCGACCTTCCTTCCCACGGTTGAGCAAACGCATCAATGGACTGACAGGAAGAAGAAGGTCCAAGTGCCCCTGTTCGCGAGATACCTGTTCATCCGGTCTCTCTACAGGCCAGAGATCCATCATTCCGTAATCAGCCTTCCGGGGGTCAGTGGTTTCGTGGGAATCCGAGGGAGAGCCCTCCCCATTCCCGACTCGGAAATAGCGAACGTACAGCTTCTGTTAGCCCACAAGGTTCCTTTCGAGCCCTATCCCTTTATTAGGGTTGGGCAGAGGGTTCGCTGCCGGGGCGGCGCCCTGGAGGGGCTGGAGGGTATTCTAGTTTCCAAAAATAGAGATTACAGCGTGGTAATTTCCCTGGAATTACTTCAGCGCTCATTAGCGGTGCGAGTGGACGGGTACCACCTTGAACCGGTTGTGGAACCAATCCCGTCCCAGGCGACGCGTTACGTGCCCCCGCAATCGCTCGGCGAGAACCCTTTCAGAGCCTCGAGGCCCGCTTAGCCTTCCGTTGGAGCCGCAGTCGGTGCGGCCGGGAGAGGAGAACATGCGAAGAAGAGCACTAGAATGCAACTGTTATGGGGATTCGGGAGTTGGCAATTGTAAAGGGAGTCGGTTAACTTCCCGCTGCTGGACGCCGCCCATGAAGACCTTGTCGGTGATGCTCCTGGTTGCTTTGGTGGGTTTCCCCCAGATGTCGAGGGGCTCCAGCAAACGAGATCAAAAAGGCGCCCCGGAGCCGGCGGGCGGGCAGCCCCCTTCCGAGTACGTTATCGGCCCCACTGACGTTCTTGACGTCAGCGTGTGGAAGGAGCCGGACATCTCCCGCACCGTCACCGTGAGGCCTGACGGGAAAATCTCCCTGCCCCTGGTGGGGGAGTTGGAAGCCTCCGGCAAAACGCCCGTGGAGCTCCAGGGGATCATCAGCCAGAAGCTGCAGCGCTATATCGACACGCCGGAAGTGACCGTCCTTATGCACGACGTCAAAAGCGGAGCGGTGGCCATATTTGGCAAGGTGGCGAAGCCGGGATCCTACCCGCTCAACCACCAGATGACAGTTTTGGACGTGATTGCTGCCGCCGGCGGGTTCAAGGACTATGCCAAGCTCACCCAGATTTACGTATTGCGCATCAATCCCGATGGCAGTACGGTCCGGTTCAAATTCAATTTCAAAGAGGTCATCAAAGGCCGTGACCTTTCTCAGAACATCACTCTCCTTCCACGCGACACCGTTTATGTTCCCTAAGGGATCAATGCGGCATTCCGAGCTCAGGCAGGAACCAGCCCGCGGGCGCTGGCGAAGGCTCCCGCGCCGCTGGGAACTGGCAGCGCTGGTGTTGCTCCTCGCTGGAACTGCGCGCCTTAATGCCCAGACCGCCGGGATGCCCGTGGGGCAAACCCCCGGCATAACGTTGCCGTCTCAGGCTGAGGGGGGCGACTATTTGCTGGGCGCCGCGAAACTCTCGACGAGCTTCTCCGATAACGTCCTGCTGAGCAGCGAGAACCCCCAAAGTGACTTTATTTATGCCATCCAGCCAAGCTTTACGGTTGCCAAGACCATCGGGTGGATGCATATGACTTGGGACTTCGTCCCGGGGTATGTGAAGTACCAGCGAATCGCCCAGCGCGATCGATTGACGGGAGCGGTGGTAACGGACATCGACGCCAAGCCCACCGAACGCTGGAGTGTCCGGGTGCGGAACAATTATCAGGTCCGCAGAGATCCTCACTTTGGCGACTTCGCCGCTGAGCCCGTGTCGACCTATTTTCAAGGGACCGGCGGAGGCACCATCCTACCCCTCGCCGATCAAACCGTCGAAGAGGGAAACCTTGATGTTGCCTACCAGGTCGGGCCCGCCACCACGTTGGTGGGGAGCTTCTATTTCCGGGACTATAGTTATCAGCCTGTACCCGGCGTGGAAGTCTCGCAGTATCTCGTGAATTCGGTATCGGCGATTGGAAGAGGGCAATTCTTCCATCAGATCTCACCGCGGCTTGCCTTGGGAGCCGCCTATACTTATCAGGACATCTCCTATTCCTTCAGCAACCACACGGCGGGAGTTCGCGCCAGCGGCGCGGTAGGGGTAGGGACATTCAAGATCACACCCGCGATACAGCTCCAGTTTTTCGGGGGGCCGGATTTCTCCCAGGTTCAGAATCAGATACTGGTGGGGCTCGGGGGAACCTCTGTTTTTATTCCGGTGAACGAAAACGTCACCTCCGGGGCCGGGGGCGTTATCCTCGCGCTGCACAAGGACCGCAATAGCCTGCAAATCGCCGTGACTCGCGAGCTAAGCGGGGGGACGGGGTTTACGGCCGCCGCGGTCAGCAACAAGGCGGACCTCACGGTTCGCCATGAATTTTCCAACCGCTGGTATGGGGAGATAAGCAGCGAGTATGCGGTGTTGACGCCCCTGGGCTCCACCGGTTCGGGCTTCGATATTCACGCCCTGTCGATCCGGGCAGGTTTGACCCACAAATTCAACCAGCACTTCTCCATTGAAATCCAGGCCGCCCACGGAACGCAGGATCAGACTATGAATTCGGTGCTGAGACGGGTAAACGTGGACTTCGGCATGATTTCCCTGGATTATCAAATCAAGCACCCGATCGGATAAACAAACATGATGGAAAATGCTCCGAAGGACCCCTTTGCGTCCCCATCGATTAATTACTGGGAGATTATCTGCCGCCGGCGCTGGTGGTTGTTGGGAAGCCTGGTGGCCGGTTGGGTTTTGGCCTTTGTCGCAGGCAGGGTCATCCCTCCCACCTACACTTCTCACGCCGTAGTCCTGGTTTCGCACACGGGGATTCCCAACACTTATGTCGAGCTCAACGTTAAGGCCGATTTGGCCGAGCGCATGCGGAATATCTCCCAGCGAATCCTCGATCGCAACCACCTGGAAAAAATCATCGAGGACTATCACCTTTACCCGGACTTGCGCAACCGTCCCGATCCCGACCTCGCCGTCAGCACGATGCAGCGCCACATCCAGATTGACCCCTTACCGGCGGATGTTGCCGCGGCTCCCCAGGGAGCTTCGAATGAGGACGCGGCGCAGGCGGCACGCCGGGCCTTGGATCCCCAGAATGGCAAAACACCTGATGCCATCGCCTTTCGCCTTTCTTACTCCGCCCCCAATGGCGTTGTGGCACAACAGGTCACGGCGGAATTGGTCTCGCTCATGATCGAAGCGAACATGCAGGATCGACGCCGGGTGTCACAATCCACAACCGACTTTTTGCAATCCCAGGCTGCCCGGGTCATGAACCAAATGAACCTCCAGCAACAGCGGATTCAGGAATTCAAGTCCCACTACAACGGAGAACTGCCCGACCAGAAGGAAAGCAACATCCAGGCGATGTCCCAGTTGCAAAGCCGGCTGGCGTCTGCCCACGATGCCCTGGCTCGCGCTCAGCAGCAGAAGGTTTACCTGCAATCCCAGGAAGCCCAGTACAAAGACCTCCAATCCGGCCTGATCGCGGATAAGCCCACGGCCAACTCCCCGGAGGCCATCGACCAGCAACTCAGCAAGGTGCAAAAACAACTCGACGATCTTAAGGCGCGGTATACGGACGATTACCCCGATGTCCGGGCTCTGAAGAAGGAGATCGCGCGGTTGACGGCATCGAAAAATGCCCCCCTCAAGGCGGCGACCGCGCCGGTCAAGCAGACGAGCGACGATCCGACCTCGTCCGTTCCGCGCCCCACAACTTATGCCGAGCTTCAGGCCCTCTCTCCGATCCTTCAGGTGGAGAGCCAAATCAAATCCAACGAAGCTGAAATCGTAAACCGTCAGAACGAAGTCGCGGCCATCGAAAAGGAGATCGCCCATTATCAGAAGCTTTTGGATGAGGCCCCCTTGCGCGAACAAGAACTGCAAGGGCTGACATCCGGCTTCGACCAATTTAAGGCGACCTATGATTCGCTCGCCTCCAAAAGCAGTCAATCGGAGCTTGCCACGAACCTGGAAAAGCACGATCAGGGCGAACTGTGGGAAATCCTCACTCCCCCCAGTGCCCCGCGGCAACCGAGTTTTCCCGACCGGATGCTCTTCAGTCTCGGGGGGTTGGTAGGCGGGCTGGTCATCGGCATTGGCTTGGTAGTCCTGGAGGAGTTCAAGGACGACCGCCTCTTTGACGAGCGGGGACTGCACACGATCGCCCCACGCAATATGCCGATCCTGGCAAGGATTCCGCCCATCCTGACACCGCAGGAGAACAAAACACGGCATTGGAAGACTGTTGTGCAGTGGGCGGCAGGCACGGCTGTGATGCTCGCCATCCTCGGGCTTACAGCCCTCACCTATCTCCGGGCTTGAGTGCGGATGAAGCGTGCCGGCATCCCGGCTGCTTCTATTCCTGCACGCAGTCCTCAATTGAGTATGGGGCGCGCGCCACTGGGCCAGAAGGCGCCGGCAATTAAAAGGAGCATGAGGTATGGATAATAAAGTCGAACAGGTGATCAGCCCGGCTTTAGGGCAAGCGGATGAAGAAGAAATGCTCATGGAAGGGGTGGTCCGAGTCGAGGACTCGCCTCGAGCGGGCATGGTGTTGAGTTTTGAGAATGCACCCATAAAGCGGACAGCCCCGGTAACCCCCTCCCGGCTGGTCTGCCTCAATGTCCAAGCCCCCGCTGCCGCTGAATTCGGATTACTCGCCGCACGCCTGAATAGATTTAAGGTGCAGAACCGCATGAGAAGAGTCCTGGTGGCAGGCTGTGGGATCGGGACAGGCGCAAGTGTCATCTCCGCCAACCTGGCCCTCGTGCTTGCCCAGAATCCTGCCCATCGGGTCCTGCTGGTGGATGCGAATCTGGAGCGGCCAAGCCTTAGTGGTCTGTTTGGCCTCCCGCCTGAATCCGGGCTTTCCGATCACCTCAAGTCCGGCAAACCGGTGGAGGACCTCGTCTGCCGGTTGGAACCGGGGGGCATATGGTTTTTGCCGGCCGGGCCTCCGCTTCGGAAAACCGCCGACTCCGGGCAGATCTATTATTCGCAACGGCTTGCCTGTCTCCTCCGCATGGAAACAGACTGGTTCGATTGGGTCGTCGTGGATCCTCCCTCCCTTGAAACCTGGTTGGCCTCCCGGGCCGTTGCCCAGCTCTGTGATGGCATCATACTGGTCGTTCGCAAGGGGCACACGGAGCGGAAGGCTTTCCAGCGCGCACTCGATCTGCTTGACGGTTTGCCAATCCTCGGTATCGCGTGGAATGAATAGGGAGACCCGCCACTTTCAGCGTTAAGTGCGGGAATCCGACTTGGCATGCATGTCTGCGCGTGTCTGAGCCTTCTACGGAGTAGTGCAATTTGAGCCGAGTTCTTAGCGCCTTCTTCCCGGGGACCAACCTGGTGCTCGGGGTGTGCGATGCATTCCTCGTTTCCGGCACCCTCGCGCTGGCGGCGCTTGTGACGTTTGGAAATGACTCCAGGCTGTTTTTCACCTACTACGCCGGCACAGCGAAAATTGTCATAGCGGCCAGCCTCTTCCTGCTGTCGGCTTACTACGCAGGTCTGTTTGAGGACAAGAACTTTACAAATCGCTGGGAGGCTTGGAACGGGCTGATTCAATCCCTGGGGCTATGGATTCTGACGCTGGCAGTTCTGAACTACGCCCACCCCATGCTGATCCCCCCCCTGAGGGTTATCGTCCTGGGGGCAAGCATGGCAACCCCCTTGCTGATAGCGTGGCATCGGATCTTCCTTGCGGCTATCAACCGCCGACGGCTCACGGACCGCGCCGTGGTAATAGGAAGTGGAGAATGGGCAACGGACTTGGCGCACGAGGTCGAAGGCCGGCCTGGCTTGGGGATCCATTTGATGGGTTATGTCGACCCCCGAGGGCCGGTTTCCAGCAACGGTCTGAAGTACTTCGGGACACCAAACCAGCTCCCCGAAGTAATAAAAGCAAATGGGATCAACCAGATCGTCGTCGCCATGGCAGAGCGGCGGGGGTTCCTTCCGGTCAACCAGTTGTTGGCGCTAAAGAAAACGGGCATCCAGGTTCTGGATGGCGCGGATCTTTACGAAAGCGCCATGGGCAAGGTGCCGGTACAGTGGCTTAAGGCAAGTTGGCTGTTGTTCTCCCCGGGTTTTTGCATTTCGCGCACAACGCGCATATACAAAAGACTGGCGTCAATCGCAGGGGCAGCGCTGGGTTTGATCATCGCGGGTCCCTTCATGCTGTTGACCGCCATTGCCATTATCTTGGATTCGCCCGGGCCTGCCCTGCTCCGGCAAGAGCGAGTTGGGGAGGATGGCAGAGTCTTTAACTTATTCAAATTTCGCACGATGTACGCTGGAAATGAAAAGGACCGCAGTTTCGCTCCAGCTCAGAAACAGGATCGGCGAGTGACCCGGGTGGGCAAGTGGCTTCGCCGGACGCGGTTGGACGAACTGCCGCAGCTTTACAACATACTTCGCGGTGACATGCATTTCATAGGACCCCGCCCCTTTGTTCCTTGGCAAGAAAACGTCCTGGTGGACCAGATCCCCTTCTATAATCAACGTTGGACAATTAAGCCGGGTGCGACGGGATGGGCACAGGTCAACCGGCCATACTGCGTTACGGTTCAAGACAACATCGAGAAACTTGCTTACGACCTCTTCTATATCAAGAACTTATCGCTTGCCCTTGATCTTCTCATCCTCTTGAAAACAACCAAGATCCTGCTTCTTGGGCGAGGCGGACAGTGAGTAACCCGCACTCGACCTCTGCGATACTGATGAATATTTTTACAACAAATGGGCGGAGCCCTTGCCTGGCGACTCTTGGGGCTGGCGGTTATCAACGAATAGGGCCTTTCATACCACACGAATATGGGCAAGATGGCAATTTTGACGTGAAACTAATTTCATCTTGCTGCCTCGCACAAACCTAATTATCATCTGTCTATAATTGACGGCGAGAATCTCATAGGATCTCATAGTGTCAGGGTCTTACTTGCGGATCAGGGCTAATTTGGCGGCGTTTCTGGGTTGCAGACGCTCTTAAGATGAGGGCAGAGCAGCCTAATGCGGCTTAATGGCATTAAAGGCTGTTGGGGCGCATTGCGGGCCAATTTGTCAATTGCAGAGAGCAGAACAGGAGACAACAGATGAGTCGCATAAACCGAATGAGAATCGGCTTGGTCGTCCTGAGCGCGTTGTTGGGCTGTGTTGCCACCGCGACCGCCACCAGCTCGATTGTTCTGGGCGGGAATTCGCAGATCATCAGCTTCACGGGTAAGGGAGCATCTGATCCCGATCAGCTGGGCGTAAGCCTTGGCGCTTGCCATAGCGGCCAATGTCGGGTGCAGGGGACGGGGTTCGGAACCGGGGTTTTCCCATCCGCGCACGCTCCGTTTTCAATCATATCGGCGATGGGTTCCATTACAGCTACGTTGGTCAACGCTACTTTGGGGACTTGGAGCGTTTCGGAATCGTCTCCAATTGCTTTCTCCTACGGCGCCCACGGCAGCTTGTTAACGGGTGACTTGAACCTGTTGAGCTTCCAGCAGACATCGGGCGGGAAGACAGGAGTCTTTAATTGGCAAGGCGTCGCCGACCTGACAGTTACGGGAGGATCGCTGGCCTCGGATTTTAGCAGTGCAGGAGGGGTTCTCCAGGTCAATTTGCTTTTCAGAAACACCACGAGTCTGACGTCATTGCTCGGCACCACGAAAACCAAGTATGGCAGCTTCGAGGGCGGTCAGCTTTCGCCCACCCCGGAACCGAGCGCGTTTGTAATTTTTGTCCTCGGATCGGTCATCCTGCTGATCGGTGGCCTTTTGAGGCGCCGGAAGGCTTTGTCTCCAGCATCGGAACGGGCGACTGCAACCCTGTAAGCATCGTTGCCTGGCAGGAATCCTCCCGCAGCGTCAGGAGGATTCCTGGCTTGGGCGTCTCGAAGCCTCAAACTCCCCTGCATAAAGCTGAATCGTAGCGCGCAACCCCGTGGTTGGCGGGTTCGTGTGTGCGCTATCCCCAAAGCTTCAACCTCTGCCCCGTAGCCGCTGCGCCTCATTCGGCGCGAACAAAATCGGCGGGGTCTCCACGCGGGTCGAACCTGCCAGAGCCTTATGCCTGGCTTTTGATTCAAGGGAATTCAGACATGAGAACGCTTGCCCTTGCTCTTTTGCTCCTTTTTATCGTCGCTGTTGTATGGGCCTTTGCCATAACCCGGCATTCGCCACAAGAGTACCGACAGGGCTTTATGGAAAGCGGACAACGGTACTACGATCAACGCGCCTACGAAGAAGCCTCCATCCAGTTCCGCAACGCAATTCAGAATGACCCGAATTTCCCGGACGCTTATTATGAGCTTGCCCAGAGCTACATGCATCTGCGGCGATGGCCAGAAGCCTATAATGCCCTCCGGCGCGCCAACAAAATTGATCCGAATAACCTGGAAGTCCATCTCAATCTGGCGGAGTTATACCTGATTGCGCATGATTATTCGAATGCCGAGAAGGAAGCCTCTTTCATCCTGGCCCGGAAGACCAATTACGCCCCGGCATTGCAGGTTTTGGGGGCGCTGTCGGTAGGCCGCAGCGATAAAGAAAAGGCGCTGGCAGCCTTCAAGAAGATCGTAAACTTACGACCCTCGGACCCCATGGCCTATACGAATCTGGCCTTGGTGGAGATTGGTTCCCATCTCTTCCCCGCCGCTGAAAAGGACTTGCATGCAGCGATCGAGGTCGATCCCCACTTCGTCGTCGGATATCTCAATCTGGCCGACTTTTACCGCTTGCAAGGGCGAACGGCGGAAGCGGAACAGGTTTTGCAGAAAGGAGTGGAAGCGAACCCCGAGAGCATCCCCGCGAGTGTCAACCTGGCCACAACCCTGTATGACAACAAGAAAGATGATGAGGCGGAGAAAGTCTTGAACGGAGTCCGCAGTCGTTATCGCAACTCCCCTGACGCAACTCTGGTGATTGGGGATCTCTACTTCCAACGAAAGAACCTGAAAGGCGCTGAGGCGGAGTACTCGCAGGGCTTTGCTGCGGATCCCCAAAACATGGACCTCGGGGAGCGCATGGTGGAGATCTATCTTGCCACGGCCCGCCTGAAGGAAGCGGCGGCCCTGAACGACAAACTGTTGCAGGCTGCCCCCCACGACCCTACCATCCATTTGGAGAAGGGCCGTATCCTCATGGCGCAAGGTAAAGCCGATGCGGCCATTATGGAGTTCCGCCAGCAAACCGTTCAGTTCCCCGACTCGGCCCAAGCGCACTATTTTCTGGGTTGGGCCTTGTGGGAAAATGGCGGCCACGCCGCCGGGGAGTCAGAGATCAAACAAGCCGTTAATCTCGATCCCAATTTGCTCCCGGCCCTGCAAACCCTAGCCAGAAATTCCCTGGCCGATGGCGATTTCGAAGCCGCCGCGGGTTACGCCGAGCGTTCGTTGCAAATCCAGCCCTCGGATCCAATTCAACACGCCATTCTCGGAACTGCCTCCCTGCGCCTGGGCGACGTCGAGAAAGCCACTCAACAGATCATGGCGGCGCAGGCGCTTGACCCGCAGAATCCCGATCACCGCCTGGAACTAGCCGCCGTTTATGCCGCGCAGGGGAAAGAAGGACCGGCAGAGGAAGAGTTGAAAGCAGCAATCCAACTTGCCCCTGAATCCACTGAAGTGCTGGGGCAGGCGGCGGACATCCGGGTCGGCATGGGTAACCGAACCCAAGCCATTGGCGGCGTGCGCCAGTTTCTCAGTACCCACCCCCAAAACGGAGACGCCCACCGGATTTATGGAGCCTTGCTCCTTGGCCAGAATGACCTTCCAGAAGCTCGCCGTGAGCTGGAACGCGCCCTCCAACTTCAACCCGACCTCTTGCTGGCTTACTTGCAGCTAGGCCGCGTCTGCGAGGAGGACAAGGACCCGGACGGCGCAATCGGTAACTATAAAAAGGCCTTGAAACTGCAGCCTAACTTCCCGCCCCTGCTGACCCTGGTGGGTAATTTGTATATGGATAAAGGCGATTTAGCTCGAGCGGAGGGCTACTTCAACCAGGCCCTGGCCGCCGATCATGACGCCGCGATTGCCGCCAGTAACCTCGCATGGATATATGCAACCCAGGCCCGGAATTTGCAGCAGGCGGAGGCTCTGGCACGGCGAGCATATCAACTCCTCCCCTCGGTTGACTCGATTGTAGACACCCTGGGTTGGGCGGAATATCAGAGTGGCGATTTCGCCGCAGCGACATCAGACCTCCGGGACTGCGTAAAGAACCACGAACGCTACGCGTCTTGCCACTACCATTTGGGGTTGGCGCTGATGGCGAGCCGCCAGGGGGCAGAAGGCAAGAAAGAATTGAACGCTGCACTGGCGCTCGATCTGGAGGGCAATGACGCCCTGGAGGCCCGGAAGCTCGTCGCCCGGAACCAATAGTCCTTCGGAAGGTGGCCGGTTGCCATTTCCCATCATCCGATTGATACATCTTTGAATTGGTACGGTGGCAAAGATCAAAAACACAAGGTGGGTTTAGGTCGCACTCATGGCGCGAACAAGTTTGGTGGTGCTCATTGACGCGTTAGGCTGGTCCTATCTGAAGGATCGGGACTTCTTGCCTGACATTCTCGGTTTCCGCACGGAGGTCCGCACCGTTTTGGGATTTAGTTGCGGCGCAATCCCAACTCTCCTGAGCGGCCTCACGCCGGCGCAATCGGGCCACTGGAATCTCTTCTACTATTCTCCAGAGCGGTCTCCCTTCCGCTGGGTTCGACTTCTTTCGCCCTTGCCGAACCGCCTTTTGAACAACCGTGTTGTGCGGCGGGGCGTGCGATTCATCTCGCAGCGGCTCAGCCAATTTGGTGGGTATTTCCAGATCTACGGCGTCCCTACCGAACTCCTTCCCTATTTCGATATCTGTGAAAAGGAAGATATCTATAAGCCTGGTGGCGTCCCCGGTTCGATATTCGACCAGTTGAAGGAGGCAGGAATTCCCTACCGGTCATACTCGTATCATGAATTCTCGGACGAAGGAATCCTTCGGGAAGCGAGCCGGGACCTTAAGGATCGGAAGTATGAATTCTACTTTGTCTACCTTTCCGAGCTTGACGCCTTCCTTCACGACTGGTGCGGTGACAAGCAGCGGGTTGACAAACAAATAGATCGGTACTCCCGCTGGCTGCGCGAGTTATACGCCACAGCTACCCAAACCTCGGGCGAGGTTGACTTCTTCGTTCTTTCCGATCATGGGATGACCCCTAAGCGCGCCGGCTTCGACTTGATCAAAGAGATTGCAAGCCTGGAACTCACCGTTCCACGCGATTACATCGGGTTATACGACTCCACCATGGCGCGCTTCTGGTTTTTCAATCCGGCGGCCGAGGCGCGTATAGCTCAAAGGCTTAATGCGCTGAGCTGCGGCCACATCCTGGACGCCAATGAAAAGAGACGTTTCGGTATCGACTTTGGGGACAACCGCTTTGGCGATGCAGTTTTCCTGATGAAGCCCGGGGTGGTGATTGAACCCAGTTTTTGGGGCAGGCTCGGCCCGGCGGGCATGCACGGTTTCGATCCGGAAGCCGACCCTGACGCTTCCGCCATCTTCTTTGCGAATCATGATCCCGGGCAGCCGGTACGCTCGTTACATGATGTGAATTCAGTCCTGGTGGAATGGATCAATTCCCGCGCGGCGGTGCGCACTGCATAACGATCTTCGAATTCGCGTTGCGCAGTTCTCCAACGCTACCGTGCGGGCGGGCGCAGAGGAAGTAGCCGTGGGTTTGTTCCGGGGGCTCGATCCGGAGAGGTTCCGTACCTACCTCATTTGCCCTCCCCCACTCCTGGAGGCGTTCGGCGAAGCGGAGCCCAATGAGAGAGTGTTGGGGTTGGATCTCCAAAATCCCTGGCAATTCCCGCAAAATCGCGAGTTCATGAGGTTTTTGAGGAAAGAGCGCATTGACATTCTCAACGCCCATATGACGCGCGCGGCGATGGCAACGGTCCCCCTCGCTCGCTGGGCCCGAGTGCCCGTGGTGGTGCAGACCAGCCACGGCCGGGAAGGTTGGCGCCAAAGCCGGGGACCCATGCAGTATTGGGTCGACCGGCGGCTTGCCGCCATGACGGACATCACGATAGCCGTGTCGGAAGCCACCAAGCGG